>Ga0156167_1124_pt2 | contig 24959 bp, 22 predicted proteins | sample RifCSPlowO2_12_FD_107820 | JGI IMG/M metagenome (GOLD analysis project Ga0156167, IMG submission 107820) | Nitrospirae bacterium RIFCSPLOW2_12_42_9
TGCCCCCATCAAAATTACTTATATTATTACCCCACTCAATACTAAAATTATTAGTTTCCACCCAATTAGGGAGTAAGTGTCCCCCCTGGGTCATTTTTCTTAAAGATAGATCTGATATTCCGGATTGAGTAAGAAGGGGCTTCTTTAGAAAATAATCCTGTGCAATCTCTTCATTTAGATTATCATTACTATATACAAGACCGCTATTAATGGATAAAACAAGGAAAGCTGAAAGAACAGTTGTGAAGAAATACTTGAGAAACATTTTTATAATCTTATCATCAGGTATTGTTAAAGTCTAATAATAAAAAAAGGCGTGGGGTAATCCCCACGCCCTTATCAGTAAGTACATATTACTGTAAATTAATGCCGCTGCCTTGGATCATTACTGCTCGGCATATTATGATTCCTGCTTCCGGAATCTGAAGCCTTATCGTAGAGTGATGGGGCAATATTGGAAGGAATAGTGTTATATTCCTTTCCTCCCATCTTTGCCTTTGCCACAGTATTGGAGGTTGTTGATTTACTGGTAAAGTAGGTTGGAAGATCTCCAGTGGCAAACATCATCGGCTCAAACGAGTCTGCAAGCGGTTCCGGTTTTCCGCTTGTAAAGTCAAGCGTTGTCTGACTGAATGCTATGACTCCCCAGGAATAGGCCTTTCCATTTTCAAGCGCAGTAATAGCAGTCTCGAATGGGAAGTATGGATCATCAGCAAATGCAGCGAGGATATCTGCAGTCATATCTGTTCCACCAGACCCGAGTTTAAAGGAACGTACACCAGTAACAGAATCAGTGGTAACTTCAGATGAACCGATTACAAGCATCATTACACTCTTGGGTTCTCCACCGCTTGTCACCATAGTCTCAGTAATCTCTTCAATATGAATCAAGTAGGAACCTATAGCCACTGAAACCTCTGAATCATCCCATGAGAATGTGGGTGTTGTTGTCTGGTTAGTGGATGGGCCGGTAAGCGGATCGCCCACAGGACTGATCATCTTAATCCTGGCAATATTACCACCAAACTGTTTTATCTCATCATTTGCCAACTGTTCTGCATAATCCTCAAGACTGTCAACAGCCTGTATGCTTGAGACTAACCATTTTGAACTTATCTTCTCAAGGTTGAAAACCATAGTCTCTGTCCATCTGTTCTCATTATCCGGTACGCCATCGCCATTGAAATCATCACCCCATGGATTATTAGGTGTCCATTTCTCGGTGTCGATGATATCAACAATACCTGTTGCCTTGGTACCGGTTTCATCAATAACAAGGTCATTTACAAGAAGCTCTGTATTAGTCTCAAGATAGAACATCTCAACCACTGCATCTGTGGTCTCCTGATAGACCCTTGCCCACTGAGTATGGTCATTTATCCTGTCACGTTCATAGCTGACCGGGTCTTCATCTTTTCTGCCATCATCATCATCATCATATGGCGCTGTAGTATCACCATTATTATCTGAATCATTCGGATCACCAATTGGATCTTCATCAGAATTACCATCCCAGTCATCGTCGAAAGGTTCTTCCTCATCTACCTCGCCATCCCAGTCATTATCCACACCATCTGATATGTCAAATGATGTTGTTGTAGAACCATCTTCTTTATATAATGTGAGCTGACCTGTTGTGGAATCCTGTTTCATACATGGATAATCAGACGAAGATTCACAGCTATTAAGACTGCCATCAGAAGAATCGAAGTAGTCTGAGTATAGACCATCCTCATTAAATTGTCCGTCTCCATCATCATCACCTTCCATCCTGGACCATTCAGCCTCAACGTCCCAGGTAGAACAACCTGATGAATCTGCAGTTGGACAATTGGTAGAATCAATAAGCTGATAATCATTACTGACTCTCCATGTTTCCCATCCATATCCAAGATACTCTGCCTCTGACATTACTCCGCCAGTGACACGGTCATGAGGAACTCTACGGAGCTTTACAGAGGAGTCAGTACTGTTTACATTATTGTCACCATCTGCATTGTAGTCAACATGATCCATCAATGGATGAACAAACTTCCAGTCGATCATTGCTCCATTATTATTAGAGAGTTGACCATTGTTGTTCCATCTGAACATAGCAGCATCCTTGTTAGCAGTTGGGACTCGGGGGGCTGTAGTCGTTCCTAATGTTACAGCGGTAATCCTTCCTCCTTCCACGGTTATCCCTGCTGCATTAAGGTCTAAATATACATTCCTGTCAGCGTCAATGAACGAGCCTGTTGATTTATCATCATTTCTGAAATAGACCTTTCCGAGAATGCTTACATCTGCCCATGCAAAGGCATGATCATCGAGGGATGTCCCTGAGCCGCTATATTGATCGAATTCATCACCACTCCAGGGCTTGCTGTCTTTGCCTGCTGCATATGGATATGGCCAGCCTTTAGGTCCTTTGACCTCATAGTAGGCATTTCCATCATCATCTCTCCACTGGTCTGTACCAGAAGCACGCAGTGTAACATCATTTGACAGGAAGGTCTGTGCCCAGAACTCATCGTTTGATGTTATATCAGCTTTGTTGGCCAGGTTCCAGTCTGACCATACCATGGGGTCATTAGTATTATCATTATTCCCATCCTGCGGCCATGGGTTAGCGCCCATCCCATCATGATCCTCGTCTATACATACACTGGCAGGTCTATCGTCAATGCCATCTTTAGGCTCTGAATCACAGTCACCATCATCATCCATGCCATTCGGCCAGTCCTCATTGTTCCTGCGGTCAAGCCAGCATCCCTGTAAACAGTCTACTTGATTGAAGTAGTTCATCCTTGAATCACCATCATTGTCCACACCTTCGATGTCCCACTCATTGGCTGCGGCTGCAGCTACCTGCATGGCTGCTGCTACTGTGAGACCACCGGCAGCCTGTAATTGAGATGTAATATCCTGTTCAACCCACATATGTGTGTTTGGGTCTTCATAATACCTGACCGCCTTATCTTTAGAGCCATTTGAATCCGTATCTTTGAGGCTGATGATACCGTCCTCGTTATGGCAAGCGAATCCACCATTCAGGCAGTCACCATCATTATCCTCCCATGCATTTCTGGGACCTTTAGTCCATGCAACTGGATATATCTCATCATCAGTGGCCCATGAATTAGTACTGTCAGCATCTCCATCATATACAGGGCATATCTGGGTAACCATCTCATCACGCATTAATGTATTATTCCAGCGATGGAAGGTTGCCTTTACCTCTCCTGTTCCAGGTTCTTCAGATTGGTCTGCAAGTTCACGACAGGCACCTTTTAGTCTGTAATTTACATGCTCCATCCTGATACCACCCGGCGCCCATGGATCTGATACTTCAATCTCACTGTCAACAAAATCAACACCCGGTATACGGTTAGGCCATCCAACAAGGAGTGAAACTCCAACCGGGTTTCTGTCTGCATCAAATGCGCTGTTAAAGTGCTCAACTGACAATTTGCCATTTGTATTAACATTAGTTAAGAGCATTCGCTGAGTCTGGCCAAAACCTTTGGCCATATTACGTTGCTCTACAAAATCCTTTTTCATCTGATCAAGAAAATCATCAAGATTTATTGTAGAAGTCTCACAGATCTCCTGACCGGGTCCTTCCATTGCAGCAACTTTTTGAAGCTTCATGTCTCCGGACATGGTTGTATCACCACCAGAATCAAAGTGACATTCACGTTCCTTTAATGTAAAAGTAGGTGCGAAATAACTTGCAAAGGAAACTATATCCTGGTTGTCAGCAGCAAGTTGAATTTTTGTAACATTTGCAACAATGTGTAACAGGTCCTCTGTTGTACCGCCGCCTGGATCAAATCCACTAATAGAATCAGAATCTATGCCAGCGCCTGTTGTAAAGGTAATTATTACAGGTGTTACTAATGTATTGGCCCCAAGGTCTGCCACATCAGCCCCAAGGGTCATGGTATAGGTAGTATTTGCCTCTAATGGAGTTGAGTGTAATAATGAAACCCCATCTCCGGAAGATTCAAACCGGCCTGAGATAGCAGGAGTAATTATTGTATTATCTTTAAAAGTAACAAAATCAACAGGTCTGTTAAATGTAACTGAAATGTCCTTATAGACATTAACATCTGTGGCATCATTCTTTGGGCTTGAAGAAAGATAAGAGAATGCATCAACATTTTCAGTTACAGTTAGCCTTGCAAGTGCAACAACCCCATCACTATCCGGATCGTTTATCCCGTTATTGGAAAGGTCTTTGGCCTTATTCGTTATATAAAGTGTATAGGTTGAGGCAGGTGTTAATGAAGTAGAGGGAGTATAACGGAATTCTGTTCCAGTTCCATTGAATGCAGCAGTAGTTTCTACTACAGTACCAGAACTATCCTTTAATACAACCCCTGTACCAGGTTGCATTGTTGAGGTGTTCATTGCCTCACTGAATATTACAGAAATTGCCTGGCTTGGCAGTATATCTGATGCCTCATATAATGGATCCGGGTCTCCATCAGATAGTGATGTATCTGCCACATTGTCTGATAATACAGATACTATACTTGGAGATGTGGTGTCAGACTCGACTGTAGCTGCTGGAATTTCTACAGCCTCGCCCGCAGTGGCAACTATATCATCCATCCTTGTTGTTTTTATGGTTAGTGAAGCCAGATCAATATAGATCCCGAAACATACATAGTTTCCTGGGTCCACATCCATGTTCCATATTCCACTGCTGTCCGTATTGGAATTCCCTGTTGCAGCAGTTGATACTGAATCCGTATCGAAACAAAGGACAGTAGCGCCGGAAACTGGAAGACTTGTTGCAGCAGCAGATTTTTTAAGTCTTTTAAAAAGACTGTTTCCACTACTGCTGCTGCTATTCAAAAGTGTTCCACTTAATGTGGCCTTTGCTACTGTATCACCATCAGTCGTAGTATCACTATCGGTGGTATCGCCACCTGTCACATCAGTTGATCCTGTACCGCCTCCTCCCCCACTGCATCCTGAGGCGATAAGCGTTCCTGCGATAAACAGGGTTATCAGGGCTAAGAAAATACCCCTTTCCCCAAAAGTCTTAATTTCCATTTACTTGCCTCCTTATTTTAAATTTAAATTATCTTCTTTATTCTTGAAGGCCATGAAGGCCAGAAAACAAGAGGGAAGATAATATCCCCTGAAAACCCTGCTTCACCTCCTTTTATATATATGATTTATTAAATTAGATTTGGAATTTGAGTGTACCTGGATTCAATTCACAAATAGTTATCGGGTAGGGTTATAAGTATCTTTAGAAATTTGTCACAACTTTTTTGAGGAAAGATACTGCATCTTTTTTGGTCATGATATAGCCCATGACTTGATTTTCTTCTGTTAGATCAAGCAGGCTGCGATAGACCGGGCCAGGGGGTATATTGAAAAGTTTTTTAATATCTTCACCTGTAATAAGTGGATTCTCTCTTACCTTTTTATATACATGGAAGAACCATGATATCGTGTCTCTTGAGTTCCTCAGGGCATTATCATAAATTTCGCTATTAAGCCCTGTTGAGGCCAAACAAAAGAAAATAAACCCTAATCCATTATCTTCACTATTTTTAAAAAATCTATATAATAATTTCTTGTCATTTACCCCTTTGTCTAATATTGGGTTATTTCTTTGTTCAATCATTAATATTGCCATTTTTGCGGCTCTATTACTTAACCTTAATTTTTCAACAGCCTCTATCATTTTTGGTTTGTTTATATTGCTGTTTATGTACAGGCTTAGCAATTTCCATAATTCAATATTTCTTATCCCGGATTCAACCTTAGTCGTAAAATAGTCTTTGATAGAAACATGGTCTAAAGTATATATATTATGCATTGAATTATATAACTCTTCTAACTTTTCACAGCTTATTAAACCTTTTTCTATATCATTTTCTGCAATACCAGAAAGGATTTCTTTTAGTAGACCTGAATTATGTATTTGACGAAGATATTGGGTGGAATTTGAGAAAGCTAATATCCTGAAAAACTCATCCCTTATCCGTTCACATGCAGAAAATCTTAGGGTAGGTGCAAGCTCGCTTATTATATTTAATGTATTATCCTCAATCCTAAATCCAAGGGTACTGGCAAGCCTGAATGCCCTGAGCATCCGAAGCGGGTCATCTTCAAATGACTTTCTGGAGATCACCCTTATTAACCTTTCTTTGATGTCTTCTCTCCCGTTAAAAGGATCTATAATGGTCTCTATATCAGCTAATGAAATGGCAAGTGCATCTATTGTAAAATCTCTTAAAGAAAGATCTGCATAAATATTTCCGTCCCTTAGAGGTAGAATGTCATAATAATCCGGTGGTGATTTTCCGTATGAAATTACCCTCAATATGCCCCGCTGCTTATCTAAATAAAAAGAAGAGCCGCCTATTTTATCTGCAAGATCCCTTGCTATCCTCTCTGTATCATTTTGAACAACGATGTCTACATCAACAGGGATTTTCCCAATAAGAATGTCACGAACAGTTCCGCCAACTATATATGCGTTTTTAAGTTGTAGTTCCCTTAGTGTAGAGATGAAAGAAAGATTACCAGGCATTATTGAAAAAGGTGTAATAAAAAATAAATATTATTAACAGGTCTCGGGTTATATACCCTTTTGAAGATTAAGCACCCTCTCTGAGACATCACGGTAGGTTTCATCTGTGTCATGCACTTCAGTAAATACATGGAGTGCATCTTCCTTCTTGCCTGCCAGCTCGAATAAAGACCCAAGTTCATATTTCACAACAAGATGTCTTTGATCACTATATTGCTGACTTGAAATTGCACCCTCTAAGGCTTTTACGGCCTCATGGTATTCACCAAGCTCCTTATAACACAGTGCGATCATATAAGAGGCATCCATATATCTTGGCGTGCCCTGAATAGAAATCTTAAACTCTTCTACAGCTTCCTGAAATAAACCCATCTCTTTATAGGCAATACCGAGGTCATAGTGTGTTTCATAATCCTCAGGGCTTAGTTGTGCCTGAATTCCTTTATTGAATTCCTGGAATATCTCTTCAAAACTTTTAACAGCAGATATTTCCATTGGAGCAGGCTCATATACTGGTTTCTCCTTAACCTCTTCTTTTAATGCCTCACCGAGATCAAAAAAAGAGACCGGGGATTCTTCTGGTTTAACCAGCTCAACTTCAGGAATCGTATCTACTGACTTTAGCCGCTTTAATTTTGCGATCTCTCTTATAGCCTCCTCATTTACTGAATCTATACTGAGGATTCTGTTATATACACTAATCGCTTCCTCTATCATCCCCTGTTGTTCATAAAACCTGGCCTCTTCCAACAATTCATTAAAATCAACCTGTGAGCGTTTAATTAATCTTTCCTTATATTCTTTAATGCGGCTGTCATATGGACTTACTTCAATAGCCTCACGTATCAATAATTCGATCTTATCAGGCTCATCTAATGGTTCATAAATCCTTATTAGTTTTAAACACTCCTCAAAGGCCTTATCCTGCTCCCCTGTGTTTTTATATAGATTTTTTAATTTAACATGGGCTTCAATATTATCCGGTTCTGACCTTTTAACGATATCCTGTAGTTCTAATATCGCCTTTTCAAGGAGGCCATATTTTATATAAACCTCTGCGGATGCGATCTGTCCTGATACATCTATAACACCTTCTTCCTTTACGATCTCCTCTTTATATTTAGTCTCTTCGCCTGAGACCTTTTCTAATCCTTCTTTTGCCTCTACATTAAACGGGTCTTCTTCAAGTATCTTAAGATAATATCCCTTTGCCTTCTCCTTTTCACCTGTGTCATAGAAGTATTTTGCAAGGTATAAACCCTTTCCTAAGATATCATCCTTATTGCCCCGGTTAGAATAAACTTCAAAAAGTAATTCATGTGCCGGTAAAAGATCCGGTGATATCTCTTTGGCCTTCTCTGCGTAAATAAGAGATTTATCAAGATCGTTATGGTTAAAATATTCCGTTCCTATCACAAGGTACACATTTGCTGCACCCTCGTTATTCCCTTTTGCTACCAGGATTGTTGCAAGTGTATCTCTGTGTGATAATTGGTCCGGATGTAATTCAATAAGTTTTGTTAAAAGTGTCTCAGCATCATCATACATCTTTGATTTAATATATGAATCAACAAGCAATGACAACGCATCAGGAGACTCTTTTGAAAGGTCAAATGCCATCTTCCCATAGCCGATAGCCTCATCCACATAACCATCATCAAGGCGTAATCTGCCGATCTTAACAATGGCATTTAAATTATTGGGTTCGAATTTAAGAATTAGTCTGTATAAGTTCTCAGCCTCATCCCGTTTTGCTTCTTTTAAATATGCAAGGGCAACCTTGTTGTATTCCTCAATAGCATCTTCCTTGAGCCCTTCCTTAAAGAAAATCTCTGCTATCTTTATTCTTACATTAAGATTAGACGGGTCAAGGTCTGCAATCTTTCTATAAACTTCAAGCGCCTCTTTTATCCGGCCATCCTGAGAATATAGTTTTGCTGCAGTTAAATAGTCCTCCCGGGCATTGCCAATCAAGCCTCTATCGCAATTAAGATCACCCAGACGTACGTAAATATCTTTACGGGAGGGTTCAACTTTCAGGATCTTCTTGTAGACTGCTATTGCCTTTAAAGCAAAACCAGAGGATACAAATATATCAGCGGCTTTTATATAGTAAGATATCGCATCTCGTGAACCATTACCTGGCGATTGGCTCTTAAGTGACAGGTCTCCGATAGTATTTAATATATTTGCATCATTTGGTGTATCTGTAAGAAGTTTCTTCCACTCCTCTATTGCCTTATTTATCTGGCCTCTGATAGTAAATTGCTGCGCTGACTCTAATATCTTACTTTTTTCGGATGACAAAAATTTCTCCCTTTATTTATAAGTATATATCTTTTCGGAAGATAATATTTATTTTTAACCGAAAATAACATAACCTCCTGATAGTGTCAAGGAATGGCAGAATTCAGGCCAAACTTATTTTGTATTGGAAGATACAAGCACCCTTTCCTGGTCTTTAAAGATTACAGTGCACTTTTTAAAGTGGGTCTTCTGTACAACACCCTTACCAAATATATTATGCATTATAATATTCCCTTCATTATACGATCCGGCCATCTCGTAAGGTATTTCTATACCCTTTGCGACTGCAATACTGTTCTCCCACAGAGACTGGGATGTTAACAACTTCCTTGATTTACGTTTAGGAAGCACTGTTTTCCCCGTTTGTCTTTCGCTATTGTCATCCGTGCTTCGATGTTTATGTTCACTTCCGCATGTCTTGCATTTTACCCTTACAATCTTATCCCTAACCATTGCTACGATTACATGGTTAAGATCAAGCCTGCACTTTGTACAATAAGAGCCCGTCTCATCTCCTGCATAAAGTCTTTTCATCATATTTCCCCCCCTGGAAGGATAATTTGGCTCCCCGGGTAGGACTCGAACCTACGACCTAGCGGTTAACAGCCGCTCGCTCCGCCAATTGAGCTACCGGGGAGTAAAGAATGGATTTATGACATTATATAAAGTGCCTAAAGGTAAGTCAATAGGCAGGCAGCATAGGTAGGCAGCGAGGAGTTCCTATCCAAGCTGTACGGCCTTTTTTAACTCTGAAATTACCTGCCTGGTAACATCCTTCAATGTCTCAAAGACACCCTCTCCTTTTGAAGCTATAGACTCATATTGAGAAACTTCTCTCGTATTGAGTAAACCGTTCATCTCCGGGATTGGCATAATATTGGGTAGGTCTCTTTTATTATATTGAAGAGCTAATGGCGTATAATTAATGTCTATATCCTGGTCTGTCAGGTTTCTTCTCAGGTTGTCCATGCTTTCCATATTTGCATCCATCCTCTCAACCTGGGAATCCGCTACAAAAACTATACCATCAACACCTTTCAGTATCAGCTTTCTGCTCGCCTCATAGAATATCTGGCCAGGGACAGTATAAAGGTGAAACTTTAATTTAAATCCATTAAGAGTCCCTAAAAAGATAGGTAAGAAATCAAAGAATAAAGTATGTTCTGTCTCTGTTGCTATAGATACAAGCTTACCCTTACTCTCAGGATTGGTGTTATTATAGATGTAACGGATGTTAGTAGTCTTCCCGCAGAGACCAGGGCCGTAATAGACTATCTTACAGTTTATTTCTCTTGAAGAATAATGAATAAATGACATACAATTTCACCTGAAAATACCCTTTCAAATCCCCCCTTACCCCCCTTTTCTAAGGGGGGGATTAAGTCCCCCTTTGAAAAAGGGGGCTGGGTTCCCGTTGCTGCGAAGCATTGCAACGGGAAGGGGGGGATTTTCATCCTCCTTTGTGCCCCGAAGGAGGCATGTGGGTTTCATTTTGATCTTTGATTTATGATTTGCCGTTTACAAAAGTGGGTGTTCATGCATTGCCTTTAGCCTCTCCCACCTTCTATCCACTTCCTTCTGAACACTCTCAGCAACATCCTTGTATTCAGGTTTCAGAAGGTGTCTGGTCTTGCCCATCAATTTAAGCCACTCGGTCACAGGCGTTTTCTTGCCTTTCTCTTCTGGATTATACGTAATATTTGTAATTCCATGTTCTATTTCATATAGCGGGAAAAAGCAACTATCAACAGCCGCCTGGATAATCTCAAGACCAATCTTCTCTTCACTCTTCCATTCGAGTGGACAGGCTATAAGTAATTTACCATAAACCAGACCTTCATTCTTTGCAAAGTACTGGGCCTTCGCAGCCTTTTTGATCAGATCCCTGTACTGGGTCGCGATCCCTGTAAATACATAATTAATATTACATGCAGCCATTATCTGCGGTGTATCTTTATGATGAAGTTTGTGCCCGCTCTGGTATGGCCCCACGTGTGATGTTGAAGTTGCATGTCCCATTGGAGTCGAGAAAGAAAGTTGCGCACCAGTATTCATGTATCCCTGGTTGTCATATTCCAATATAATCATATTGTGATTCCTGAGCGCAGCGCCAATAGCATGCCCCATACCAATATCCATCCCGCCATCGCCTGTAACCATAACAAAAGTAATATCTTCGCTTCGTGGTATTTCACCCCTCCTCTGTCTTTCTTTAAATGCATCTACTACACCTCCGAGGGTCGGGGCACCACTCTGGAACAGATTATGGATATAGGTGACATTATGAGATGTATAAGGATATCCGGTTGTAACAACCATACCGCATCCTGTCTGGAAAAGCACAACAACATGCCCCTGGATCCCCTTAAAAAACGTATCAAGACCAGGGAATATGCCACAACCAGAACATGCTGAATGACCCTGTGATATCCTCTTAGGCATTTCATTTAGAGGTCTTCCGCTTACACCTTTGATATCAAACTTCCCTGTCTGAGCATCTCTGTTCAAAGAAATAATCCCTGGTGATGTCTCCTCCTTAGTCATCGGAGACTGTTTCTGTCCCGGTGTATAACTCAGATCACCCGGTGTTGCACCTACATATTCAAATGGGATTTCAACCTTTCCTTTCTTTGCAACATCACTCGCTTCCTTTAACATATCCATTGCATCTTCCACATAAAATTCTTTTCCACCAAGACCATAGACACGGCTGATTATAAGGGTTTTGTTATCAGGATCATCTTTAAGGGCAGCCTTTATTTCTATTGACATGTTACCACCCCACCCGCCAAAGGATTCCTGTCTGTCAGCAACACAAAGGGCCCTGATATTCTTCATACATTCCCTGATCTCTTTAACTGGAAACGGCCTGATAACATTAGGCATCATCACACCAACCTTAAACCCTTCAGCCCTTAATCTGTCAACTGCCTCTTTTGATGTTTCAAATGCAGAATTGAGAATAACGAGGGCAATATCCGCATCTTCCATCATGTAAGTATCAAGGATTCCATACCTCCTGCCACTAATCTGATAGTAACTGTCAAAGACCTCTGCAAGACGGTTATAGGCCATTTCCATGGCAATGGATTGCTGTTTCTTGTTGTTTATCAGATCAGGATCGTTCATATAAGGTCCGATGGTAATTGGATTCTTCACATCAATAGAGGTATACTTTGGCGGATGAAAGCCCACATAATTCTGGACTACCATTTTATCTGAAAAGTACTGCACCCTGCGCTTTTGATGACTTGTAAAAAACCCATCATAGCAGACAATTACCGGTAGTCTAACATCTTCAAGCTCACCGATTTTTACACCAATAATATTCATATCATAGGCTGCCTGCGGATCTTTTGCCATTAGAATAATCCAGCCGCAATTTAGGGCCATCATAATATCGCTATGATCGCATCTTATATCAAGCGGGCCTGAAACAGAGCGTGCAACAACATCAAGCAGCATTGGGAATCGTGTCCCTGACTGGACAGGCAACTGTTCCATGGCATATAGAAGACCCTGTGCAGATGTGGCATTAAATACCCTTGCACCAGTAGTTGATGCACCATAACATATGGCTGCTGCACCATGCTCTCCTTCACCTGGAATTAACAATATATCGTGTTCACCTTCAGCCTTCATCTCGTCCAGGTTCTCTGCAATTTCTGTAGATGGTGTAATCGGGTAATAACCCATTACATGAAAATCTATCTGGCTCGCAGCGAGTGAAGCCATTTCATTCCCGCTTAAAAAATCTGTCTCCTGTTTTATATCTTCTCTCGTTTCCGTATCCATTCTTCCTCCCTGGTAGCCTCCTATTTTGTTAATTTCTTCCTAAATGGATGAGGAACAGTTATCTCATCAACATTGTAATCACTCTCTTTAGCTGTTGTCAGGGCCTCTGGTTTACAAATCCATACGCATTGCAGACACCCTTTACAGTACTGATAATCAATCCCTTTCAGGAATATAGCCTTTTTTCCTGTCTTTGATACACCCTTCTCCCATACAAAGCAGTAATCAGGACACGCATAATCACATTCACCACAATGGGTGCATGTCTCAAGATCTAAAACAGGAATAAATCCCATGCGTGAGGGGCTTAGATCCTTTTCTTTTGTAATCCCTGCACTAACAATAATCCCGCCAATAGGCTGGTTCATATACCCAAGCCGGGATGGATTTCTAATAAAAGGCTGGTACGGGTATTTCCCATCAGGCGGAAAGAATTCTACCTTAACTTCATTATATCCCCTGTCAAAGGCCTTTAAATTTCCAGGGACTGTCTGGGGATATTTTCTTCCAAATACATTTTTTATCGTTCCCCTCAGGGCATCCGGGTCAATAAAACCACTGAGCTTACATATAGCCCCGAGCATCGGGATGTTAACCCGGCTCTTTTCAGCCATAGCAATACCGAGTGCATCAAGGCATCCCAAATAACCACCGTGGAGTTTTAATATTCCCCTGGTCTCATTTGGGGTCTTTGTGGTATTCATCATAACAGTCGAATCAGGTCCTACACCCTGAAGGACAGGTACTATTTTGATGAGTGATTCATGAAATATGGCAAGTATATGCGGATTTTCTACAGGACTGTTATTCCTGATAGGGGTATCGGAATCGCATAGCCTCACATGGGCCTTCACAGGTGCCCCTTTTTTCTCTGATCCATAGGACGAAAAATTAGACCCGTTCAGCCCCATCCCGAGGACCCCTGCCTCTGCCAGTATCTTCCCTGCAACATTTGCACCGAGTCCCCCTATACTCTCCATTCGTATTTCAAAGAACCCCTGCTGGCTCTTCTTAGGAATAATCACACTGGTTGTCTTCCCGCTCTCCATATCTAATCTCCTGTGGAATAATAAGGATTATTCATAATAACCTTATTTGTCCTATTTTTCAACAGAAAAATTAAATATGAAATTTTTCTGTTGACAAAATCAATTACATCGGTAATACTAACATATTACGAACAAACTACAAATGAAATGGAGCTAATATGTCACTAAAACCGATAACATTGCGATTAGATGAGGAAGAGTACGAGAAATTAAAGGAATACCTCCACGAATTCGGCGATCCGGATATCAACGTCGCTTATGTCTTGAGGGCCTATATGCGGGATCTTAATAGAGCCTTGCCATACTTAGTGAAATCAGGTTGGGATTTGAAGAATTGTTTCGGATTGCTCGGTTTCTGGCTCAAACAGTTCGGCTCAATGACTGAGTTTGATATGTTCGCAAAAATGAGTGTCAATCCATGGGCATTCTGGAACGCCACAAGCCCACCCTCCGAACGAGGTGCAGATATGGGAGACAATACTGCTGAAGGAAAAAATGGTAAGAATTCTAAGGAAGAAGGAGGGAAGAGTTGATAATAATTAGGCGCTGTCAAATGGAGTTTATAGCATTCTACAATTATGAGGAGGCCCCATGTTTAATAACGAAATGAATAAAAAAATGATGGATCTTTTTGCTAATCCGCTGTTTAAGAAAGGTTTTTTCGACTTTTTCCTCAAGATGCAGCAGGAGGGCATAGAGGCGGCCCGGAAGCTCTGGACCACTAATGCCAACAAGAATCTCTTTCCAGACGCGATTGACATGTACGAGCGGATGGCAGATTTCTACATCATCTTCGGCTTCGTTCCTAAAACAAAGTATGATGAGGCACTCAACGAAAATAAAGGTTTGAAAGAAGAGAACAAATTCCTCAGAGATACGATTCGGGAACTTCAGTTAAGCCTTTTCACCGAGGGTGGAGAAAAGGTCCAGCAGATCTGGCAGAGCAGCATAGACAAACAGCTTGAGATGAACAAGGATATCTCCAGGAACTTTTTTGAACTCTTCAGGCAACTGAAGTCAAGCGTTTCATAAAGGCAGCAGGAAGACAACCACGTATCAGCATTAGCTGATACAATAACACAAAGGAGAATAGTATGGAAAAAGGACTGGAGTTTTTTGATGCATGGGTAAAATCACAGAAGGGATTTCTCGAGACAGGGTTGAAGTCGCAGAAGGAATTTATGACCAACTGGACAGAGTCTATTCAGAACCTGCAGGCATCATTCTTAAACCTCGGAGGTTTCCAGGAGGGTCCAGGTAAGGAGATGCTCAATCTGTTTAATCCATGGTTCAATACCATGGCCAATTCAACAAGGGTTTTCAGTGACGAGGTGGTGAAAATTCAGGAGACATGGAAAGGCGCCTTTGAGAAGCAGATGGAGATGAGTAGAGAAATGGCGAAGAACTCCTTCGAGTTTTTCTCAAGCAGGCTGGCGAAAAAAAATGGAGACATTGACATTGAAGAAAGAGAGCAAGTTGCTAAGAGACATGATTCGGAAACTTCAGTTAAGTCTTTTCACCGGGGAGGGAAAAAGTCCGGCAGATCCGGCATAGTAGCATAGATAAACAGCTTGAGATGAACAAGGATATCTCCAGGAATTATTTTTAACTCTTCAGGCAACTAAAGTCAATCGCTTCATAAAGGCAGCAGGAAGACAACCACGTATCAGCATTAGCTGATACAATAACACAAAGGAGAATAGTATGGAAAAAGGACTGGAGTTTTTTGATGCATGGGTAAAATCACAGAAGGAATTTCTAGAAACATGGTTGAAGTCGCAGAAGGAATTTATGACGAACTGGACAGAGTCTATTCAGAAGCTGCAGGCATCGTTCTTAAACCTCGAAGGTTTCAAGGAGGGTCCAGGTAAGGAGATGCTCAATCTGTTTAATTCATGGTTCAATACCATGGCCAATTCAGCAAGGGTTTTCAGTGATGAGGTGGTAAAAATCCAGGAGACATCGAAAGGCGCCTTTGAGAAGCAGATGGAGATGAGTAGAGACATGGTGAAGAACTTCACCGAGCTTTTCAAGCAGGCAGGTGAAAAGAAATAAGGACATTAGACAGTGAGAGAGGAGACGTTTCATGGAAAGTGCTAAAGACTTTTTTAATAACTGGCATAAATCTCAGGAGAAAACCTTCGAGGACCTGATGGAGACAATGAGGAAGATGCAGCAGGCCTTTTGGGGTCTCGGAGTATCTGGGGGAGGTACGCAGGATCCAGGGGGGTTTCAAAATATTTATACTTCCTGGACAACGGCAATACTGAATGCCCTGGGTGAAATGGGCACTGAAAAAATGAGCGTCATCAATGATACCATCTTCAGGACCATGAGCAGTTCCAATGCTTACCTGAAGCTCTATGAAATATGGCTTCCTCTCTTTAGGGCAATTCAAGAGAAGACACTGAACCCGGATTCCTATAAAGACCTTGCAGACCCGGCGAAATACAAGGAAGTGCTGGACAAGATCTTCGGTTTTTATCCTGATTCGATCTCGGGATTCTTCACTCAGGCTGCAAAGTTGCTGGAGACCTTTGCAGGTTCTGCGCAGGAATTTATGAAACCCTGGGCAGAGGCAACCTGGAAAAACTTCAAAACCTTTCCTCAGTTCATGGAAAGTTACCCCGTATCGGGTATGAATATCTTCCATAACATGTTTAATGCCTTTGACAGCACTATCGGACGGATTTTTCATGTCCCTCCAGTAGGAAAGGACAGGGAAAAAATCGAACTGCTCCTGAGAAGCTTCGATGACCTCTCTGTTTATATTGCCAGGAGCATAGCATATCAGCACATGATGTACGTCACAGGCTTAACAACTATCGAAAAGGTGATAGCGACTATTGCTGAAAAGATAAAATCAGGAGAAGAGATTAAGAAATTTGATGATTTTTTCGATCTCTGGACCGACGTGAATGAGAAGACTTACTATGCACTCTTCCAGACAGAAGACTTTTCGAAGATGCAGGGGGAACTGCTCGAAGCGGCACTGAATGTGCGGAAGCATTTTTTCAAATTAATGGAACTCCATCTCTATGACTTGCCCATAGCTCTTCGTTCCGAGATGGATGACCTCTATAAGACGATCTATGAACTTAAAAAAAGGGTGAAGAGCCTCGAAAAACAGTCCACGGAGGCTCGAGCATTATGAAGAATATCGCCAAAGAAATGGGTGAGACCATTACGAAACTCATCAAGGGTGTAGAAACCCTAACCGGGATAGAAGAAATAGACGTCGGAACTACCCCGAAAGAGCTCGTTTACGAGGAAGATAAGCTCAGAATCTACCATTATAAGCAGGAAGGAGAAGTAACCTGCAAAGTTCCGGTACTCATTGTTTATGCCCTGGTAAACCGGCAGTACATGCTTGACCTTCAACCGGACAGGAGCATTGTGAGGAACTTGCTCCAGCATGGACTGGATGTTTACATTACAGATTGGGGATATCCGACAAAGTCCGATATGTATCTCACCCTTGATGATTATATAAACGGGTATATGAATAACTGTGTGGATTTTATAAGGAAGGCCACAAAAAAGGATGCAATTACCCTCATGGGCATCTGTCAAGGAGGAACATTCTCTGCTATATATGCATCTCTGTATCCGGAGAAAGTGCAAAATCTCGTCACCATGGTGGCACCCTTTGATTTCTCCTCCAATGAGGGGTTGCTTTTCAGTTGGTCCAAACACATAAACGCGGATACCCTTGTGGACACTTACAGGGTTATTCCGGGAGAACTCCTCAATGCAGGTTTCTTAATGCTGATGCCTTTTACCCTTAATATCAGAAAATATGTGGATATGCTCAAGGTGTTAGGGGATAAAGATAAACTTCTTAATTTCCTCAGAATGGAGAAATGGATCTTTGACAGCCCTGGCCAGGCAGGTGAATGTCTGAGGCAGTTCATAAAGGACTGTTACCAGGAGAATAAGCTTGTGAAAGGTCAATTAAAGGTTGGTGACAAGTTGGTGAATCTTAAGAATATTACCATGCCTCTTCTCAATATCTATGCCAGCGCCGACCACCTCGTTCCCCCGAGCTCAACAAGGCCTTTAAATGATCTGGTAGGAAGCACTGACAAGGTACTCTATGAATTTAAGGGCGGGCACATTGGTGTCTTTGTGGGTTCAAAATCACAAAAGGAGCTTGCCCCGGCCATATCAAAATGGCTTCATGAAAGGGCAGGCGGGAAAACAGTAAGAGAATCCTTAAGAGCGGAAAGATCCATGTCAAAGGCTAAAGATGCCAGGAGAAATCAGACAACCACGGAAACAAAACCATCCATTAGAACAAAGAGTACCAATAAGAGAAAAACGACTTAAAAACAAACAGAACAATAAGAAATAACTTGACAGGAAAAGGGAGAAACTCTTCCCAAAATAACTATTAGTGAGGGATATTATTTATGGAACTTACAGGTAAGAATGTGGTAGTAACAGGCGGCGCAAGGGGAATGGGAAAGATGTTCGCTGCGTACTTAAAAAATCTCGGCGCAAAACCATATATTGTGGACGTTATTCAGGAAAATCTTGATGCTCTGAAGAGCGAGACGGGGATACCAGGCCAGATGGTGGATGTGAGCAATGAGAAGAGTGTGGAAACGTTTTTTGAAAACTATACATTGGAAAATGGTGCGCCGGATGTATTGATTAACAATGCGGGTATTACCGCCGATGCCCTTTTTATCAAGCAAAAGGGAGATGAGATAACGAAGTTTCCCTTTTCAAACTGGGAGAAGGTGATTAATGTTAATCTCACAGGGGTATTCCTGTGTGCAAGAGAAGCAGCCTTTCACATGGTAAAGCACAAAGCGAAGGGCGTGATCATTAATATTTCATCCATCAGCCGTGCAGGAAACACGGGGCAGACCAATTATTCGGCCACAAAAGCCGCTGTTGATGCAATGACTGTGACATGGGCAAAAGAACTTTCCCGATATGGAATAAGGGTCGGTGCCATCGCACCTGGTTATATTAATACCGAGATGGTTGCAAAGATCAGACCCGATGTGCTCGAAAAGGTCATACAGAACATCCCCATGGGAAGATTGGGCGAAATGGAGGAAATTACGCAGGCCGTCCAGTTCATTATAAGAAACGATTTCTTTACTGGCAGGATTATAGAAGTCGACGGAGGTATGAGGATCTGATTTTTATATATCGTTTTGATAAATTTTGGCGTTCATGGTTTTGTGAACCCGTAACTTAGGAGGAGTAAATATGGAGGCGTATATAGTGGGTGGCGTGAGAACAGCCATAGGAAGATTCAATGGTTCTCTGGCAACGTTGGATGCTATTGAGATCGGTTCGACAGTAATCAAAGAGGTCGTTAGAAGAACCTCAGTAAAAGGAGATGAAGTTGATGAAGTGATTATGGGGAATGTCCTTCAGGCCGGATTGGGACAGAATCCTGCGCGACAGTCTGCCATCCGTGCAGGCCTCCCGGAGAATACCCCTGCCTTTACTGTAAACAAAGTGTGCGGCTCGGGATTGAAGGCTGTTGCCCTTGCAGGTCAGGCCATCGCCTCAGGTGAGGCAAATGTCATTGTTGCCGGAGGAATGGAACATATGACCGGCGCCCCTTATGTGGTAAGGTCTGCGCGGTGGGGGCAGCGTCTGGGAAACGCCGAAATGATAGATACGCTCATCAATGACGCGCTGTGGGATATGTTCTATGGCTATCACATGGGAATGACAGCTGAAAACGTAGCCGAGAAATATCATATTACGAGGAAGGATCAGGATGAATTTGCCGCCTTTTCACAAAAGAAGACAGAACAGGCAATCAAAGAAGGCAAATTCAAGGACGAGATTGTTCCCTTGATGATCAAACAGGAAAAGGGTGGGGACAAGATTTTTGATACTGATGAGCACCCCCGTTTCGGCACCACTGTTGAGACACTTGCAAAACTGCTGCCAGCGTTCAAGAAAGAAGGGACTGTAACAGCAGGGAATGCCTCTGGAATTAATGATGGTGCATCTGCTGTGCTTGTTGTTTCTAAAGAAAAGATCAAGGAACTGAACCCTGCCTGGGCATTCAGGATTTTAGGATCAGCAACCGCCGCCATAGACCCTGCATACATGGGGCTTGGTCCTATAGATGCATGCAGGCAGCTCATCGCAAGGGCACATTGTACGGTGAAAGCTCTTGACCTTATAGAGATCAATGAGGCATTTGCTTCTCAGTCGATCCAGGTTCATCGGGAAATGGGATGGGATATGAATAAGGTTAATGTCCTTGGCGGTGCTATCGCCCTCGGACACCCTGTAGGAGCGAGTGGAACAAGGATCCTCGTAACCCTCCTCTACGAAATGGTGCGAAGGGATTTGACTCTGGGTCTCGCTTCCCTCTGCATAGGCGGGGGACAAGGGATCGCAATGATCGTTGAAAGGGTTAGATGAAGTTCAGCTTCAATCTCTATTGCATCATCCCCTTCTTCATCATATCATCGTGCATCTTCATCATGTTGTCCATCTTATCCATCATCTCGTTGAGCCTTTTTTTCTGATCAGAAGATGGCATATGGGACATATCTTTGATAATACCCATTACATCTTTCATCATACCCATCATATCCTGCATCATCTGATGTTTCTGCATCATATCCTGACTCATCATCTTATCTCCCATCATCTGTCCCATTTGTCCTTTTTCTGCAGCAATTGCCGGGACAATAGTAAATAGTAATGCTGTCAGGATGGAAACCAAAAAGAGTGTTTTTTTCATCTTCATCACCCCCTTTCTATGGGATTTATCTGAGAAAGAAATAGATCAGCCAGCCTGTCAGGGCAACATATATCCAGACACCTGCTGTATAGGGAGCAACCTTCTTGTGACGGTCAAACCGATTTTTAAGCGCCTCATAAATCGTTATGATAACCATCGGGAGGTTTATCAGGGATAGGGCTGTATGAGACCAGAGTATAGAGAGGTATAATGTTCTATGGTTCCCTGTATAACCCTTTGTATGCCGATTGTCCCAAGGCCCCCATAAAGCAGGAGATTATAAAAACTCAAACTACAATCTCCATGCAAGGATAGTCATATCAATGATATAGAATACTACCAATGCAAAAACTAATGCAACAACAAAAAAGAGCCGCTTATTTTTATGTTATACAGGCTATATTTCTTGATACTTTACGTAAGTCCTTAAGGATATTTGCAATATGAAGAAAGATTGGAATTCCAAGGCCAACTGCATATATTATCTCTGCTGCAATACGTGATACCCTGTCAACAGGATCAATAAACATCTGAATCAGAAAGAGAGAGCATGCCGATAATAATAACAGGATGTTTGCAAATCTAAGTATCTTCCATGGTTCAAACTCAGCGGCGGCTATCAGCCGTCAGATGGCATGATTTGTTATGCCGTACTCTTCATAAAGAAAAGGTGAAATGTCCATCAAAACTGAGTGTGAGCGTACCCCGACAAATGATGTCTCGTCCTAAAAGTATCTGGAAAGGGGCAGTGCCTTCTGGAATAAATTCCATAACCTGTGCACCCTGAATAATAAATCCAGCGGCACCAAAAGGAAGGAAAAGATCGACAAGATAAACATTGACGGGAACTGAGTGTGTGGCCGAAACCATGGGACGCATGCCAATAGGCTGAAGGCCAACTGTTTGAACAACACCTTGTGAAATGCAAGTAATAGAAGCACCCGTATCAATTAATGCAGGAAATGTAGTTACCTGTCCGGAGAATGATGGTGTAAATACACCGGCTGGGATAACGCCAATGTTGATTAGTGGCCCTATGCTAAGATCAAATTTACCGCTGAGACATGGCATGAGAGAAGAACCCTAAATCTACAGGAGTTTCAATTACTTCTTGAACAGAGAAGAGTTGGTCTTGTTGGAAAATCTTCTGACCCGCAACATATGCGTCTCGCGCGGTGTCAAAGAATTCAATAATCTTACCATCCCGCATCAGGGCAAACTTCCCCCGATGTGCTGTTAAAATGGTCGGCAGCTTTTCCTGAAATGCTTTGTAATTGATTTCAACCTGCTTTTTAATTAAATCAGCCATAGTTATATTCTTTCCAATGGTTTTATGAAGATACTTTACCATATATATCCATCAAGTTCAATTGCAAAACATGATTTCAGAAAATATGGGCAGTTTATTTAATTGTTATTTGATTGCAGCTTGAATATAAATAAAGTAGGATGTCTCCGGAATTCTGGTCAATGAATCCATTTGACACAAGAATATGCTTTTGTTAAATTTAACCCGTCTTTGACGCCACAGAAAATAATCGTTACAAGAAAGTTGCGAGGGTTATTGTGTTCGAGAGAATTCTGAAGGAAATGAGAGACAAAATTAGAGAGCGGGAATATGTAATGGCGATTCATGCAGAAGAAGAAATGAATAACGATTGTTTATCAATTTATGATATTGAACGTTGTATACTTACTGGAAAGATTGTAGAACGCCAGAAAGACAAGGTGACTGCAGAGTGGAAATACCGGATAAACGGGCAAATGGTTGATGACAGTGAAGTCGACGTTATTGCCAAATTGAGTCCAACAGGCAAATTGGTTATAATAACAGTGTATGTACCGTAACATATATGAAAGGAGTGTATTAGATGATGTGTGAAATTTGTGGGAAAGAAGGTGCCCGTGTCCATAAGGTTGCCAGAACTTATGGCAAGGGAAAAGATATTCTGATCATAGAAAATATCCCTATCGTGACCTGCCCCCATTGCGGTGAAAGCTATCTGGAGGCAGAGACGCTTCACGAAATTGAGCGTATCAAGCTTCATAAGAAGAGTTTTGCTGAAAAGCGCACTGTCTCAGTAGCGGATTTTGCAGCAGCCTGAACCGCCCCCGTTTTAACAGGCGAGATTTTCCTTGATACATAAATCTAATTTGCATTACTATTGGAGCTGTAATTATGACCTCTCATTTCATGTCTTGGCATAGCTACAGGGATTTTGAACAGGCAGTAAAGTATAGTAACCGATACATTCGCAGCATAGAAACCGAGAAATTCCTCCAAACTCTTCTCGCAACAAGTGAAGAATTTAAAGAAAGAATCGAACCTGGAATTATATTTTGGAGAGCCCAGCTCGGTTATAAGAAAAATGAAGCTGTACATAGCGATAGTGTTCACTTTCCCCATGCATGTTCCCCATATCCTCCTGAACGAATGAAACCACGATATCGAGAGGCATTTGCAGGGAGAGTGAACCCGAAGGGTATACCCTGTTTGTATCTGGCAACTGACCAAAAAACAGCAATATCTGAAGTTAGACCTTGGATAGGTTCAATGGTTTCTGCAGCTCAGTTTAAAACGCATAGAGAACTGGTAGTCATTAACTTTACAGAGGCTAAGTTTGACCCTTATAAATATAAAAACTTGGAAATTATTAGTTATGAAAGAGAACCCGAACCAAATGTGAGAAAGGACATAGTATGGACAGAGATTAATGAAGCCTTTTCCAGACCAGTTATACCTAACGACCAAGTCGATGATTACGTTCCCACGCAGATTATTGCAGAGTTATTCAAAGATGCAGGGTTAGATGGTATTGCCTATGCGAGTTCTTTGGGGTCTGGCCACAACTTGGCAATATTCGACATTGAGGCTCTTAAAATTGTTAACTGTTTTTTATGTAAAGTGAAAAAGATCGATGTAGATTATTATGAACCTGGAAATTCTTACTTCATAGAGGATGAAGAAGAAAACAAAGATGAATAGATTTACACATATTTTAAACAAGAGGCCTAATCAGTGTAATTCTTCGGCACCTTTTTTACCGTGCCATCCGAAATATTTTCTGTTCAATATACATTATAGGAAAATGGGGTCTTTAATCTTGATATTATGTTTTTTAAATTTCCTATAGGTACCCCCTTGATGGGGAGAGCCGGTGGGGGGTAAAAGAATGACTACGGGAATTTGTCGTCTTTGTGGTGAACATAAAAAATTGTCATTTGAACACATACCTCCAAGGAGCGCATTTAATGATCACCAGAGAGTTTTCCAGACAATTGAGGATCGTTTATTAAAGAATAGATCACATTCAAAATTTCGAAGAGGATTGGGCAAAGTCACTCTTTGTGAAAGCTGCAATAGTAATACAGGAAGTTGGTATGGAGAGGCTTTTGTCAACTGGACGAAGCAAGGATTCGAGTGGTTTAATAAGATAGGTGAAGGCGCGTTGATTAATCTTCCATACAACATTAAACCGCTTAATGTTTTAAAGCAAACTTTAGTAATGGCATTGGCTATGGCACCTGAAGGTTCTCTGAACTACCACGAAGATTTAAGGCGATTCGTTCTTTGCAAGAAACTGAAATATTGTCCGCCTCACTATCGCGTTCATGTGTATTTTTGTAAGGGAGGACAACCTCGATTTAGTTCAGGAATGGCAATAATGAAAGTTGGTGTAGGTGGTGGAGCGAGTTATATCGAAGGGGAAATTGCCCTGCCTCCCTTTGGTTACTCTATAACCACACCATTTGGCAGCCACAGATCTTTAGCTGATGTCGAAAACTTATGCGAAATTACATGGTTCGCAAAATACAATTATGACGAAAAAAGAAATATTTACCTACAAATTCCAATACGTGAAACTCATGAGCCTTTTCCATTAGATTATCGAAGTACTGAGGATATGGAGAAACATCGGAGGAAAAGATAATATATCCTTTCTTTCGCTCAAATAAATGAGCCATGAAGGTCTGAAACTGGTTAAAAAAGTTGTCGGCCCCTCCCGAATTGTGTATCCGCTTCAGTCTATTGCTGAAAGCCAGCGGGTGATCAGGATACTCCCTCTCAAACAAGATGTCATCAGTGAGATGTTCTTTTTGTGAGATGTTCTTTTTTCTGCAAATCTACTCTATCAATTGCATATCTATACTCAGACAATGTCATGAATTTCCAATTCAAGTTTTTAAGGAGGGTCTGAAGAGTTTCTGAGAATTCTTTCATATTCATATACCACAGATACTCAGTCATCAACTTGGGCTATCGCATACCAACTTTCAGTCCTGTTGGTTTGACTTGCCATTAACAAGTAAACTAAAAAAAATCCCAAATAACTTACTGTCCGGAACGTACCGGCCACGCATAGTAGTTGAAGGTATAGCTGTAATCGCTGGACTTAAGGCCGGCGCTCTCGTCGCCATAGTACATGTAGACAACCCACGCATAACAGGAGTTACAGTCCGACGAGTAGCTGGCATGGGTCGTGGACGACCAATAAAGGGAAGAATAAGACTGCACATTAGTAAAGCCCTGGGT
>Ga0156167_1154_pt1 | contig 19866 bp, 21 predicted proteins | sample RifCSPlowO2_12_FD_107820 | JGI IMG/M metagenome (GOLD analysis project Ga0156167, IMG submission 107820) | Nitrospirae bacterium RIFCSPLOW2_12_42_9
AAGGACGTCCAGCGATGATTCGAGCTGAAAGAACAGGACCGATTCCATTGATAGACATAAGTTCTTCTTTGCTAGCGGTATTTAGGTCAAGTAAGCTTTGTGGAGATTCGGTTTTTTCCAACTTTAAGGGGACGATATCATTGGAAACAGTGTCATTGTTTTTAAAACGGAAGGGTTCAGTGGAAAAATACGCAAAAATCGGCAGGTGATCCGAATACCCATTGCCTATGTGCCTGCCCCTGCCTCTTTCAGTCATTTGCCAGCGATAAACGGTTCCCCCTTTGAACAGGTAGTCCGGATGGAACTTATCAAACGAATTATCGCTATAGGAAATTCCCTTATCATCATAAAGACCTCTGGATACGATAATATTATCCGGGCTCTCCTTCTTCCTGGAAAAAATGTAAGACCAGCGGCTTGTTTCACTGATTTCAAGCCATAAATTATACAGATAATCATTCTTAGCCTGTTCTTTCAGTATTTTTTCATTGACCATATCATAATCTTTGATAGTCCTTAAGATATGATTGATTCCCGTGATATCTCCGGTATTGTTCAATCTGTAGGAATCTCGAAAGGTTTTGTATTCATTGTAGTTCTCATTAAAATCACCTATTAGTATAAAGTCAGCATCTTTTTTTAGATTGTCAATCTCTTTCTTAAGTGTTTTGGCATAAGCTATTCTCATACTTTCAGGACCGTTTTTCGATTTCCAGTGATTAATAAACAGGATGATACGATTACCATCGATATCAAGGGTTATCTTAAGAATATTTCTGGCAACTTCATTATCAACCTGTATTTCTTCTTTCCCAACAATTGGAAACTTAGACAGAACAGCGCACTTCACCGATGTGGCCTTGGAGTCCGCAATTTCAAGATAAGGGTAATCTACACCGAAGTCTTTCAACCTGTCACGTAAAGTAATAAGGGCTTTTTCCGACTCGACTTCCTGCAAAGCGACAACATCACCTCCCAGGTCCTTTATCACTCTGGCAATATTGGCGTACTTAATATTTGCAATATCCTTAGTCCAGCCATAGCCGGTATTAGGAATATACTCCTGGTATTCCGTTCCAGAAATGGTAAGATCAAAAAGGTTTTCCACGTTATAGCTTGCGACTTTGAAAGTTTTGGCTTCTATTGATGTAATAGAGCACAGAAAAATAAACAAAGTTGATAGAATTATTGTTTTTATCAGCCATTTAAACTTCCACTTATTCATGCCATCCTCTTGTTGTGCCTTTAATCGCCTAATGTCCCCAATCAGCAGCGGCTGTAAGCCGTCCGCTGGATTTTATTGTTATGTCAATTCTTTTATTATATGTCTTGCAAGATTTTCGTCTATTTCATCATGCCTTGGGACTGGCTGCTTTTTCCCTGTGGTAGGATTTTTGTATAAGTCGTGGCGGCTCCCATGTCTAACAAGAATACATCCTGAATTAGTCAACCTTTTGATAAGGTCTTTTCTTTTCATACGGGGATGGTAAGTTCTTTAACTTTATGTTTCTCCGGAACGTCCTCCATCGTCATAAGCATATATGCATCTTTCATGTTTTCCTCAAGTTCTTCTAATGTCTCACCTTGAGTCATTATTTCGGGATGTTCAATGAGCTTTCCTACCCAGAATCTTTCACCTTTCCAATAAATCATTTTTAATTTTGTTTTCATCTTTTCACCTCACACAGCGGTTTCATTAAAATTATAACACAGAGTTCACCGGGAGCGTAAGCGATCCGGTGGAACGACTCGTTAGGCCTCCATTCTTTTTCGGTATTCAGGTCTTTGCTGTGCCAATTCCAATATCTCTATCAACTTCGAGTATGATCAGAGATTATCTTATATTCTTTTCATATAATCAATATACCCTTCATAATTCCTCTTTATCTCATCTATTGAATCTCCACCGAACTTCTCTGAAAACCCGTTTGCAATTTCAATTGCAATCATAGCCTCACCTACAACACTGGCAGCAGGAACTGCACAGATGTCTGAACGTTCAATAGAGGCCTTAAAAGGTTTTTTAGTAACAATGTCTACTGAATCCAGGGGGGAATACAAGGTGGCAATAGGCTTCATTGCAGCACGTATCACTATATTTTCTCCATTCGTTATACCACCTTCAATCCCACCTGCCCTGTTTGTCTTTCTGTAAAAACTTCTGCTCTTTCTATTATAATAGATGCCGTCATGAACCTCTGAGCCAAATTTCCCCGCACATTCAAAACCAATGCCGATCTCAACGCCTTTTATAGCCTGAATACTCATGACTGCATATGCGAGCCGGGCATTCATCCTTTTATCCCACTGGGAATAACTACCTAAACCAACAGGTACATTAATTACAATAACCTCAAAAATACCACCAACTGAATCCCCTTTTTTTCTGGCTTCATCTATTTTGTTCTTCATCATGGATTCTGCCTTTTTATCTCCGCATCTAAGCTCAGACTTTTCTGCGAGATCTATAAGATTATCAAGAGTAATTTTCCTCACCCTTGACTTAACTCCCCCAATCTCAATGACATGACTCAATATCTGAATACCGAAGACCCCGATGAATTTCTTTGCTACTGCACCAAGCGCAACCCTCATTGCTGTCTCACGTGCACTGGCCCTCTCAAGCACACTTCTTGTATCATTGTGGGAATATTTTATTATTCCTGTGAGGTCTGCATGACCTGGTCTTGGTTTCGTCTCAGGTAAAATACAATCTGCATGGGAAGGATCAGGAGACATCTTTTCAGACCAGTTTACCCAGTCTTTATTCTTTATTAAAAGCCCTATAGGACTGCCGAGTGTTTTGCCCCATCTGACCCCGCAGGTGATTTCCACAGAATCCTTTTCAATCTTCATCCTGTTGCCGCGGCCATAGCCAATTTGTCTGCGGGCTAATTCATGATTTATATCATCACTGGAAAGTTCTAAACCGGCTGGTATACCTTCGATAATCCCGATGAGGGTCTGTCCATGGGATTCTCCGGCAGTAAGAAAACGAAGCATTCTGCCCTCAGGTCGAAACAGGGATAATTTTAGGTGTGATAAATATCAAAAGCTCACTCTTTGCATTTGATTTCTGAGTGTTCTTGAATAACCACCCGAATACAGGGATCTTATAAAACCATGGGACACCACTGACATCGTCTTTTTCTTCAAGTTCATATATACCCCCAATAACCGTAGTCTCACCATCTTTTACCAACACCTCTGTTGTAGCCTCTTTCTTATTAACACTGGGGGTACCTTCAACCACCATAGAGCCTGGCCGATTCTTAGATATCCTGATATTCATGGAAATATGGCCATCCGGAGTAACCTTTGGTGTTACTTTGAGTGTGAGGGTAGCATCAATAAACTCTGTCTTTGTCCCCTCCTGGGAATAGGTTTTATACGGAATAGACTCACCCTGCTGGATCATTGCCTCCCTGTTATCAAGAGTGGCAATCTTGGGGGCTGATAAAACCTTTGTTAATCCCTTTGTCTCGCCGGCAGATAGTCTTAAGTCAAGGGTAATATCATCTCCGATGGTTTTCCCGATTGTAAAACCTAAACTCCCTTTAGTTCCGGCCCTGCCTGCTGCCGGAAGACTAACAACAAACCCCGGAGTCGGACCACCTACTGTACCTGTCGGGCCTCCAACAATACCCAGGCTATAATCACCGGAGGTCGTGCTATGGCTTCCTCCCCACTGGATGCCAAGATCTCTCGCAAAATTTGAATCAGCCTGAACAATCCTTGCCTCTATCAATACCTGTGGGGTAGGTTTATCAAGGGTTTCGAGTAGTCTGTTGATCTCTGTATGTTTATCTTTGATATCTTTGATAATCATTGTGTTTGTACGGTCATCTACTGTTATATCACCCCTCGTACTGAGGGTCTTCTTTATAGAATCGGAAATATCCTTAGCCCTTGCATAACTTACCGGATATATCCTTGTTACCAGGTCTTCTGCCTTTACCATTGCCTCTTTTGCCTTTGCCTCTTCCTCCTGTTGCTGTGCTATATTTGAAAGTGTATCTACCCTTAGAACATTGTCCTCAAAAACCTTACCAAGTCCTTTTATCTTTAATATAACATCGAGTGCATGATCCCATGGCACATCTAACATCTTAATTGTTACCTTCCCCTTTACACCTTCACCAATAATCATATTTAATTTACTAACTTCGGCAAGGAGTCTCAGCACATTTATTATATCTGCATCCTGAAAGTCGAGGGAGACCTTCTTCCCCGTATACTTGGGAATACGTACAATCGAAGGACCGGTTATATCCTCAGAAGATGAGTTTGCTTTTTTATTCTTTACAGTTTTTTGTACCACCTTTTCCGGAGCGGCTGGTGGTGCAGGTACTGGCAAGGCCGCTGGCGCTGGTACCACTGCCTTTGCAGGCGCTGGAGAAGCTGCTGTTACTTCTACTTGAGCAGGCGCTGTGGAAACAGCAGGTACAGCTTCCTGTGCTGGTGCTGGTGTTATTGATTGAGCTGGAGCTTCTTGCTCCCTTGATACAATAACAGTTTCTTTTGGAAGAGGCGCCGTTGTTTCATTAGATGGAATAGGAGCTGAAACCGGAATAGGGGCCGGAATCGGACTTGAGGTAACAGCAGGCGGCTGAGACGGCACTGCTAACGGCTCCTGAGCTTGTTGAGATGTTTGGTTTGAGGGTACATCCTCTTCAGATTCCGGAACTGGTTCTGAAATGACTTTATCTGCAGGTTTAGAATTACTTTTCCCAAGAATACTTAAAGTGAATACATTCTCCTCTTTATTTGTTTCATAGGTTATTTTCTCTTTAAGGTCACCAACAATCCTCACTTTATTCACAGGGGCCAGGTGCCGTCCAATCCTGACCTTTGATAATAAATTGTTGTTATCAACAGGAACCTCACTTACATTAGGAATATAAACAGCATTTTTAACATCAATAACAACCTTATTCCCCTCAACCAGGAATGTCTCTGCATTTATTTCTTTATCAGCATTTACAACAATAATAGTTTTGTTGTCAATCTTCTCAATCTTTATTTCCTTTATGTATGTAAACTCTTCCTTTTTTGGAACTGCCTCATTCTCTGTTTTTGTCTCTGTCTTTACCTCCGGCACAGTCCCGGTCTCTGTTTTAACATCAGTCTGAGCCATAACTTCATTAACAATCATACCACCTGTGATAGCTTCATCCCCTTTTGTTATTTCATCTGTATCTGTACTTATAGAAACCGGAACTGAGCCAGATGTGTCTTGTTCACTTATCTCCTCCGCCTTTTTGGGAATCTCTATAACAACAGAATTTTCCTTCCTGTAAATTTGAGATTCTATTGAATCATCAACAAGTCTTATATCTAATCTTGCAGCCTTAGCCGGTGAATCAGTTTCTATAGGATAGATACCTACTATAGACCCTTTGTTTACCTCAATTGGTTCACTGAATTCTCCAACCGAGATATCAGACATATCTATAACTAATCTCGGTGGTTCATTGAGTGTGTAGGATGTATATTGTATTGTCTCATCTGCTTCTAAAATAATCTGTGTGCTATTTGTCAGATCAAGCACCTCTATTTTTGATAGTTTAAGTCCGGATGGTGGATCTGAAACTTCCGTGGTTTTTATCTGCTGTATCCTGGGGGAGCATGACGCAATAAATAACGCCACAATAATAAACATTAGATACTTTAATCCACTATAATTCAATATATTCATCCACCACCCTCCTCTTTTCCACGAAGTCTCAATACAGTAGTCTTGGCAACCTTTTTACTATAAAAATCTGTATGCACCTCTTCTATAATTACAGAGTCTTCTGTCACCTTTTTAACAACCCCGCCTTCCGGTCCCACCAGGGTCCCCTCTTTAACTACATATCCCTTTCCATCAGGGGTCTCAATCATCGCCATGTAAGTCTTTGGACCCCATACGATACCTATTACCCTTAACTCTCCCAAGCTCCTCTGCTGAAGAGGTGTAAGACCTGCTGTCCTTTTCTCTTTTATACCAAGGAGAAGTGATTTAAAAGGGTCCCTCCTACCTTCTTTATGATATACATAAGTATCATCTCCATCCAGGCCTTTTGTATCCACTTTAGAAGATTGCTGAGGGGACTCTTTTGTAACCTCTTTGGTTTTTGAAGTAAAAGGCATTTTAAGCTGTTCTGTTGTATTCTCTCCGCAACCATTAGACAGAAGGAGTATCATAGCAAATAATATTACTGCCAGTTTGGTATCTTTAAAGAACCTGCCAGCAGTCTGAAAGAACCTTTGGTGTATACAAATTATCCTCATCTTTACTGAGCCTCCATGGACTCTTTCGCTTTCTCTTTATCTTTATCTTTCTTATTAACCTTTTTGGAGTCTGGCAGCTCTTCTGTTCCTTCAATTACTGCTGAAAATGTTGTTGCTACAAATTTGTTCTGGATAGATATTCCGCCACCACTAACTTTAGCACCATCCATGTTTAGATTCGTGATATTGACTATCCTCGGCAACTTACTAATACGGTCGAAAAATGACGCAAGTGAATGATATCCTCCGGAGACCTCAACGTCAACTGGAATTTCCAGATACATACCGGAAGAATCTTTTTTTCTTGCCCCTGGTTTCCACAGCTTGACTTCCAGACCTGATTCTATACTCAGGTCTGAAACCTGCTTAAGCAATGAAGAGACCTCCTGTTCCATCGGGAGCTGAGCCTGCAGCATTGCCAGTTGTGATTGAAGCTGCATATTCTCAACCTTAAGCTCTTCAAGCCTTCTTAATTTTACTTCATTGGTATTAATCTTTTGATTGAGTTCGTTGACACCGGTCTTTAATGCATCAAACTCAGCTTTTCCGGGTAAAAATATAAAATAAACAAATCCACCTATTAATACAATAAAAATTAATGCCAGTAGAATTATCTTTTGTGAGCGGGGTAAATTTCCAAGATCTTTAAGATTCATATCTATACCGTATCAAGATTAACAGTAAAGGTTAAACTAAAACTGTAAATTGGGACACCTGAATCGATTACCTGTCTCGATTCTACTAACTGTACGTTTTTAAAGATATTTGTTGCCTTAAGATTATTAACGTACTTTACAATGTCATCATTTGTCATTCCTGAGCCAATAATGTTGATATTCCCCCCTGTCTCTTTAATAGATACCAGCCATACCCTTTCCGGTAATCTGTGACTGATCTCATCAAGCATATGAACAGGGCCCTCCTGATTCTTCTTTAAGTTTTGTATTATTTCTATCTTATCCTCATAGATCTTTTTGTCTTTTTCGAAATTCTCAACTTCTGTAACCTTCCCTGTCAGTTCTTTAAGTTTTACACTAAGGGTCTGTTTTTCCTGTGTCAGAGAGGAAATACTGCTATTAAGCCAATACCATGTGAAGCCTTCAAATAATACTACTACAACAATAATAATAATGAAGATCATCACGTTGGATTTAAAACCAACCTCAATAGTAAAAGTCTTTCTCGCCTTTTTTGTTGGCAGAAGGTTTATCTTTATCATTTGTCACTCAACCTTCGGGTTCCTAATCCAACTACGACCGTGGCCATTGATGCTGCATTATTAATATAGGCGCTGTCAAATTCAGGAGGGATTTGAACCTTTCTGAACGGATTCAACATCTCAACAGGCGTCTCAAGGCGTTCCTGCAGATAATTACCAAAGTTCTTTGTCTTTGATGCACCACCGCCAAGCATTATCTTGTCAATCTTTTCATTACCGGATGCAGTCTTAAAATAACCAAATGACCGGGTAATTTCACTAACAATCTCATTTGAAACATTCTCAATCACAGGATCTAATGTAAATGAATCAACCCCTTCAACATTTTCCCCCTTTTTTGCCTTTTCTGCATCATCATAGGATAAACCTAAATCTTTCTGAATTGTTTCTGTATATTTATTTCCACCAATAGAAACATCCCTCGTAAAAGCAAACGTACCACCCTGTAAAATGTTAATATTCGTAAGACTTGCCCCAACATTTATCAATGCTATAGTTTCATCTTCCCTAACGTCATAATTAATGCAGTACATGTTTTCGAGGGCAAAGGCATCTATATCAACAATAACCGGTTTAAGACCTGCCTCTATAACAAGGGAAGTATATTCGGTCATTTTATCTTTCTTCACTGCAGCCAGCAGGACATTCATCTGCGACTTTCCTTCAGCATCTGCAAAGGTATTTAATATCTGGAAGTCCATATTAACATCGTTTATATCAAATGGAATGTATTGCTCTGCCTCCCACCTGATAGATTCAGCAAGTTCATCTTCTGTCATCTGCGGGAGAACAACCTTTTTTACAATAACTGAATGTCCGGAAAGAGAAATAACAGCATCTTTCGACGTGATTGACTGGTCTTTGATAAGGTTTTGCAGTATTTCCACGCATCTCACAGAATCCATGATGGTTCCATCCACTATCATCTCAGGGGCAAGTGAAACCATACCAAACCTGGTTAAGGTATAATTGCCTTCGATTTCCTTAAGTTGTACCACTTTAATAGAACTTGAACCTATATCAAGACCTATTAACTCACTCGCCCTGCGGAATAGCATTTACTTTTATCCTTTATCTCTTCGACTTAGATTTAATTATCTGCTTTATTTCCTCGATATTTTCATCACTATATAGTCTCCAGTTTCGCCAATCCCTTTTTATGTGAGATATGAGTCCTTCGCTCTCCCATTTGAAGAGTGTGGCCTTGGAGATATCAAAAATGATACATATATCTTTTGTATAATATTTCTTGTTTCCTTTCATGGGTTAAATAATTCTGATTAGCAGGGTAAATATACTTAATATAGTAAATAGAGTCAAGCTATTTATTCCATCTTTTATAAAAATCGTTGTCTATATGTAGGCTGTCCAATATACGTCCCACAATAAAATCCACAATATCTGCTACAGTCTCAGGTCTGCCATAGAATGCCGGCATGGCCGGAATAACATGAACACCCATCTCCGACAGGGTAAGAAGGTTTCTAAGGTGTATACTGTTTAAAGGAGTCTCTCTCGGAACTATAATCAATCTTCTCTTCTCCTTTAAAGTTACATCGGCAGCACGTTCAACAAGATTAGATGCAAAACCACATGCAACTGATGCAACAACCTTCATTGAACAGGGGACCACAATCATCCCATCAATATGGACAGAACCACTCGCAATGGAAGCTGATAAGTTGTCCTCATTATAATAATGAAGGTTTTCAGTTGAAGTACCATAATATTTGCTAATAGCAGAAGCAATCTCTTTTTCGTTACCTTCCCAGGAGAATCCTGCCTCTTCATTCAGTATATACCAACCCTCCCTGGTGACTGTGAGATGGATTACATGGCCATTTTTAACCATATACTCCAGGAGTCTGACACCGTATATTGCTCCGCTGGCACCAGTAATAGCAATTATATATGAAGGCCTTTTTTGAGGCATATGTTCATTTCTCCAGGAGAATTTCAAAGGAGTTCAAGGATTAACGGGCAAAGGGGAATATTTTAAAACTTTTCTCTTTCTATATCCCGGTGGCGCAGCGTAGTTTCAAAGCCCAGATCTCTAAAATGCCGCTCCATAGTCTCTGCGATAAAAACCGACCTGTGCCTTCCACCGGTACATCCAATACCTATATTCAGATAGTATCTGCCTTCTTGCATATATTGAGACATCAGGAAGTCTACAAATTTAAAAAGTCTTTCCAGGAACTGAGAAGTCTGAGGGTTTGCCAACAGATAGTCTGCCACCTGATTAGATTGCCCTGTCAATGATTTCAGATGAGAAACAAAGTTGGGGTTTGGCAGAAACCTTATGTCAAATAACATATCAACATCATAGGGGACACCATATTTATACCCAAATGATACAATGTTGATTATTATCTTTTTATCCTTCTCCCTCTCCAGGAAATGCCTGTGTATCTCTTCTTTAAGCTGATGAATATTAAAATCTGAAGTGTCTATAATCAGAGATGCCTTATCCCGTAACCACCTTAAACGCTCACGCTCCACTTTGATCCCTTCTATGACCGGTCTGTCCTTTGCAAGTGGATGAGGTCTTCTTGTTTCACTAAAACGCCTTACAAGAACTTCATCTCGTGCATCAAGATACGTAATCTCTATAGGATATTCATTTTTTATAAACTCACTTAATATACCTTCAAATTCTAGGAGAAACCCCCTCTCACGTATATCGATACCTAACGCAATCTTATTTATCTCACTGCCGGACTGTGTACATAATTCAACTAATTTGGGAAAAAGCTGGGGCGGAAGATTATCAATACAGAAAAACCCGAGGTCTTCAAAACACCTCAAGGCATTGCTTTTACCTGCACCTGAGAGTCCGCTTATAACCACTAAGCGGAGATTTGGGAATCTCATATAACTAATTTTCTCCGCCTGCTTGCAGAAGGAATTTTTAATTCCTTTCTATACTTGGCAACAGTCCTTCTTGCAATCTCAATCTGATTTTCTTTTAAGAACTCCATTATCTGCTGATCACTAAATGGTTTTTTGGGATTCTCGTCCAGGATAAGTTTGGAGATCATGTCTCTTACACTCCTTGATGAACAACTTTCCCCATCTACTCTTGAAAGGCCACTGCTGAAAAAGTATTTTAATTCAAATATTCCCTGGGGGGTACATATGTACTTGTTATTTGTAACACGGCTCACTGTTGACTCGTGCATCAGGATATCATCTGCAACATCTCTTAGTGTCAGAGGCTTTAAATTGTTAACCCCTTTTTCAAAAAAATCGATCTGGGATTTCACTATACTCTGGGCTACTTTATATATAGTCCTGTTGCGTTGTTCAATACTCCTTATCATCCATATTGCAGAGCGGAATTTATCTTCGAGATATCCCCTCTCCTCATTTCCAAGACCACTGTTCCCCCTGAGCATCTTCTTGTATATCGGGTTTATTCTCAGTCTCGGTACACCCTCTTCATTTAAAAGAACTATATATTCACCTTCATGCTTTATAACAAATACATCAGGGACTATATATACATTATCAAATGAATAAAAGGACCTTCCGGGCTTTGGTTCAAGTTTCTCTATTATCCTGATGGCATGAGCTAAATCTTCCAGGCTGATACCTAACTTACGGGCAATAACAGGAAAGCGTTTCTTCTCGAAATCATCAAGATATTCTGAAATGATTGTCTCGATAATCGTCCCTGTAAATCCTATCTGCCTGATTTGAAGAAGAAGACATTCCTTCAGATCCCTTGCTGCAACACCAGGTGGATCAAAACTCTGTATCAGGTTCAAAACTTCTAAAATCTTTTCTTCCGTAGCTTTGGACATTAAAACTATCTCCTCTACAGAAGCCTGGAGATATCCATTTTCATCTATATTGCCTATTATAGTCTCACCTATTTCCCTAATCAGACTATCAGATGGTGAAAGATTAAGCTGCCAGATCAAATGTTCATAAAGGGTAGATGGCTTGGATAAGGTCTGATCAAATGTTGGCGTCTCTTCATCAATATCTTTAAAATAGCCTAATTCTCTGTTGTCGAGCCTGTCTTCATCCAGGTAATCTCCCCATTTTAATTCAAGACCATCAAGTGGTTTTACGCTTTCACCATTTTCCTGTCCTGAAACGTTCTCACTTTCTGAAACCTGTGAAGATTTAAAAGAATCGTCTTCATCTGTATCTGCAGTCTCTGAAATAGTTTCTTCAAGGATTGGATTTTCTAAAAGCGCCTGGTTTATTATCTGCTGTAATTCAAGTTTGGAAAGTTGAAGGAGTTTTATGGCCTGCTGCAGTTGAGGGGTCATAATGAGCTTCTGGGAAAGCCTGATATCTAATTTCGTGTCCACTTTTTCTCCTCTATGCTGTCAGTCACAATGTCATCATATCCCAACCTGAATCTCTCGCCTAAATATGCAGATCTAACCTCGGCACTTTTTGCAACCTCTAATGGGGTTCCTGATTTGAGTATTACACCTTCATTAATAATATAAACCCTGTCACAGACTTCAAAAGTGTGTTGTACATTATGGTCTGTAATTAATATTCCTATATTTTTTATTTTTAATTGAAGGATAATCTTCTGAAGATCTATGACTGAGATTGGGTCTATTCCTGCAAAAGGTTCGTCAAGGAGTATAAATGTGGGGGAAGAGGCAAGTGCCCTCGCTATCTCTACCCTCCTTCTCTCCCCCCCTGATAATGTGACTGCCGGCTGCCTGGCAAGATGTATCACATTCAGCTCTTTTAACAGGGATTTCAGTTTGTCCTTTTGCTCATAAGGTGAGATAGACTGAAACTCCAAAACCGCCAAAATATTTTCTTCCACTGTTAATTTCCTGAAGATAGACGGCTCCTGTGGCAAATAACACAGGCCAAGTCGTGCACGTCTGTAAGTGGGCAGATCAGTTATATCAGTGGAATCCAACAATATCCTCCCTGAGGAAGGTTTGAAAATACCGGTAATAATCGAGAAGATTGTAGTCTTTCCAGCACCATTTGGGCCGAGGAGACCGACCACCTCACCTGGATTCAACGACAGACTAACATTGTTTACTACCTTATGACCTTTATATATCTTCTCTAAATTTTCAACCATAAGTGTCATCATCACCGTATTAAATCCATCCATCTATACCCAATTATTCCTACCTCGGATGTATTATAGCCTCTCCTCCCTCTACCACAACCCTGTCTTCCTTTATATAAACAGTAATCTTCTTACCTTTGAGTTCATCCCTCCCCTCCCGGACATTGGGGGAACCTGTAAAAACCATCTTTTCATCATTTTTAAAATACACGACCTTATCAGATAAGATAGTCCTTTCTCCCTGTGTAAACTCAACATTTTCAGTTGCAGTAATAATTGAAAGGTCTCTCTTTTTCTCGATATTATCCATTTGTCCCTGCTCATCTTGTGTAATTGAATTAAAAACAACTTCCACCTTATTTGCCTTAAGCCTTATTGAGTCACGCTCGACAATCACATCCCCCTCAAAAAATATCGTATTCTCCTGGTTCTTAAGAGTCATCTTTTTAGATGTAATAGATATTGCACCATCCTGATCCTTTGTAATGAAATGTGTGGCTGATATCTCCTCCCCTCTTGTAGTCGTGACAGCAAATAAAAGTATCGGTATGCAAGCTATAATTATTATTGAAAACTTATTTCCATAGGGTCGCCCGAATGTTCTTATTGATTTCATATCTCCCACTATCTATGTTTGCAACAAGTTCTTCCCCTTCAAGAACAAATTTCCTGCCTTTTAGATAAACCTTACCATGACTGTGAATCTCCCTTTTATCTTCCAGCCATTCAACATTTCCGGTTTTGATAAAAATGCCCTTACCAATTGATATATCTACATCCTTTTCCTGTTTCTCAACAAAAAATGTATTTTTATTTATATTGTATCTGCCTTTTTCACCGGTAAGTTTTACAGGAGCCCCCCCCTCAGGGTTATAAATTATTTCTATATCATTGACTGTTGCATCTTCTTCATCTTTATATATTATGGCATTCTTCGCCCTTATATCCCACTCTATATCTTCTCCTTTTAAACGTATAACCTGGAGATGATCTAAACGTTGAGAAAGGTTCCCAAGCGAAACAGTATCGAATGTTTCAACCCTCTTTCCCTCTCTCCAACTTATAACTACCACAATAAGAACAAGGAAAAGAAACGGTATTATAAATACCCATTTAGATAACCTGTAAGTAGCCATCTATTTTAGAACTTTTGGAATGGATTTTAGCACAAAGAATAAGACAAGTAAAGGTTTATCAGCATGATTCTTGCATGCAACTAATTTACCGTGAAAATTCACGAGCTCGTAGGGACAAACCTTTAGGTTTGTCCACTTCTATGCCGGTTTTGGACAGACCTAAAGGTCTGTCCCTACATCCTTTTCATGAGCGTGGGTGACAATTGATAATGTCATGAACGTTTAGGCAATATCATATGAGTGATAAATTTCTTACCTATTATAAACAGCATAAGAAGATGTTTTACATGGCAGGGGTTGGGATAGTTTCTTCATATCTCCTTCTATCACTTGTATTCAGTGACCTTGGTCTCTTTAAATACTTCTCCATGAAAGGCGAATATAAACGTATAAATAAAGACATTTCCAGGCTTAAGACAGAGAATGAAGGATTGCGTGGAGAGGTAGAGTCACTAAAAAAAGACCCCGATTACATAGAAGCATTGGCAAGAAAGAGGCTTGGACTGGTAAAGGATGGAGAGCTGATTTATAAATTCCCTGACAAGGAAGACAAGGAAGAAAGAGTAAACAAGGAAAAGGATTGAAGATCCCTGCAGCAAGCTGCAGGGAATCTTCGAAATGTAAGGTACTTATCATTTTAATATTCGCTTGCTAACCCCGCAGCAAGCTGCGGGGATTGCGCAAGCTATGCATTTTCAAAGGAAAAATAAACATGAGTGACCGGCCATTATACATAAATTTTCTCTGGCATATGCACCAGCCATACTACAGAGACCCTGTATCTGAGAAGTTCATTATGCCCTGGGTAAGGCTGCATGGTATAAAAGATTACTATGACATGGTGGCAAGATTAGAGAACTACCCCTTGATACATCAGACATTTAATATGGTGCCTTCCTTGATAGAGCAGATTCTTAAATACACAGATGAGGGAGGGACTGATGAATACATGGACCTGACCCTCAAACCTGCAACAGAGCTGACAGTTCAGGATAAGTTATTTATCTTAAACAACTTCTTTTCACTACAATGGGACAACATGCTGTTTGTCTATCCACGATACAGAGACCTGCTGGAAAAGAGGGGATATGAACCAAACCCGCAGGCGCTTGAGAGGGCCTGCCGCAGGTTCAATCCACAGGATTTTCTTGACCTCCAGGTATGGTTTAATCTGGCATGGTTTGATCCAATGTTTAAGGATACTGACCCGCTTTTGAAGACCCTCATAGAACGGGGACGTGACTTTACTGAGGATGAGAAGATGGCGGTGATAAATAAACAGCTTGAAGTTATGAGGATGATCATCCCTGAATACAGGAAGATGATTGAAAGGGGACAGATAGAGGTGTCCACATCACCATATTATCATCCTATACTGCCGCTATTGTGCGACACAGATATTGCAAAGACAGCCATTCCCGGGGTCATGTTGCCAAAGAAGAGGTTCAGACACCCGGAAGATGCAAAGGCCCAGATTGAGAAGGCTGTAGCTTTTCATAAAAGGATATTCGGAACACCACCGAATGGAATGTGGCCATCAGAAGGTTCTGTGAGTGAAGATATACTCTCTTTTATCAGTGATGCAGGAATAAAGTGGATAGCAACGGATGAAGAGATTTTAGCAAAATCGCTTGATATACATTTCCACCGCGGACTTGCGGATGATGACGGTGTCCCTGAGGCGCTGTATAAACCATATTATGCAGAGAAATTTGGATACAATGTCTCAATGGTATTCCGTGACCATCAGCTCTCTGATCTGATTGGTTTTGTATACTCTAAATGGGACAGCAAAAGGGCTGTGGATGATCTGATCGAGCGGCTTCACAGAATCAGGAAAAGTGTATCAAGGTATGATGAAGACCATCTTGTCTCTATAATCCTGGATGGAGAGAATGCATGGGAGCACTACAGAAACGATGGGCATGACTTTTTATCATACCTTTATGAGAGGTTAAGTACAGAGAGTGCGTTCAAGACTGTAACTGTAGGCGAGTACCTTACAGAACATCCGGCTACAAAGAGGATCGACAGGCTTTTCCCTGGTTCCTGGATCAACCATAACTTCAAGATATGGATTGGAGATGAAGAGGACAATTCAGCATGGGATCTGTTAAGCGAGACAAGAGATTTTCTTATGTCAAAACATCAGGAACTGAAGGCAGATAATAATAAAAAGAAGATGTTCGAAGAGGCACTTGAGAAGATATATATAGCTGAAGGGAGCGACTGGTGCTGGTGGTTTGGAGATGAACACAACTCAGGTATGGATGATCAGTTTGATCAGTTGTTCAGGTCCCAGTTGATGGGTGTTTATAAGATACTCGGGAAAGAGCCGCCTGAGCAATACCAGATACCGTTATTAAGAGAAGACAGGAGGAGCAAACTAACGAGGGAACTTGTTGCCTTTATAAAGCCGGAAATCGACGGGGTTGTTACAAGTTATTATGAATGGCTGCCGGCAGGGATATACGACCCGAGGGCTACAGGCGGCGTGATGCACCAGGTGGAAAGTATTGTTTCAGGGATATACTATGGGTTTGACCTGAAAAACCTCTTCATCCGCCTTGATACAGGGGTAAACCTCTCTTCACCTAATGTGTTTGGCCTCACCTTTAATCTCCATATATTGAAGCCCCATGTAAAGCGGATAGAGATAAAGATACAGAAGCAGGGAAATATATCTGCATCACTTTATGAGAAAAAGGACGGAGATAAGTGGAGTAAGGCGCAGGACATCAATAAGGTAGCAGCAAAAGATATTATAGAGATAGCAATACCCTTTAAATTAATGAAGGTATCTGCCAATGAAGAGGTCCAGTTTATTATCTCCGTTGCAAGGGGAGAAGAAGAGATCGAGCGATGGCCCGGTCGTGGTTACCTCTCCTTTGATGTTCCCACTGAAGAATTCGAGGCAATAAGGTGGTGCGTGTAATTGTTTGAATAAATCTCAGATTAGAATACGCCAGGTTTTTCTCATAAAGTAACACTATTTTTGTCCTTGACATACCAGATTAATTAGTCTAAATTTGCATCCATGAACGAGTTTGAAGATCTCCTTAAAAAACTCCAGGATGAACGCTTTGTCCACAGTATTTCTGAACTTACCTATGATAAGCTATTTGCCCTCTGGCATCTTAGTCCTGCAGTAGAACATCAATTAAGTGAGATCATCTCAAAGGTGATTATTGGATTATTTTCTATCAAATATTTATCACATATTAATGAAATGGTAATTTCAGAGGCTGATCTGGATGATAGGACTACATCCTATGACCTTTCTGATAACGAAAAGATAAGGCGGATAACAGAGAAACTGAGCAGCTCTGAGAAATTTAAGACAATCCTTGAAGAGGATATCCTTCCTCAGTTAATTGATATTATTGAGAATACCAAATCAAAAGACTTAACTGAACTTACCCGGGTTGCCCATTCGGGTGATTACCTCTTATCGGCACTGAATGATTTAAAGGTTTCAGAAGACCCTGAATATTCACTCTGGATTGAATCAATACCTGAGTATTATGAAATGGACTTGAGCCATATGAGGCTTAAGAAAAGGGCCATGCCTATGAGAACAAGGAAAAGGTCCGCACTATTATTAGATAAATGGGTAACAAATCTGGATCAGCATACACCTTCTGACCATGCTGTAATTGAAGATGGCAAGGTCATATCCATTAAACCCTGGATAAAAGAGCGACGCAGGCAGTTATTAGGTTTTAACCGAAGACCTAAGGAAAATATAAGACCAAATATCAGAATGGTTGAATCCAATTGAGTCCGCAGCAGAATCGTTACTTGGATATCATAGAAAAGATAAAGGATATTGACTGCTATCTGAAGAGTATTACAGCAAGCAGGCCTGCCATAATACCTGAAAATTCCATTAAAGAGGTAGAGATAAAACGTGATGTATCTCATGAATTTGCTTTACCCGGCGATAAGAGTGATCATTTTTCAATCGAGGTGACCGATAGGATCACCTTCACACCTGATGAAGGACCATTTCAGATTGAGGTTATAATAGGGGCATCAATAGTCCTTATTGAGGCCCTGTCTCCCGGAGATATTACAAACCTTATCAGTACAAAAAAGAATATTCTTTCACTTATCAATCAATGTTTACCGCATTCGTCAGCAATAATAGCACATATAACAGATAAGATGGGTTTTTCTCCAATGATATTTTCATCAAGGATTGCCTTAAGAGAATACGAGATCAATAATGAAAGTAGACTTTCCAATAGATGAGCGGAGTGAAAAATTTTTAAAAGACCTTGAGTCCGATGAAGATATAAGCGCAATAATATCCCTCCTCTTATCCAGGAAGGGAGAGGATTTCTCCAATTATGCGTCTATCATATGCTTCTGCTTCAGGGAGAAAGACCTTATTGACCTCGCTAATGTTAAGACCCTTCCTGAGAAGGTAAAGTCCTGGGCAAAGAAGAAGATGTTAGAGGGGGACCCTACCTTTATGGAATTTTTTAAACGCCTCTTTTCTCTTTATTCGAGCTTCTCACAGACAGAGGAGGGGCTTTCTATACTTGGAAAAAGAAGGAGCATCTTCCCTGAGATTTATGTTTTTCACAGGCTCAGAGATGTTTATGGGTACAGTCCAAAGAATGTTGTACGGAGAGATTGTTATGTCGTGATTGGAAACTGGGATACAAGACGTGACAGGACAAGGGAAGAGGGGCAAAAGATAGATATAGGCGCCTGGGACCCTGATAAAGAGAGCGGCCAGTGCTATGAATGTAAGGTGAAGTTTTATATTAAAGAAAAGGAGCACCAGCTCCACTTCTTAGAGGCGATTCGCGACCACTCAGAGGGGAAGATACATGTGTTTTTAGCAAGCTTTGCCCCAAAGAAGGTTGTTTTAAGGCAGCTTAATAGTTTTTTCCCCGGGAGAGATTTCAGTAAAATTAATATATTCGGTATAGATGAATTAAAAAATCTATAGGGGCTCCTCTCCTATCTCATGCGGGCTTGGGACACCGAATCTTTCGCGTTCACGTTCAATCTGCTCGAGTTCCTCCTGTTTTTGTTTACACTCAATGCAGTATATGGCAAATGGTACCGCCTTTAATCTCTGATCACTTATCTCAGTCCCGCAATCCTCGCATATGCCGTATGTACCCTGCTCGAGTTTTTCTAATGCATGGTCAATTTTCTCGAGGGTATCTTTTCTCAGGTCTATAAGAGAAAGTCCTGTCTCCTCTGCAAGATCAGTAAGTGCCTTGTCCCCCTCGTCAAGGGCAGTGTCGAGCTCACTTTTATAGTCCTTTCCGAGCTGTTGAAATAGCTTTTGCTTGACCTCATTCCATATCTCCCGTTTTTTTTCAATAAGCATCTTTTGCAGTGCCTCTTTCTTTTTCTTTGACATCATAGTCTGTCTACCTCCTTCTGGAATGGTATTTTAAAAGGACTAACATACAGGATATTTCCCTTGCAATAGTTCCTGGCAAAACTGTTCTATCTCGGAAAGTTCTTTATTTATTATATCCTTAACCTTTTTAGAGACAGAGGAAAATGATATCCTCTGTTCGGGCAATACCTGTGCTGATACTATAACAGGAGTATTTATGGGTGTCCCGATCTGGCTTCCAAGCCATACATATACCTCTTTAACACCATCAACACCTTCATAAATATTATGAGCCATCTTGTGTGATAAGATATTGTAGATCTTGCCAACATGGCTGACAGCATTCTTGCCGGCAGCCGCTTCAGCCGCAGAGGGTCTGTTAAGGGCTATTATCCCGTTCACTCTGTTGCCCCTTCCTACTTCACCTGAATCAGCATCCTCAGCAGAGGTTCCGAGTACACTAAGATATATTCCTCTCAGCCCCCGGCCTTTGCTATCCAGGGTATTAAAGTGTATCTTTAATTTATCAATACTGTTACATTTTGTTATGGCAAATTCTTCTATTTCCTTCTGCACTATCTCTTTTTTTTCAAAATATGACTGCTCATCTGATATATATCTGTCGATTAATGGCATGGCTATGGTCAGTATGAGCTCCCTGTCCCTTCTGAAACCCATGATCTTTACATCCTCCCCTGTCTCAGGGAATCTTTCCTTAAACTCTTTTGAATTCAGGTATAACTCTACTTCCAGTACTATCCTCTCTGTCTCTGAAAGGGGTGCATAGCCAACTGCTGCAGAT
>Ga0156167_1094_pt1 | contig 19148 bp, 20 predicted proteins | sample RifCSPlowO2_12_FD_107820 | JGI IMG/M metagenome (GOLD analysis project Ga0156167, IMG submission 107820) | Nitrospirae bacterium RIFCSPLOW2_12_42_9
TATCAGGTTGGCAATCGTTGCTGCAGTACTTATAAACACGCCATTTGCTTATGCCAAGTTCTCGGGCAAGCCACGTAGGAGTACGACCATCTAATGCCTCAGAAATTTTATTAGTCCGCTGTTTTGTCATTTCGGGTCAAAAGTCGGGAATTTTGCTGAGTTATACAACTATTTTGGAGTATCCCTCCAATATATACCGCAATTATTTAGTGTTTGTTGCTAACTATGGGTAATTAATAATAAACAGGCGCCCCCGGTTTCGCACGTGGAAAATCGAAAAGCTGCGACCGTGTACCATCATAAAGCCAAACCGAAAAGCGTTTTTATCCACGTTTGGACCCGCAGGTAGGTAGGGCAAACGAATAAAGCGAGCTAATAAATAATGTTCCTGGATATTGGATAGGGTAGGGGAGAGACAAAGTAATAAGGATAGATAAGCAATATATACATAATGTTTATTATAGATATAAAAGTAATAAGGATTTGGCTATGTTAATTAGACTGCTTATGTTTGCGCAATGATTCAGCAGTGGATGACGGCTGCGGAGAATCATCAGCATGCAGTTGATGTTGGTTTACGTATTATGCCCAAGGGTCCCGATCATTGGCGGTCCGGGAAGAAAGCGAGCGAAAGCACCCGTAAAATTATGAGTGAAAAGAGAAAAATATACTGGGATAAGCGGAGGAGTGAACGAAATTAGCCTACATTTGCCCCTGATTTGCTTAATGTTGGGAATAACTACGCTAATCCTTATTTATAATCTGTCTAAATAACATACCTTTATTCATATTGATTCTAAATAATAACACTATTTAGATTGATTCTAAATATAAGTGCATAAGCCCGAACTAGTTGATTTAATTCCGCTTTACTTCAAATTTATCCGGAAGTTTAAGCGCGACAATCAAATAAGAATAGATCAACTTCGTTGTATCTGTTATATATACCACCCCATCGACCTCAGGTGCATGTCCATATGTACGTCCTTCAATAAGATAAGGTGCATCCTTAGAAGGGCCATCTATCAATACTATCTGTTTGGTTCCAATGAGACTCCGGTTTTTCCGAAGGGATATCTTCTGCTGAATCCGCATTAACTTATCCCTTCTCTTATTTTTCACCCTCTCGTTTATCTGTCCCGGCATTGAATAGGCATCTGTATCTTCTTCATTCGAGTATGTAAAGACACCGAGCCGGTCAAACTCAATATCTCTAACGAACTCAACCAGTTCATTAAACTGCTCTTCTGTTTCTCCGGGAAAGCCAACTATCAGGGATGTCCTTAATACTACATCAGGAATACTTTTTCTAAGATTCTCAATAGTTCTTAATATACTTTTTCTTGTATGGCCTCTGTGCATCCTGCTTAGTATATTGTCATTAATATGTTGTACAGGCATGTCTATATATCTGCATATCTTCTCTTCATTGGCCATAACTTTTATCAATTCTTTTGTGAATGAACCAGGGTATGTATAAAGAAGACGTATCCATTTTATGTCCTTTATAAAGACGAGTTTCTTAAGGAGATGTGTCAGTGCATTCGGTTTCCGAAGGTCCCTTCCATATGCTGTGGTATCCTGAGCAACAAGGTTAATCTCAACAACCCCTTCCAGCGACAGACGTTCTGTTTCATTTGTAATTGATTCTATGGTGCGGCTCCTCTGTCTTCCCCTTAAGGTTGGAATAACACAGAACGTACATTTATGATCACAACCCTCTGCGATCTTTACAAAGGCTGAATGTGCAGGACTAATCCTGATCCTTGGAAGTGCTGATTCATAATTGAAATTAGCAGGGTCTGAAATAAATATCTGCTGATGTTTTGCAATAGATGATCTTTTATTTTTAAATCCCTTGCATATATTAACGACATCCGCAAAGGAACCTGTGCCAACTACTGCATCAAGCTCAGGCATTTCTTTCAGCAGTTCTTCCTTATATCTCTGCGGAAGACAACCTGCTGCAATAAGTAGTTTGCACCTTCCACTCTCTTTTAACCCGCCAAGTTGCAGGAGTGTGTTGACAGATTCCTCTTTGGCAGCATCTATAAAACCACAGGTGTTAACAACTACTATCTCAGCCTCTGCTTCATTGGATGTAAGCTCAAAACCAGCCTCCTTTAGAAGGCCTAACATTATCTCTGAATCTACCTGATTCTTGGGGCAACCGAGGTTTATTAGACCAATCTTCATTGATTTCATCTGCTAACTATCTACACATATTGTTATCACAGTAATATTATCTATCCCGCCGTGATTATTGGCAAGCGTAATAAGTCTATCTGTGATTTTTTCAGGGGAAGGCATTAATTCAGTTATAGCAGATAATATCTCCTTCTCTGATAACATGTTTGTCAGACCATCCGTGCAGAGTATTATTATATCACCCTCAGCTATTTGAATATCTGCAACATCTACATCAATATCGTATGACACTCCTAATGCCCTCGAGAGCATATGACGGTTTGGATGATATAAAGCCTCCTGTAGAGTGAGAAGACCGAGCCTGATATATTCCTCTACTACAGTATGATCTTTTGTGATCTGAGTAATCTTGTTTTTTCGTATGAGATACATCCTGCTGTCTCCTACATGTGCGATCATGGCATTATCTTCTTCAAGCTTTACTACCACTACAGTTGTTCCCATTCCTTTGAGGTCATACATCATGCTCGCGCGCTGGATAATGCGGTTGTTGGCTCCCTTTATTGCCTCTATAATCCTTTCTGTTATCTCTGCAGATGACCTGTATGATTCTGTTGATACCAACCCATCTTTTATAGTCTCTACTGCCAGCCTGCTTGCAACCTCCCCGCCTGCATGTCCACCCAATCCATCTGCTACTATAAAAAGTGACAGATCAGGATATATACCGTAAGCATCTTCATTGTTTTTCCTTACCCGGCCAATATTCGTATTTCCATAAACCTTGATATCCAATTCTATTCCTCCTCTTTATAAATCTAACATAATTCAGCACTCTTGTGGAATTATTGTAAAATTGTAATATTTTTGTTGACAACGGCTTTATAATATGCTATTTGATTAAATCGGTGAAAAGGCATAAAAACCCTGCCGTTACAGGAAGCTTCTTTAAACCCAACCAAATAGGCAACATTGTCGGAACCAGCAGACACCAGTTGCAGTACCGGGACTCTACAGGTCTTATCAACTCTTCGCAGAAGAATGATGGTGGACACGGGAGGTCTACCTTATTATTAACCTTTATGACTTATTCTTAAGTCAAGGAGGGGGGAAATGCGGATTATTGCAATAGCAAATCAAAAAGGTGGCTGTGGTAAGACAACTACAGCGATCAATCTTTCAGCAACATTAGCAAAATCCAACAGGACCGTGCTTTTGATAGACATGGACCCGCAGGGGCATTCTACATTAGGATTTAATATCAGACCGGAAGAGATTGGGCTCTCTGTCTATCATGTACTTAAAGAAGGTGTGTTTCTGGATGATGTGGTTTTGAACACAGGGACGCAAAATGTCAGAATCGCCCCATCAAATATTATACTTTCTGCCATTGAACAGGAAATAGCAGGGGCTTCAGAGAAGGAGAAGAAACTCCACAATGCAATCAGTATGTCAAAGAAGATTTATGATTATATAATTATTGACTGTCCGCCAAATCTTGGGATATTGAGCATTAATGCACTGAGGGCAGCAGAAGAGGTTATTATACCGCTCGATGTCAGTTTCTTTTCTATGCATGGTCTTGGAAAGTTGCTTGAGACCATTGAAATTCTTAACAGAAGAAGCGGGCACAGATTAGAGACATACATTCTTCCAACCATGTTTGACAGGAGGAGCCGGTTTGCCCGTGAGATTATAGAGGAAGTGAAAACTCATTTTAAGGGGGTCATATTCAATACCCCGATCCGCAATTGTACCAAACTCCGTGAATCTGTCAGTTTTGGACGCGCTGTAACTGACTATGCCCCGAATTCCATTGGTAACTGGGACTACACTGGTGTTGTTGAGGAGCTTATCCTCCAGGAAGATCCCGTCAGGGAGGCACGTCCAATCGCAGTCTTAAGCTCATCGATCATTAAGAATCCTGACAGGGCCATTCAGCCAGGATTTACAGATAACGGTTTCCTCTTTGTATATAAAGACCCTAAAGCCGCTGAAGTTAAGATCGCGGGAGATTTTAATGAGTGGATGCCTGATAAAGGTGTAATGTCCGTACGCAGTGAAGATGGCACATGGAAAAAGATCATAAATATTAAGCCCGGATCATACCAATATAAATTCTGTATTGATGGAGAGTGGAAAGAGGATCCAAATAATCCCAATATCGTGTGTAACAAATATGGCTCTTATAATTCCTTAGTTGTAATAGACTGAGGAGGGAGAGTGAAAAAAAAACGGCTGGGGAAGGGGCTTGAAGATATATCCCATTTCTTTATTTCCCAGGATCAGAATAAAGAAGATACTGCAGCCTTAGCTGTAGAAGAAAGGCCTAAATGTCATGTTCTCTCTGTTGTAGATCTTTTTAATCCCCACAGGGGTGCGCTCTTTACATCAAAACTATCTCTGAAATTTTGTAAAAGTGGTTCAAGGACATTAGTTGTAGATACTGACACACGTTTTCCGAGTGTCGCATTTACCCTTGGGGTTTCCAAACCAGGTTACTCATTAAGTCATTATTTCCAGGATAAATATCAGCCTGAGGATATATTATGTCCTGCCCCATTTGGACTTAAACTCCTTGCCCCGCATCTCGATACAAAATATAGTCCAGAAATGGATAAACAAGCAATGGGCTTGCTTATTGAATTACTTGCCTCTATTGAGAAGGATACAGATATTATTGTCCTGAGGCATTACAAAAAAGAAATTCTTCCTCTGATTAAGGATGTAATCTTTTTTGTCCCTGTTTCTCATTCGAGTATGATTATGGCTTACAGGGAGATTAAGACATTTATTTCGGCAGGTGATAACAAAAGGGTCGGATTGATTATTACGGATAATGAAAATGAAGATATAGGAAGAAGGGCATATGATAAGATTACGGAATGTTTAGAGATATATTGTGGGATAAGACCATATTTATTCGGTTATTTACCGGATATCTCCGGACACTCCATTTCTGCTGTTTTAGACGGCATAGAGCAGTCTAATTATATCCATGCAAACGAGAATAAAGATAAAGAAATTGATGAAGACACTTTCTTTGGAAGACTTCAATACCTGACAGGGAAGAACAATATTACACAGGGGGAGATTTCAAGATTGCTAAGAAAGCCGTAGGACCATACAACGTACACTCCCCCCTGATTTCATGAATTCAGAGGTATCCGCTGATATGATCTTAAGACCAAATTCCTCTAACTTCTTATAAAGGGTGTCAGGACATTTAAACACAATGAGGTTCATCCCTATATTTACTGAATTACATACAAACAAATGCGCCTCTTCTTTTGATAACTGTAATATCTTTGATGGGAGCCCCTTAATTATCTCAATGCTTTTAGGGTGGAACGCTTCGGGATAGTAAACAATAAGGTCAGCAGGTTTTATATATAACAGGCAGGTATCCAGGTGATAGAAATGCGGGTCTATGAGTTCGAGGGATATGTATTCCTTCCCGATTATTTCCCCGATGTGAGTGTGGGCGGCCAGGTCTGTTCTGAACCCGTATCCAAGCAGAATGATGTTTTTATAGAATACAGTATCCCCTTCTCCTTCATAGGATATTCCCGCTTGTAATCTGTGGCGCTTATATCCAAGGTCAGAAAACCATTTTGCATAATATTGCTCCTCCCCCTGTCTTTCCCTGTGTTTGAAATTTGAAAGGATTATCGAGTCCTTATATACAAGCCCTGCATTTGCAGTAAATACCATGTCAGGAAGGTCTTTGACAGGTTCTATGAGTGATATATCTGCACCTGAATTCTCTATGAGGTTATAAAGATACTGCCACTGTCTGTTAGCATTCCTATGGTCAGCAGGATTATTCAGGTCCATCCATGGGTTTATCTCATATGCAATAGTATAAAAGGCCGGCCGGCACATCAGAAATTCAGGTTTCTTCTTCATATCTTAAGGCTATCAGATGGGAGCAAAAGTGGCAAATTGTACAGGATAAGGATTACCGGAGATTGGAAAAAGCCACATCAATATGTTATGATAACCAGTTATGAACAACAAGTTGATGCGAGAAGGGCTCACGAAGTTCATTGATTCAATGGAACTTGGTTTTAATGATGAGTCTAAGGAGAAGATACTTGATAATCTTGAGAAGTTGTGGTCCGGAGTGCTTTTATCAGGTTACACTCAAGATCCCTGTAGTGCATTGAGCTCACGTCAGACTTCATTATCTAATGACCCTGTCTTTATAAACAATGTCCCGTTTGTTTCTATTTGTCAGGACCATTTTCTTCCTTTTTCCGGTTATGTATCTATAGGATATATACCTGGCAAAGAAATAGTGGGGTTATCTAATATAGGCAAATTGGTACATATCTTATCTACGCGCCTTAACTTACAGGAAGGTCTTACAGCCGAGATTGCTGATGTAATATACAAATCGATAAGTCCGGTTGCAGTAGGTGTTTATTTAGTTGCCCAGCATTATTGCATGAAGGCAAGGTACCCTGCTCAAAACAGTAGTGAGGTTGTTACCACAAGCTTTAGAGGGGACTATAAATGGGGCAATTTCAGAGATGAATTCTTAAAGGTCGTTAATGGGGTCTCAAATTCAAAGAGAAACCTTCATGCCCCTTCGGGGCACAAAGGAGCATCCCCCCATCCCCCCTTTAGAAAAGGGGGGTAAGGGGGGATTTGGCGGAATTAATAACTATGTATGAGATTAAGGTTATAACCACAATTTCTGCTGCACATAGTCTCAGAAACTATCCGGGGGATTGCAAGAATATCCATGGCCACAATTACAAGGTTGAGGTGGTGATGCAGAGCGAGGGCCTTGATAATCTCGGCATGGCAATAGACTTCAGAATGCTCAGGCAGGAAATCGAGCGATTACTTCAGACACTTGATCATACCTATATAAATGATAAACCACCGTTTGATACAATAAACCCCACAGCAGAAAATCTGTCTCAATGGATTTATGATACACTTTCAAAAAAATTAAACAGGGATATTGCACGAGTATGTCGTGTTAATGTTTGGGAGAATGAAAATTCTTCAGCATCATATTTTGACTAATATAAATACATCATACATCTCAGATATACCCCCCTTTTCCCCTGATAAATACAGCCTCATCTGTCACTCATGTTGACAAGTATATAATCCCGCTGTTATTATTATAATAATTTAATAAAAAGGTAATTCCACTGGGGGGGCCGATGAGGCTGAGAACCCTTGTCATTACGCAAGTGGAAACAAGCCAATGGTGAGTTGGTGAGTAGTTCTTTTGATCAATTAATCAATGGTTTGATTCTCTGGTGATGAAGCAAGGGTAACCCTTTGAACCTGAACTGGATAATGCCAGCGAAGGGAAGTGGGAGTGTAAGCCGTACTTCCCGGCAGGAGTACGGCTTTTTTATTTTATATGGATATCATCATTACAATAAACGGAAAGACTCAGAACATTAAGGAAGGAAATACACTCATGTCGCTTTTAAAATTTCTGGATATAAATCCCGGGCGTGTTGCTGTGGAATATAACAAGGAGATAATTGATAAGGGTCAGTATGATTCTGTGCGCCTTAAGGAAAATGATAATCTTGAGATAATTACCTTTGTAGGAGGTGGAAATGTCTGACATTCTTAAACTTGCCGGTATCGAAATAAAATCCAGGTTGTGGGTTGGTACAGGTAAGTACAGGGATTTTGAAGAGACAAAAAAGGCCATAGAGGCATCAGGTGCTCATGTGGTTACTGTAGCAGTCAGGAGGGTAAATATTACTGACAGGACAAAAGAAAACCTCCTGGACTATATAGACCCAAAGAAGTATGTGATACTTCCTAACACAGCAGGATGTTACACAGTTGATGATGCAGTGCGAACCGCAAGGCTTGCACGGGCAGCAGGAGTCTCTGACTGGGTTAAATTAGAGGTAATCGGGGATGAAAGGACTTTATTACCGGACAATGAGGCCTTATTAGAGGCTGCAAAGATACTTGTGAAAGAAGGTTTCGTAGTATTACCCTATACAAACGATGATCCGATAATGGCAAGGAAATTGGAAGACATTGGGTGCAGTGCAATTATGCCGCTTGCAGCGCCTATTGGGTCAGGACTTGGTATCAGGAACCCATATAATATAAGGATACTGAGGGAAGGTGTGTCCATTCCTGTTATCGTTGATGCAGGTGTGGGTACTGCCTCAGATGCTGCAATTGCCATGGAGCTTGGTTGTGACGCAGTGTTAATGAACACAGCGATTGCCTGTGCAAAGAACCCTGTTAATATGGCCCATGCTATGAGAATGGCTGTAGAGGCCGGGAGGCTTGCTTATATGTCAGGCAGGATACCTAAAAAACTTTATGCATCTGCAAGCAGTCCTGTGGAGGGTATGATTGAGTAGCAGGAATAAGATAGGTTTTGACCTGTATCTTATAGCAGATACAGGGTTATTTCAGAAGGATATTATCTCTTCTGTGAGACGATCTATTGACGGTGGTGTCAAAGCAGTACAACTGAGAGGGAAAAATCTGCCAGCAAGAGAGATTCTTAGGATCGGCGAGAGATTGAGGTTATTAACTTCTGAGTACTCAGTTAAATTATTTATAAATGACAGGATTGATGTTGCTATGATATTAGGTGCAGATGGTGTACATTTAGGCCAAAATGGCCTCCCTGTAGGGATAGTCCGCAAGATATTGGGTGATAGTCTTATTATAGGTGTTTCTACCCACAGTCTCAAAGAGGCGAAGGATGCAGAGCGTGGAGGGGCTGATTTCATTACTTTTGGCCCAATCTTTGCAACACCAAGTAAAGTAGTATATGGTCCACCTGTTGGATTAAGAAGGCTGGTAAATTTAACTGGCAGGATAAAGATACCGGTCTTTGCCATAGGGGGTATTAATATGGACAGGATTCAGGATGTAATGAAAAAGGGGGCTAATGGAGTAGCAGTTATATCTGCAATATTGAATTCAGAATCTGTTTATGACGCAGCAGCAAGTATGCTTAATGAACTTCGATTGTGTAAGCATCATGGATCGTAACTTATTTGACCATGCTATAGTTAGATGGTAGAATTTAATTACATAACTCATTGAAGAATAAGAATTCTTCAGCTTGCTGTGAAAGGAGAAGTCATGTCTGAATCAAAAAAGAACTATAGGTTGCCCTCTGTGAGGAACCCTTTAAAAAAATCTATAGAATTATCCAAGGAAATGTCCAAAGAAGAAAAAATAGCAGAGTATGAGAAGGAGATTGAGAGCCTTTGTGATCATATAAAAGATTTAGAAGAAGATGTACACAGGCTTTCAGAGTCAAGATATAAACTGGATGGTGCATTCAAGCAAAACGAGAAGTTAACATCCGCACTTCAGGAGGCAAAAGACCAGATACAGGCATTAAGGAGTGAGATTGAGAAGCTTACTTCTCCACCTGCAAGTTATGGGGTTTTTACCAATACAAATGATGACGGTACTGTTAATGTTTATGTATCAGGGAGGAAGCTAAAAGTAAATGTTCGCCCTGGAATTGAAATTAAATCTTTGAGAAAAGGGCAGGAGGTTATACTCAACGAGGCCCTTAATATAATAGAGATCCGGAGTTTTGATGGTCAGGGAGAGGTAGTCAGGTTGAAAGACAGGCTTGCAAAAGAGAGGGCTATCGTATCCATGCACGGGGATGAAGAGAGGGTTGCAGAGATAGCAGAACCGCTTCAGGGCATAAAACTAAGTGTTGGAGACGTACTTCTTTTTGATAATCGCTCAGGCCTGCTTTTGGAGAAATTACCAAAGTCAGAGATGGACGAGGTGATACTGGAAGAGGTTCCTGATGTAACATATTCAGATATAGGTGGTTTAAAAACACAGATAGAGACGATCATGGATGCAATTGAACTACCCTTTGTATATCCTGAATTATTCAAGGAGTACAGGTTAAGTCCTCCAAAAGGGGTCTTACTCTATGGCCCTCCCGGATGCGGAAAGACACTGATAGCTAAGGCCGTTGCCAATTCCATAGCCAAGAGACTCGAGTCTAAGAAGGGGAAGGACGTGAGAAGTTATTTCCTCCATGTCAAAGGACCTGAGTTGTTGAATAAATATGTGGGTGAGAGTGAACGCCAGATCCGGGAGGTCTTCAGCAAGGCAAAAGATAAGGCAGAAGAAGGGATGCCTGTAGTGGTATTCTTTGATGAGATGGATGCCCTGTTCAGGACCAGGGGTACTGGCATATCCTCTGATGTCGAGTCAACTATTGTTCCACAGTTCTTGTCAGAGATAGATGGTGTGGAGAGTCTTCGCAATGTAATAGTAATTGGCGCGAGTAACAGGCAAGACCTGATTGATCCGGCAATACTCAGACCAGGGCGTCTGGATATTAAGATCAGGATTGATCGTCCTGATAAAGATTCAGCAAAGGATATCTTTGGCAAGTATCTTATTAAAGAGCTGCCATTTAACAAGTATGAACTTGATCAGGAGGGTGGAGACGTCCAGAAGCTCGTGGAGAGATTGGTCAACATAACTGTAGAGCAGATGTACAGCGTTGATGAGGAAAATAAATTTCTTGAAGTTACATATGCAAATGGAGAAAAGGAGATACTCTACTTTAAAGACTTTGTAAGTGGTGCAATGATCCAAGGGATTGTTTCACGGGGAAAGAAGTATGCAATAAAGAGGATGATTACCACAGGTGAAGGAGGGATTAAAGGGGATGATCTGCTTACAGCCATAAAAGATGAGTTTAAAGAGAATGAGGATCTCCCAAACACCACAAACCCTGATGATTGGGCAAAGATAGCAGGCAGGAAGAACGAGAGGATTGTAAATGTAAGGACTATCAGCGGAAGGACTAAAGAATCTAGGCGTGTGGAGACAGTCCCGACAGGACATTATTTATAAGGCAGATATAAAGGTATAATATGCCAAACAAATTAATCATAGGCACAGAAACAGAATTTGGAATTATGTCAAGAAAGATCGACGGGTATGACCCTGTAACATCCTCCCTCTTTACGATCAACCATCTGCGGCCATTTTCAGCGCTCAGGATTCTATGGGATTATGAGAATGAGGACCCGCTTGTAGATGCGAGGGGATTTGTTGTAGATGGGGAGAAGGAGAGGCCGACACAGGATGAGAACCTGAACCTGAACAAACCGCTTGAGAATGGCGGCCGGTTATATGTTGATGGGGCACATCCGGAATACTCTACTCCTGAATGTACTAATCCGAGGGATGTTGTGATCTATGAGAAGGCAGGTGAGGCATTGATGCACCTGTGCCTCGAGAATGCAAACAGGTTAAGGAAAGAAGAGGAAAAGATATTTTTATATAAAAATAATACAGATGGTAAGGGAAACAGCTACGGGTATCATGAGAATTATTTAATGTTACGCGCTACCCAGTTTGAGAAGATAGTCCAGAGCCTGACCCCATTTCTCGTTACGCGGCAGATATTTGCCGGTTCGGGCAAGGTTGGCACAGATAACAAGGCAGACCCTGCAGCATTCCAGATCTCGCAGAGGGCCGATTTTTTTGAGACCCTGATAGATCTTAATACAATGGCGAAACGTCCTATCATTAATACCCGCGATGAGCCGCATGCTGACCCCAAGCAATTCAGAAGATTACATATAATAGTTGGTGATGCAAACATGGCAGAATTATCAACCTACCTTAAGGTGGGGACCACTGCACTAATATTGCAGATGATTGACAATGAACACTTTATTACAGGACTGGAACTCGATAATCCATTACAGGCTATCAAGGCTATATCAAGGGACCTGACCCTGAAAAAGGGTATTAAGCTTGCAAACGGAAAGGAGTATACACCAGTAGAAATACAGAGGGCCTATTTGGAAGAGGCATATAAATACTTTGGAAGTATGGAAAGAGATCCGGTGGCATTTGAAATAATGGATCACTGGCAGGAGATTCTAAACAGACTTGAAAAGAATCCAAATGAATTGAGCAGAAAGATTGACTGGTTAATAAAATACGACCTGATTAATAACTATCGGGAGAAAAAGGGGTTTGACTGGGATAATCCAAAACTTGCCATGATGGACCTTCAATATCATGATCTGAATCCGGAAAAGGGCTTTTATTATACATTATTGAAGGATGGTTATATTGATACTATGGTATCCCCTGGGCTGGTACTCCTGGCTAAAGATTCTCCACCCCGTGATACGCGGGCATATTTCAGGGGTATGTGTATAAAGAAATTTCCAAAAGAAGTTTATGCAACAAGCTGGAGCTCTGTATTGTTTGATATTGGGAATTTTACCATAAAAAGGGTCCCATTATTACATCCATTGAAAGGTACAGAGGCCTTGGTTGGGAATGTATTTAACAGGTCAGAGACAGCAGAGGATCTCTTGAGGAATCTGGCCGCCTAATGGAGGGTTTATCATGGGTCAACAGGAAAGAGAAAAGAAAAAATCAAAAGACAAGACAGAGAAACAGGCAGAGGCTAACCCTGAAGTAGTAGAAAAGGGCAAGAAGATCAAGGAAGATATAGACGAGCTACTTGATAAGATTGATGATGTCCTTGAAGAGAATGCAGAGGAGTTTGTAAAGAACTATGTCCAAAAAGGCGGAGAATAATATGTGGAATTCGAGTTTTTATGATTTCCTGACATCCCAGTATCCTAATATGCTTTCACAGTCCGGCTTAAACCACACGGGGGATAATCTGGCAAACAACTTGGGCCATAAAGAATCAATAAAGAATGTCCCGTTTGGGACAACTGTTCTGGCCATGAAGTACAGAGATGGTGTGATAATAGCAGGTGACAGGATGGCCACAGAAGGCTATCAGGTAGCTGCCCGCAGGGTGGAGAAGGTGTACAGATGCGATGATTATTCTGCAATAGCCATTTCAGGTGCAGCAGGAGCCTGTATTGAGATGGCAAGACTTTTCCAGATAGAACTGGAGCACTATGAGAAGCTGGAAGGTATGCATCTTACCCTCGATGGCAAGGCAAACAAATTGTCATTGATGCTTAGAGGGAACCTTCCGCTTGCCATGCAGGGTCTTATTGTAATTCCAATATTTGCAGGTTATGACCTCAGTAAAAATGAAGGAAGGATTTATAAGTATGACATCACAGGCGGCAGATACGAGGAGACTGAATATTATTCCACAGGTTCCGGGGGTAAGGATGCAAGGAGCACACTAAAAAAGTTATACTCGGCTGACATGCCTGAGGATAAGGCTATCTCATTGGCATTGGAGGCGTTGTATGATGCAGCAGAAGAAGATATAGGTACAGGCGGGCCTGATATGATAAGGGGGATATATCCTACTTTAAAAATGATCAGAAAAACCGGGATTGTTGACCTGGATGAAGAGACTATTGAAACAGTTTATAAACGTATGATAGCCAACCGTCAGAAATATCATAAAAAGGAGAAACAGTAGATGCCATTGCCCTATTATGTTTCACCTGAACAGATGATGCAGGATAAGGCAGAGTATGCCCAGAAGGGGATATCAAAGGGGAGGTCGATTATTGTACTGGAATATCAGGATGGGATACTGTTCTTTGCGGATAACCCGAGCGCTTCTCTAAACAAGATTTCAGAAGTATATGACCGGATTGCATTTGCCGGTGCCGGTAAATATAGTGAGTTTGAGAGCCTGAGGAAGGCGGGTATACGGCACGCAGACCTCAAGGGTTATGCATACAGCCGTGAAGATGTAACAGCAAAATCTCTGGCAAATGCATATTCTCAGTCACTGGGTACAATCTTCAGCCAGGAGATTAAACCACTCGAGGTTGAGATCCTTGTTGCAGAGATACACGACAGTCCGGATAAGAATGAGATATACCGTATTTTATATGACGGAAATATCAGTGATGAAAAGGGCTACACTGTAATTGGCGGCAGGTCTGATGCAATAAAGATTTATTTAAAGGAAAGGTACAGTCCTAACATGCCACTTAAGGATGCATTAAAGCTTTCTATAGAGGCCCTTGAATCAGCAGTTAATATGAAAATGGCTCAGGAGAATATGGAGGTTGCAGTACTGGATAGAAACAAGAACCGGAGAAAGTTCAGGAGGATAAAGATTGATGAGTTAACTGCAATTATTGGTAGTTAAATAATTAAGGCGCTAAGTGAGCAGGTTCAATGGATAGTAGAATTTATGGGTTAGAAAATGAATTTGGGCTTATCTTTTCTGCACGGGAAAAGAGCTCAATCCCTCTCGAGAGGATATTAGGTTATCTCTTCGAAGGTATCATATCAAATAGCTGGTCTTCTAATGCCTTTCTTCCGAATGGCGCAAGATTCTATCAGGACACAGGCTGTCACCCCGAATACGCGACCCCTGAATGTGATAATATTAATGACCTTGTTATATACGACAAGGCAGGTGAGCGTATATTAGAGGCATCTCTCATTCTGGCAGAACGGAGGATGTTGGAAGATGGCATTATCGGCGATATATTTATATATAAGAATAATACTGATTCAGCCGGTAATACCTATGGGTGTCACGAGAATTATCTTGTTGCAAGGCATATAGACTTCTGGAGGTTTTCAGAGAGACTAATTCCATTCTTTGTGACAAGGCAGATATATTCCGGTGCTGGTAAAGTGCAGCGGGAATCAGGCAAAACATTCTTTTCCATTTCACAGAGGTCCCAGCATATTAATCAGAAGATATCATGTTCCACTACATCATCGAGGAGTATTATAAACACGAGGGATGAGCCCCATGCAGATGCTGAGAAGTATCGCCGTCTTCATATAATAGTTGGTGATGCCAATATGTCTGAGTTCACTACATATCTTAAAGTTGGTACAACGGCCCTGATACTCCAGATGATAGAAGATGGTTATCCTGTGAGGGGGTTGGATTTAGATGACCCTGTGCGGGCAATCAAGGAAATATCAAGAGACCTGTCAATGAAGAAGACAGTAAAGCTTGAGAATGGCAAATCTCTTACTGCTGTTGAAATACAGAGGATATATATGGAACTGGTACAGAATTATCTTGCTAACAGGGATAAGGATGATATTGCTGAAGATATTATGGATAAGTGGGAGTTTGTGCTTAATAAATTAGAAGAAACCCCCATGGAACTTTCAGAATATATTGACTGGGTAACAAAGTATGATCTTATAAATGCATACAGGTCTAAAAAAGGCTGTGACTGGGATGATCCGAGAATATCCATGATGGACCTGCAGTATCACGATATTAAGCGGGACAGGGGGCTTTATTATCTCCTTGAAAGAGAAGGGCTTGTTGATAAGGTCGTAGAAGATGAAGAAGTAAAGCATGCCATGGAATATCCTCCGCAGAATACAAGGGCAAAATTAAGAGGGGACTTTATCCGCATCGCAAACATGAAAAACAGGTCCTATAGTGTAGACTGGACATACCTGAAACTGGATGGATACGGAGAAGAGACCGTACTCTGCATGGACCCCTTTGCATCCTATGACAGGCGCATCGAGAAGATGCTCCTGCACCTCACCTATTCAAGATAAAATTGCTCAGGACATGCATGCTTTGATTTATCACATCTTTTCCGTCTATTCCCAATTTGTTTATTCATGTTATAATTTTCTGGATGAAGGACAGTGATATTCATAAGATTATAAAGATCCTGAAAGAAGATGTAAAAAAATGGGACATTCCTGTTGTCAGTATAGTAGCAGAGCGGACAAGGGACCCTTTTAAGGTACTGATCTCCTGTATATTAAGTCTGAGGACGAAGGATGGCACGACAGCGCAGGCATCTCAGAGACTATTTTCTCTGGCAGATAATCCGGCGGAGATGTCAGAATTATCAGTTAAGGAAATTGAAAGGGTGATATATCCAGTCGGGTTTTACAGGACTAAGGCAAGGAACATAAAAGAGATATGTCACACACTCATAAATGATTATGATTCAAAGGTGCCTGATGAAATAGACGAACTCCTTAAACTTAAAGGGGTTGGCCGCAAGACTGCAAACCTTGTAGTTACTATCGGCTATGATAAAGATGGTATATGCGTTGATACACACGTCCACCGTATCTCGAATCGCTGGGGATATATCAAAACTAAGACACCTGAAGAGTCTGAAATGGCCTTGAGAAAGAAACTCCCAAAGAGATACTGGAAGATATACAATGACCTGCTTGTCACATTCGGACAGAACCTCTGCAAGCCAATCTCTCCATTATGCAGTCAGTGCAACCTGACAAAATTCTGCAACCGGATAGGGGTTAAGAAGAGTCGCTAATCAAAGATTGACAAAATATTCATAAAAGAATATAAGACTTTATGCCCTTGCGAATCCTTACAGGCATAATAATCATACTTGCATCTCTCTCCTTATTCCTCACACCATTGGCCGCACAGACACCGGGGTGGGTACTCGATGGAGATTCACTTAATATAAATAAAACCGGAGAAACTTCCCTTGCGGCTACACCCCATGCCCTTGCGCCTTCACTGACTCTGAAAGGGTCTATTCCATATATTTCATGGTCAGAGATTAATGATAAAGGTATAGCGCTTGTATATGTGGCACATAAACAAGGCAATGAATGGATAATGGCTAACGGCCCATTGAACCTGTCAATAACCAGAAATGCCTCAACCCCTTCTGCAGCTATAGTTGGAAGTGACCTGTATGTGGCATGGAGCGAGGCTGATCCCAAGAATATTTTACAGATCAATGTGAAAAAATGGGATGGAAAAGAATGGATTCTGGTTGGAGGAGGTCTGAATTTCAATCCGGAAAATCATGCATCAAATCCAGTAATAGAAGCGGATGGTTCCGCTCTGTATATTACCTGGATTGAGATAAATCCTTCAGGTGTCGCAAAGATATATGTAAAACTGTGGGATGGAAATTCATGGAAGCTGCTTGGTAATAGCCTGAATAAGTCATTGGACAGGCACGGCCTGACTCCATCTATATCAGCAGATAAGGATAATGTTTACTTAGCCTGGGCAGAATATGATGAGCAGGATGTCTCCAAATTATATGTCAATCACTGGAATGGTTCAATATGGGAAGATGCCGGAGGGGTTATAAATGTAAACCAGGATAGATATGCACTATCTCCTTCACTTTCAATGGCCGGGTCGATTCCTTATATAGCCTGGATGGAATATGACTCTGATGGGGTCTCACAGGTTTATGTCAAACGTTATGATGGAAAGGAATGGAGACAGATTGGCGATAGCCTTAACATAATCCCTTCAAGACCTGCAACAAGTCCATCTATTGCCATGAAAGGTAATATCCCATATGCGGCATGGACAGAGATAAACGAGGCCGGGATATCGGGCCTCTTTGTAAAACATTGGAAGGGGTCTTCATGGGTTCTGGATGGCCCCTCCCTTAATATAAATCCGGATGGGGCAGTTACAGCGCCCTCTATTGCCACTGAGGGTGGAACTGTTTATGCCGGGTTCAGTGAAATGGACACAAACAATATTTATCGACTCTATGTGAAAAGGCTGGAAGGGAGCGCAGATTTCGATTTGTCAACTCAAGCCATTATGAAGACACGGGCTCAATCATCGACTAAAAAGTCCTCCATACCGGTCTATTTTAAATCAACACCAAAGGATTTCATACGTCCTGAAGAGCTCCTTCCACCCCCGCTTGCCTACAAGTATCTTCCCAGGACCGCTATGAATGAAGTAGACTGGATGGGAGGAATAAGGGACGGACTCCTTAAGCCCTTTGATTCAACAGACCCTGATGCAAAACCTCCGTTAATTCCTGCTAATATGGAAACAATCCTGCCAATTAAGAAGAGTTTTGGCATACCTGATGTTATTTTTCCTCATTCATCTCATGCCATGTGGCTTGATTGCAGGAATTGTCATCCGACTATATTTACTCCAAAACGGGGAGGTAATCCCATTACCATGCATAAGGTCATAGAGGGGGAATATTGCGGGAGGTGTCATGGAGTAGTTGCCTTTCGCATATTCGATTGTTTCCGATGCCATTCGAGAGAACCATAACCCATTCAAATTCCTGTTAATTCCTGAAGGAATATCCTTTTGGCTTAAGTAGCTTAGCTATTGATATAACCAGAAAAATCAGATGTTTTTTTATAATCCGGATCCTCTTGTACATATGCTAATGATTCTTTGTTTCCTAAACCGCCAGAAAAATACTTAGAAGGCATGGCGTGCATAATTCTTGATCAATTACAAGATATGCCTTGTCATAGACTTTTTTAATCTCTTGCTTTGATGCGGTCCACCAACCAACACACCCGCTATCACCCCTTTTGCTGTTGGTTCTCGCGACCTCTCTATTAGCTCCGTTGTGGATGTCTCTACGTAAGCACGGCGAATCTTGTCTCGGGATATAGTATATGTTTCGATTGATCTGATTGTGGCCCGAACAGCGCCGCTTTTACTGTACCCCGCATATCTTCATTTATGGTTCGGATTGAAAACTGATCAGCCATTTACCCCAACCAGCCCAGGACGTCGGACTCATGAACGAGAACGACTTCCTTGCCGTCCAGTTCGACTTTTGTCGTTCCATATTTTTCGTACAGAACCTGATCACCTGGTCTGAGTACCGTGGGTTTGAAAACCTTTTCCTCTTTTCCAGTCGGTTTACTTCCCCATTTCTTTTCCGGTGCCTTCCAGCGCCCTTTTCCCACGGCCAGTACCTTTCCTTCTACAGGTTTCTCCTTAGCAGAGTCGGGGATGAACAGGCCACCCGCGGTTTTGTCCTTTGCCTCCGACGGTTCGATCAATACCCAATCCTGTAACGGTCTAATCTTCATCGTTATACCCCCCTGTTTTAATTTATCTGTGTCTCTATACTGGAATTATACGTGGTTCAATAATGAAGTGCAACACTTGTGGGTGGGAACATGTGTCAGTCATGTGGTTGTTCACACTTTGCCGTTATTTTTTATGTGCCCGGAATACGTAAGCGTCTAATTAACCCCATCTTCACAGGATTGGTGAAAGGTGGCATGATGGCCTCAACAAAGAAAGGAGAGCCATCATGTCAACAAATATTGAAGATTGTAGGAAG
>Ga0156167_1144_pt1 | contig 18674 bp, 15 predicted proteins | sample RifCSPlowO2_12_FD_107820 | JGI IMG/M metagenome (GOLD analysis project Ga0156167, IMG submission 107820) | Nitrospirae bacterium RIFCSPLOW2_12_42_9
TATCATGTGGCTGATGAAGGCATAGTCCCCCTTGCTTTTGGGGGGAATGCCTCGCCAGAAACGATTAAAGCGGTCATGTTCTGCTTCATCCGCGCCCCACTTGTCGAGCGAGAAAGGTGGATTGGCAACGACGACGTTGAACTTCATGAGACGGTCTTTTTCCACCAGTGCCGGGTTGGTCAGGGCATTGCACCATTCGATGCGGGCGCTATCCATGCCGTGCAGGAACATGTTCATGCGGGCCAGGGCCCAGGTGCTGCCGTTCACTTCCATGCCGAAGAGGGCAAAGTCCTTGCCGCCCACCTCTTTAGCCGCCTCGACCAGAAGGCCGCCGGATCCGCAGGCAGGGTCGCAGATGCGATCACCGGCTTTAGGTTGGATAAGCCTGGCAAGCAGTTCTGAAACCTTGTGCGGGGTGTAAAACTCTCCGGCCTTCTTGCCGGCATCAGATGCGAAACGCTCAATAAGATAAATATAAGTGTTGCCAATGACGTCTTCTAAGACACGGCTTGGCCGCAAGTCGAGTTGCGGCTTGTTGAAGTCTTCCAGGAGATGCTTCAATAAGCGATTTCTGTCTTTGGTCTTTCCGAGATTAGCCTCGCTGTTAAAGTCAATGTTGCGGAACACCCCCTCCAGCTTGGCCTTGTTTGACTCTTCAATTGCATCCAGAACAATATTAATCAACTCACCGATATTCGCCCTGGTTCTGCGCTCGAAGAGGCTGTAAAAATCTGCATGAAATTGATCTTCTTGGCCTGTGTCCTTGTCCTCATAATTTACGTAGGGCAGTGTAAAACGCTCCCGTTCGAGCTTTCGCCTGATACGCTCATCATTATCACCATACTGCTTCTTATATCCCTCGTAATGGTCTTTCCATACATCCGAGATATACTTCAAAAACAGCATAACAAGGATATAGTCCTTATACTGCGCCGGATCAACCGGCCCCCGGAAGGTATCGCATGCCGCCCACGCTATGCTATTAATTTCCTCCTGCGAAATATTTGTGGCCATGTTATTTCTCCTTCCTGGTCTTGATTGCCTTTAAGGATATTGTATTGATCAATAATAAGCGTTTTCCCTGAAGTTCTGCGAGCAGTTTTTTTTCTTTTTCTATCAACCTGCTTAACCCGACAATTTTATATTGAATAGCCATATCCGGCACGTCTACGGGAAGCCCTTTGAAAGCAGATAAGGTAACAAGAGGCATGTGAGTACCCCGGCGGGCGATATTGTGGATGTATTCCTGTGCAGGGGACTGGTTAATATACCATGCAAGATATTCAGGTAAAATAATCTCATTCCTCACCTTTATAACAAAAAAATGACCTACAGCTACCGTGTTCTGGAGTTCATCAATGATTGGCGCTGCCCAGTTCCGGTGGCCTCTGGAAAGAAAGAGTACGTCACCCTGGTGAATCAGATACTGCTCTGTTGACTTATCAATCCTGACCCGGGAAAGGCCTTCCCTGTTAAGGGTATGATTTTCATCAAAGTCACGAATCTGGATCACCCGGTTAGTGCCATCGTCCGCAGGCTCAATCTTTTTTCTAAACTGGTATCCAATCTGGACATCTGCGATTTCAGTAATCTTCTTTTTCATATGGACTTGACTATATCGATACTTTTATTGAAATATCCATCATACTCAACAAAAATATTACATCTAAGAAAGCTGTTTGTCAAGAAATATTTACATGATTGAAGATACTCAATAATTAATTGTCCTGTCAACGGCTTGACCGACCGCTGTCTCTGTGGATTTTTTCAGACCCCCGATACCAATGCTCGTGAACTCCAGGCCAGATATATTGGCATAGAAGGAGTGTTTTGGGGCTTTAATTTGATAGGGTTCAAGAGAGAAAAGATTTACTGTACATATTATCCCCCAAACAGCCATCTCTTGAAATTCCAGAAATTGAGCAGTCTCTGGATAAAGGCTGTCTGATCTACCTTGATGGCAAGCCTTTCGATCTCTACGCGGTTTTTTTCTATCTCTCTGTCCTGAACCCTTTCAAGACCGCCGTCTGCTATGAAGTGTCTTATCTTATCGAGTTCACCGGCGTCAAGCCATACGCCGTGATTGCCGCACTCATCTATTATTACACCGGATATTTTCGCAAAGTTTTTTCGGTTCATTATCTTGCCGCACCGGACGCATGGGACATAAGTTACAGTATCCTGAGCCGGTTTCCTGATATATTCGTCATCGAGGCTTTCGTCTTTGTAGACGTCAGATTCCCTTGTAGTCCTGTGAAATTCTCCACGGTCAAGCCAGAGACCACCGCAATCCGGACATAATTCGTATTTTTCATTATTCTGAGTGTGAGTTGCAAGTGGCTTCTTGCAACGGGGGCAGCAGGGCGGTATGTCTTCCGTCTGGTCTTTAATATGCCCTCCGCAGAATGGGCATATCATTAAGGCCGTATTAATATCCTTTCCACAATATATACAGATTTTTGTTTCGTACATGTTTAGAGATAATAAATAGGTTACTTACATTGATGCATATTATTTTAATTAAAGTTATTAGCCAATAAGTTAACAAAGGTTGGTCTATATTGCATGCAGAGATTAATTTTCATATACTTAAGGCATTATGGAGCACGGTCATCACCCTAAGATAGCAGGCCACGATGAGCATCACGACCATCCCCACGAGCATGTCCACAGGAGTGTGGAGAAGAAGAGGCTTACGATAGTTGCCGGCCTTACCGGTTCTATGATGGTTATCGAGGGCATTGGTGGATATATAACAAACAGCCTTGCACTCCTGTCGGATGCCTTTCACATGCTGACGCATTTCGGGGCATTAATGATTAGCCTTTCTGCAATCATAATTGCAACGAGGTTTCAGTCTGAAGACAAGACATTCGGTTACTGGCGGGCAGAGATCCTGACAGCCCTTCTTAATGGTATTACCCTCGTCCCCATCGTTGGTTACATCCTGTATGAGTCTTACCACAGGTATCTCCATCCTGAGCCAATCAGGGACACCCTCATGCTTGTTGTTGCATTCGTCGGTCTCATAGTAAATATTGTCAGTGCCCTTGCCCTCTGGGGTGTTGGTAAGGAAGACATTAATATCAGGGGCGCCTTTTTGCATATGCTGGGGGATACACTCTCTTCTGTGGCTGTAATCATCGCGGGTGTGATTATATATTTCACGAACTGGCTGACTGTAGATCCTATTGCCAGCGTCGTTATCAGTATTATGATTCTTATATGGTCTGCCGGACTTATATATGAATCAGTGCATGTGCTTCTTGAGTCTGTCCCAAAGGGAATAAGAGTTGATGAGGTTGAGCGCTTAATCAAAGCTGTGTCAGGTGTGGAGGATGTTCATGACATACATATTTGGCAGATTACGTCAGGTATGTATTCTCTGACTTGTCATGTAATGGTAGGAGATATGAATATTTCAGAGGCTCAGGGAATAGTGCAACAGATCCAGTACACTCTGGATAAACAGTTTCATATAACACATGCGAATGTCCAGTTGGAGCATTCTCTTTAAAGGGATTTTATTAATTATTGACTATTGACTGACCTATTGACCCAATATGAAACTCGGCAAGCTTTACATAGGCACCAGCGGCTGGAACTACGAACATTGGAGAGGCATATTCTATCCAGATGATTTACCGCAAAATAGATGGCTCGACTTCTACTCTCAACACTTTGACACAGTTGAAATTAATTTCAGCTTCTATCGCCTCCCTGAAAAGAAGACCTTTGAAGGATGGTATCACACGACACAAGAACACTTTTCTTTTACAGCAAAGGTGAGCAGGTTTTATACCCACATGAAGAAACTTGCACTCCCTGAGGAAAATCTATCACGCTTCCTTGAGAATGCCACAGGACTCGGAGATAAACTATCTGCCATCCTATTTCAGCTTCCACCCTTCTGGAATGTAAATGTGGAGAGGTTGGCACAACTTGCTGCTTACATGAACGCTCAGAAGATACTTCCTGGCATACGGTCTGTGCTTGAGGTCAGAAACAATTCATGGCTTTCTGAAGATGTATTCAAGGTTCTCAAGGATAACAATATCGCTCTATGTCTTGCAGACTGGCCGGAACTCCCTGTAGATAGCCCCATAACAGCAGACTTTGTCTACGTCAGAAGACACGGCCCATCAGCACTCTACGCCTCACGATATACACAGAAGGAACTTGAGGCCGATGCAGGGATGATCAGGAGGTGGCTCACCTCTGGCAAAGACGTCTACGTCTACTTCAATAACGATGCCATGGCCTGGGCCGTCAAGAATGCATTAGAATTGAAAAAGTTACTCAAACAGGGATAGCGACTATTTTCATATAAATTAATAAATTGAAAAATGGTCGATGTTCTGTTTTTGTTATGTTTTTATCTTTACTTTTTAATAAATACCATCCATAATGTGTCCATTAAATTTCCCCACTGAAAGGAATAGTTAATGTCACTGGCAAAAAATGGTGATACTGTAAAGGTTCACTACACAGGTAAACTTGATGATGGTACAGTATTTGATACATCCGTTGGACGCGACCCATTAATTTTTATGTTAGGGACCGGACAACTAATCCCTGGTTTCGAGGAGGCCATAATAGGAATGTCCTCAGGTGATAACAAAACAATCTTAATCCCGTCTGATAAGGCCTATGGCCCACACCGTAAGGAGATGGTGGTAGCAGTGGCCAAAAATCAATTCCCGGAAGACATTAAATTAAATTTAGGCGAACAGCTTGAGCTAACACAATCCGATGACAAGGTGATAATAGTTTCAATCCTTGAGATATCTGATTCAGCAGTGACATTAGATGCCAATCACCCTCTTGCAGGGAAAGACCTGACATTTGATGTTCAACTCGTAGAAATTACCTGACAAACTTATAAAACATCAACCAAAAGCAACATCAAGTATCATCATCACTACAAAGCCTATCATTGCACCCATGGTTGCTATATCTGTATTTCCATGGTGCTGTGATTCAGGTATCAATTCCTCCACTGTAACAAATATCATAGCACCTGCGGCAAATGAAAGGGCATATGGAAGTAATGCCTGTGAGGATAGTACCACTGCTGCACCGATTATTCCTGCAACGGGTTCAACTATAGCTGATAGCTGGCCATACCAGAAGCTCTTGAGCCGTGACAGCCCTTCCCGTCTCAGGGGCATGGATACCGCAATCCCTTCAGGAAAATTCTGTAGACCGATCCCTATCGCGAGGGCAACAGCACTTGCAAATGTAGCTGAAGACTGTCCTGAGGCAGCAGCACCAAAGGCTACTCCAACCGCAAGGCCCTCAGGAAAATTATGCAAGGTAATGGCCAGGACAAGGAGGGTACTGCGATGCCAGGAGGTCTTTATCCCTTCAGCCATATTCATGGAAAAACCGCTGTGGAGATGAGGAAGAACCTTATCTATCCCACGTAAGAATATTCCCCCGGCAAGAAATCCTACAGCAGGGGGGACCCATACAGGTATATCCTTACCTTCTGACATCTCAATTGCAGGTGCAAGTAATGACCAGTAACTTGCTGCAATCATCACACCTGCGGCAAAACCTAAGACCCCATCAAGAACCTTTGTACTCACATCTTTTGCCATAAACACAAGGGAGGCACCAAAGGCCGTAACCCCCCATGTAAAAGAAGTAGCAAGAAGTGCCTGTACCACAGGATTAAGATTCTGTATATAATTCAGGACAGTTATATTCATTTAACTTTGGAGGGACATAATGGAGACAGCGGCCATTTTTATAAAAAATGCTTGCTGTCCCCATTTGCTATAAGAAAAATTACAACTAATCCCGAGACCAGGATTATAACATTAAGAAAGACTGACCACTTGTGGAGGCCTTTAAACTTTGTCTTTAGTACCTCCTTCTGAGAGGTATCCTCTATTGAACGGATCTGAACCCTTACCTCCCTTGCCCTGGCAGCAACCACAAGACCGAGATAAAGCGTCAGTACTGTCATAAAGACAAGCAGACCGATCTTCCCCCAGGGATAAACCTTTTCCTTAACGGACAATAAGAGAATAGTAACAAGGGCTGTGCCACTACAGAGATATCCCATAATCCAGTACTTGGGAAATATATCTCCGAGTACGTCACCTGCAGCCTCTCTTGGTAATATCTTGAATATACTGGGTGCGCCAATGGTCACTAAGAATATCATGCCCCCGATCCAGATAATCAGTGAAAGTAAATGGATAAACCTGATTATTACCATCCTGCACCTCCGATTAATTAATATAACACCTGTCAATCACATGTGCAATGAAATAAATAAACCCTTCCCCCTATTTTAGAGGGTTGCAATCTTTATGACTCTTATGTTAAATTTTTCATATAATCACCTTAGTTTTGAAATATATTAAAAAACTATGAAATTACTAAAAATAGCAAATTGCATATCCTCAGTGTTTATAACTTTCTATGTATTTTGCATTCCTCTGACTTTTGCAGGATTAAAAGATATTGATCATGAGATTGCAGAAGCAGAAATTCAGAAAAACATAATAAAAAATGATCTCAGGTTTACTCTCCATCTTCAAAAAGGTGCATTTGAAAAAGGTGTACAACAGGAGATGTGGAACCAGGAAGGTAATTTGAAATCCCGGGCTGCATCTTCAGGATTAAAGTCTTTAAAACGAACATCCACCGGTGATTATATAATATCCTCACAAAATTCAAACATAAGATTTAAGATTACGGATTTTAAAGATATAAACCTTGGCATGAAGTTCAAGCGGGCAAATTTTAACTGGTGGTATGATTCTGAAGTACCTCCTCTTTGGAAACGCTTCATAGTTGCTGGTGGACGCGGATATGTGGTCTTTGCGTTACACGATGACGGCTGGCAATATGATGGCATTGAATTTGAATACTCTGAAGAACCATTTCCCCGTTCTGAAAAGGAGATTGCCGAGGAGCAGAACGAGATTCGCCAGATAGAAACACTAAAACACAAAGAGGAAGAAAAAGAACGCACATTAGTGCAGGTGCATCAGAAGCGGTTAACTGAATCAAAGAAAGCAACCAAAGATTTAGGGACATTCATTCTGTCACGGCGTGAGGGCCCTGAAACCTGTAAGGTCTCAGATGCAGGTGTATCCTGTAAAAAGATTGAGAATGGCATAGAAGAGTCCTATACTATTATGTTTGCGGATATAAGAAGTATCAGAAAAGCCTATTATCCAGGTCCGGTTAGCTCAGATCAATACAGTGCGATTGAGATTGAAACGCCTGATAAACAAATGGCATCCTGGAAATATTATACTCAATGGCTCTCTCAAAATAAGGATGATATTAATAGATTTTTTGATGCCCTGACAGGTGCTCATAAAGAGTGGCGTAAAAAGTTCAGTGATATTGCTGAATAATATTACTGTTAAGATTTATCTAAAGCCTGATAAGCAGGTTGTTTCCCATCACTGCCTTGAACCATTGATTAATTTAAGGGCATTCTGATGCAGGACTTTATTTGCTGATGCAATAAGCGGCACTGTACGCTCAAGGCCGGCTGATATATCTCCAATCTCTCCACCTTCTATATCAGTGATAATCCCACCCGCCTCTTTAAGTATTAGCATACCTGCTGCATAGTCAAAGCTCCTTGAAGGAGTTGCAATCGCTGTAACATCAATCGCACCAGCCCCCATCAAGGCAAGGTCAAGCGCTATGGCACCGAGACAACGTACCTTCCTTGAAGATTTGAGCAGAGGCATTAGCCTTTCTATATCCTTTGCCGGCACAGATGCCTCAAATGCCACCATATCAAACTCGTCGCTGCTACGGCATATAATCCTCTCTCCGTTGCACCATGACCCCTCGCCTCTTATGGCCCAGTATTCCTTATTGGAAGAGAGGTCCACTACATAACCAACAAGGATGTCTCTAAGCCTCTCACCATCGAGGATTGCTATAGAAGTGGCATAATAAGGCACACCGCGCTTTGCATTGTTGCTGCCATCAATCGGGTCTAATAAAATTTTGATATTATTCTCTGTGCCAAATTTCTTAATCCCGCACTCCTCTGAGATTAGTGTGAAACTAATCCCATTTTGCGAGATCTTCTCTACAGCCTCAACAACTATCTTTTCAGCCATCTCATCAATATAAAAAGTCTGATCACCACTTGCCCCGCGCCTCAATTTCACTGAGGCATCAGCACTCCCTGCCACACGCGGGATTATCTCAAGAAGTTTCTTCCCTGTCTTTCGTAATTCCTCAACCCATTGAGCTGGTGATAATTGCATGAAAATTATAATAACAGAATTAAACCCTTTAATCTATGAAAATGCATAGCGAGCATAGCGAGCGAATATAAAGATGATAAGTACCTTACATTTCGAAGCTCCCTTCTGCCCATTGCAGGGAGCTTCAAATTTAATCCAGACTATTTTTAGCCAGATAACAAACTGGCTGGTTATGATTTTATTAGTCATTTCAAATAGTTCTAAATAAAATAAGTCAGGATTCCACAATTTGCAAGTCGTTTTATTAGCCGGCTATTCACCTTCATCATAATCACCGGCCACAAGGCTATCGCTTATTAATCTCAATCAAATCAGGCAGTTAGAACAATCTTATCTATCCTGTAATGCTCTGGTATCATGTTTGCTTTTATATATAAATCGTATGGTATAAGGAGGCCCAAAAATGAAACCTTCTAAATTTAATATCCTGATCCCTTTAAAGGATAAAGAAGAATTCATAATATTTAACACCTTTACAGATTCCAGGGTTATAGTTGATAACCGCATCAAAGAGATGATAGAAAAACTACCTTCCAGTGAATCATCTTTTAGTGAAGTTGAAAAAAGTTACTTAAAGGAACTGTTGGATCTCGGTATAGTCCTGATGGATAATGTAGATGAAGACCTGGAGCTTGAATACTGGTTCCAGAGATTCAAATTTGATTCCTCAGTCCTGGATATCACTGTCCTTACAACTTATGCCTGCAATCTGAGTTGCACGTATTGTTATGAAAACGGGATAAATATAACCTCCTCCATGAGGGATGATATCTGCAAATGGACAATCCTCTGGATAATAAAAAGACTCGATACTGTACGTCCCAGGACAGTGAGGCTCTTATTCTTTGGCGGGGAACCCCTTCTCAATATTAAACCACTTAAATTCATAAGTGAAGAACTGTACTATGCATGCGTAAGAAGAGGAATAGGGCTCGAAATACGGCTGATTACTAACGGTGTCTTGTTAACTGTGGATATAGTTGAGTATCTGAAACAATTCGGCCTCAAGGGGATAAAAGTTACAATTGACGGCAACAGGGAGACACACAATTCTAAAAGACCATATAAAGATGGCAGCGGTACCTTTGATACAATCATAGATAATCTTTCACAAATCAAGGGTATGGTACCAATCACTATAGGCGGTAATTTTGATGATCAATCCAAATACAGTATCCCTGAACTCCTGGACAGATTAAAGGAATATGGTTTCACTAACAAAGAGATAGAGGTTATCAGGTTTAAACCTATTCTTACTTCATTTGGTAACGGATGTATAGAAAATAAGGTCTGCACCTTCTCAAGTGTTGACCCGCAAGACTTCCTCTGGTTAAAGGATGAGATAGAGAAGAGAGGCTTTGCCACCTCCGGTGAAATAGCCCTTGGTCCATGCGAAGCGATCAAAGAGTTTAATTATGTCATTGACCCTTTGGGAAAGGTGTATAAATGTGCCGGTTTTGTGGGGAGGGAAGAATTTATCATTGCTGACATCCTGGAGGAAAGGAGTTTCACATACAGAAACACACAATTTATGACAGCAGACCTATGGCATAAGTGCAGGGGATGTCCTTATATCCCCATCTGCTGTGGTGGATGCCGTGTAAACTCTCAGGCCCTGTGGGGGAATATCCTTAACTCTGCGTGTGAGGCCGAGTATCTTAACAAAGTAATCCTTGAACTCATACAGCATGACCCCACAGATTCCTGAACTTGCAAGAAAGGAGGTGAGGAGAGATGAAGGTTATTAAAAAAGGAATAAGAAAAGAAGACTTAAAACCTGTATTCTGTCAGTTCTGGCTTACATAGTTATACCTCATCTTAATTGTTGACATGCTGGACGGGTTTTACTTAAGCTACAGGTGGAATGATTTACGGCCGGCCTATCATTCTCTGTAGCCTTCTTACCATTGGGATCCTCCTTAATGGATGCAATCGACCTGCTGGACAGGGGTCCAGGGCTTATGGTGATTCACTAACAATCGTCACTTATCATGCGCCTGCTGCTATTAATCCACTAACTGCTGTAAGTGGTATTTCAGCAACCCTGTCAGATGCTATATTTGATGGACTGGTGAAGTTAGATGAACAGCTCGAGCCCAGGCCGCACCTGGCCTCCTCATATAAGTCATCAGAAGATTATGGGATATGGACATTCTATATAAGAAAAGGTATAAAATTCCATGATGATACAGAATTAACTACTGAAGATGTAAAATTCACTATTGAGCAACTCCTTAGATACGCACATCAAAATCCTTATGCAGGTCTGTTCAAAGATATCCAATCAATACAAATCAGGGACAAATACACAATTGATATCATCCTTAAAAAACCCTCTATATTTTTTATATACAGTATGAATTTTGGCATCCTCCCATCTCATATATTAAAAGGGAGGAAAAGAGAGGATATCGATTTCGGGTATAATCCTGTTGGAACCGGACCTTTTAAACTCACCATGTGGAATCAGAAGGAGATCACACTCGAGGCAAACAAAGGGTATTTTCTCGGAAGACCATATCTTGATAGAATAATTGTCAAAGTATATCCGGACCAGGAACAGGCCTGGGCAAAAATGATGCAGGGTGAAGGAGATTTTCTGCACCCTGTAAATCCTTCAGTATATGGATTTTTAAACCAGGTCAGTTCTCTTAAGGTATACAAAACCCATGGTCTCTTTTTCTCAATAATAGCATTTAATAATCAAAACAGATTATTTAATAATAGAAAAGTAAAGGTTGCATTAAATTATGCAATTGACAGGGAATATATAATCCGGAATATTTTAAATGGGATGGGTCTGGCTTCATCCGGTACAATAAGACCTGGGTCAGGGTTCTTTAATCCTGATATCAGGCCTTATCCGTACGAACCACGGAAGGCATTAGCATTGCTGAAAGAGGCTGGTTGGATTGATAGTGATGGAGATACTATACTTGATAATAATGGAATAAAATTTTCCTTTACACTCCTTGTGAATGAGGGGGATGAGATGAATAATCGTGCTGCCATGTATATTCAGCAACAATTATGGGAGCTGGGTATTTCTGTGAATATCAAAACCATACCTGTCACCTCAATAGATAAACTGATTCAGGGTAAATTCGACGCCGTACTCATTGATGTCTTTTCTCATGTATTTCCTGATTATAACTATAATATCTGGCACTCCTCACAGATCAACAAAGGGAATATATGCCGATACAAATCATTTATAATAGACAAACTATTAGAGGAAGGCCGGGCATCGGGAGATATGAATAATGCAAAGCAGGTATATCATAGATATCAACAGGAGATGTATAATGATCCACCTGGAATATTCCTATACTGGGCCGACCACCTTTTGGCACTCCATAAAAGGTTCAGGGGTGTCAGGTTTACATCAGCAGGAATACTGACATATGTAAACGAATGGTATGTGCCTGAATCAGAGCAGAAAAATTAGGGAAAGATAGTAATGTGAAGAGCCTCTCAACAAAACTTATAATCCTCCTGATTATGGCAGTCCTTATCCCCTTGAGTTTTTATGGCATCCTGTCTATATGGACATCAAGGCATTTTAACTTCAAGTCAGTAACAGAGGGGAATATAAATGTGGCAAAGAGGGCTTCAGGGGAGATCGACCTTTATATTTCAAACAGTATGGCAATCCTTAATGCACTGGCGCAGAATTTAGGAAGGTTCAATATAGCCAGAGAGGAACAGAGATTGATCCTGGGGAACTATATACTGAACTTCCCTGAGTTCAGAGAGATCCATATTGCAGACAATAAGGGGAAATTGATAATTTCCTCCAGTAACATATCAGAAGGAGATGTTTATTTTTATAAGGCTTTTGATACCGCAATGATGGATAAGATATATAAATCAGACGTATACATCTCAAAGAACCTGACCCCTTCCATGACCATTGCCCTCCCATTAAAGAGGCTCAATACGATTGTTGGGGTTGCTATCGCAAATATAGATCTGCTCAAGATGTGGAACCTTGTGGACAGTATAAGGATAGGAAAGGGGAGCTATGAATTTGTGGTATCAGGAGATGGCAGATTAATAGCCCATGGACTTGGAGATGGCAAGGCACGTGTCCTTTCAAACGAGAACATGAAGCCCCTCAAAATCGTAAGAGATGTACTGGATGGCAAATACACAGTAGATACCTATAAAAACATAGAGGGTAAAGAGGTAATAGGTGTTGCAGCGCCCATACCATCCATGGGCTGGGGAATAGTTATCGAAGAGAATTTAATAGAGGCATATGCCCCTACCAGGAGGATGACATTTCAATTAACTATTCTGGTTATCCTGTTTGTGACAGCAGTCTCAATTCTGGGTTATACAGGTGGAAGGAGATTCTTTATCCAACCTATCGGGATCCTGATAAATACAACGAGGAAGATTTCAAAGGGGAACCTCGATGAAGAGGTTACAATCCGGACCGGAGATGAATTCGAGGAGGTAGGAGATGCCTTTAACAGGATGATGCATCAATTGAAAATATTCCAGGAAGAAATAAAACGCAACGAACGCATTGCATTTATGAATAAGATTGCAACAGGTCTTGTGCATGACCTGAGACATCCGATCAGGAGCATAGAGAACAGCAGCAGACTTATTATGAAAGATTTCGATAAGGAGGATTACAGAAACACCTTTAAAAATGTTGTTACAAGAGAGCTCAGAAATATCAATCAATTCCTCGAAGACCTCCTGAACCTGTCTCATCCTCTTCATCTGACACCTATATCACTGGATATCTGTGTTGAAATGGATAACATAACAGAAACGTTCAGGGATGAGGCTGAGAAAAAAGGGGTAAAGATTGAAACAACATATTCTGATAAGGATATAAGGATTACCGGTGACAAGTTCTCTCTGGAACGGCTCTTTAAGAACATAATAAGGAATGCTATAGAGGCCATGCCAGGGGGCGGGACACTCAGTATATATATTACATCTATATCACAGGCAGTTGAGATCAGGTTTAAAGATACAGGTCATGGTGTCCCTGCTGATAAGATTAATGGCCTTTTTACAGAATTCACCACTACAAAAGGGGATGGTATAGGTTTAGGTCTTGCAATATCAAAGAGGATAATCGATGCCCACAACGGCGCCATCTCAATAGAGAGTGAGATTGGGAAGGGGACCACTGTCAGGATAATATTACCATTGAGTGGAAATTGAAAAATTCCTTGACACCCATTAGTTGTAGAGCTATTATTCAACCTGATTTTTGAATTTCCGATATAGTATTGAACATTCAGATTTTACGGAGGGGTTATGCCTAAGAAAATATACTTTTGGGGATTCATTGGTATGTGCGCTTTTTTTATCCTCCTGTGGAAAAAGCACAGACTCCTCAAGCACTGATTATGATACCACGGCGCCTACAGTGTCATCCACCAATCCTGCAAGTGATGTAACTGGTGTAGCGGTTGACTCAAAGATCTTCGTTACCTTCAGCGAGGCAATGGATGTATCAACCATCAATACAACTAACTTCACCCTGTCCGGTTCATCCGGTGCAGTGAGCGGCACTGTAACCTACAGCGGCACAGTCGCAACCTTTATCCCCTCAACCAGTCTATCCCCCTTTAGCACCTATACCGCTAAGATAACACATGACGTAAAGGATCTGGCAGGGAATAACATGGTAAGCGATTATTCATGGAACTTTACCACCGGGGCCAGCACCACAGATGCAGCCAATATATCGATGACCGCCACCCCATCCACCATAACAACAACGCAAACATCCTCTATCCAGGCATTAATTACCACTGCCCCCGGCGCCAATGTGGCCGACGGGACAACCGTGAGTTTTACGATAAGCAGCTCCATCTATGGCTCGATAACTGCATCGGCAACTACTTCCAGCGGTATTGCTACGGCCACATTTACAGCAGCCTCTGTGCCTGGCACGGTAACAATAACCGCATCTGTGGCAGGTGGATTAAGTAATACGGCTACCATTGTCATTGCTGCCCCTGCAACCGGGAGCATAGTTTATTCCGGCACCACTGCTTCTGCTCTTGGAATAAAAGGGACAGGACAGACCGAGACGGCTACCCTTACCTTTGCAGTAAAGGATATCAATGGTAATCCTGTGATTGACGGCACATCAGTCAGCTTTACCATGGGAGGCCCCGGCGGCGGCAGGCTCCCTGATAACGGAGGCGAATATATCGGTGATCTGGACACCACCCCTACGACCGCATCTGTCTCCACAAGCGGTGGAAATGCGCTGATAAATCTGCACTCCGGTTCTGTTGCAGGGCCTGTTGTTGTTTCAGCCTCAGTAACTTCTTCAAACAATCAGACCATTTCAGCCTCATCTGCCGTAATATCCATTGGCGGCGGTCTCCCTTCCGCATCCCATTTTAATCTGGCAACGTCCAGATTTAATCTCCCTGGGTTGGTGGTTTCGAATAGTCAGGCAACTATACGTGCCTATATAGCAGACAGGTTTGGCAATTACAATGTGCTGACTGGCACATCGGTCTCTTTTTACACTGAGGCCGGTGCTATAGATAGGAGTGATATAACAGATGAAACAGGAAAAACCGACGTCATCTTCAGGACACAGTCCCCGGATCCAGCGAATGTTTCTCCTTCCACTGATGAAACTGACTTGATAGATTCTTTATATACAACCTATGGTTTGAGCATTCCCTACACTACAAGTTACAGGGACGGATGGACAAAAGTTATGTCAACGGTTCAGGGCGAGGAGGCATTTCTTGATGAGAACGGTAATGGCCTTTTCGATAGTTCATACAGCACCACAGCATGTCCGACCGGTTATACCTGTCAATGCAGCACCGGTTCTGTTAGCGGTCCTGCCTCGTGCGGAAGCGGGAGCAGGTCAGAGGGTTTTATTGATATTGGCGAACCTTTTATAGACAAAAATGACGACAGTTCCCGGGATAATGGCCAGGTCAGCGGCTCTCCATTTGAAGAGTGGATAGATGTTAATGGAAATGGGGTATATAATGATCCAAATGGAGTATGGGATGGTCCTGGCTGTACTGGCACCAACTGCCTGTCCAGCAAGGTGATATGGACATCCATCACACTTGCCTTTACAGGTAATGCAGAGTATTGTGAAATATTTCCTACTACTTTTGCTATAACCAATGGCGGCTCCCCCCAGTCGTTCTCATTTATGGTGAGTGACATTTATACAAACAGGTTAGTTTCTGGAACGACAATTAAAGTTGAAGCTTCAAAAGGGACGATGAGTCCAACTTCGCCTTATACATATACAGTTCCAGACGGGGTGCCTTATGGACCAACAGAGATATCCTTTACACTCTCGGATCCGGACACTGATTTAACATTTGATTCATCAACAATCATTGTTACGGTCAGTTCCACAGATGTTATAACATGCCCTCCTGTAAGTATTTCAGGAACTGTGCAGTGAGTGATCCTCTTGTTCCCACGTGTACAATTATACCTATAACAGTAGGTGCAATGATGTAGCGTGGAATGTTACCGGATATGTTTTTTATATTCCTCTTTTAACATTTGTATATAGGTTAGTCCAATGTCCTTGACGAATACGAAACTTTGTCCCATGATTATGACCCGTACGTGCATCGAAATCAACCAGGACGGCTCCTTCTTCTAAACATGTTAGAAATTTTTCAAAAGAGAAGCCGGATAAGATAAGAAGTTCTATATATTTGAAGTATTCGTGTTTATTTTAACTTTAGACTCTGCAACGACATAAAAACAATTCATAATTTTTGATCCAATTGCATACCTCAAATCTTCAATACCCCAATAAGGTTCCGGATTGATTGGCCCAAGTCCGATACGTTTATCTACTGATTGTAACCACTGATAAATTTCAGGATCAGAAGTATCAACCATAGATGCATCAAATATAAAACGCAGTTTTTCTTGCTCTCTGTCCACAACAATTCGAAACCCTCTATTGGTAAAATTCTTTGAGCCGGTTGTTGATCTAAAGCTCATCTCGGAGATTGGATATTTTTTGCCAGCTTGTTTGTGTTTCCATCCGTAATAAGGAAGTAGTATATTTGAGACAACTTTTATAGCTGTTGGAGAAGGTTCAATATGTTTGAGTGTTATCAATGAGTCTGTATGTAATCTCTGCCCTTTAAGTTCCCATTCTTGTGCATTAGGAACAGGTAAATTATTTTCATCAATTCCTAACAGTACTTCTAAAGTATTTCCAACTGCACCATCATTCCTGGTGTTCCGCGTTTTCTTAACACTTTTATGCCAGCCTTGATTGAAGATATCTTTGATAGCAATGATAAGTTCCTCTTTGGTATATAATTTCACTATTCTGGTGGTCTCCAAAAGTCGAGCAAGTATTCAAAAGTAGTCCCCATAGTTATGTAGTTACTAGGCCAACCAAAAATACCTATACGGTTTACAATATTTGTCCTATCCCATATAATTATATTTCTTAATTCATAACCCCTTTTTCTTAGTTCTTCGACTAAAGCAATGTGTATTGTTATTCTCTGATTTTCCCACCACATATCAGGTACATTTATTACGCAATGGCCTTTCGGTTGCAATAAAGGTAGTAACCTTTCGAATATTTCACCAATTTCTTTTGTATATTTTATTAAATCCATAGTTCCCAGATCTCTTGGATCTTGACTATATTGTTCAATCTTAAGAAATTGGTCATTTTTTCTTTCATCTCCTCGACGACTCTTGTTTTTCCTAACTCTATTCAAAAGATTTGCATAAGGTGGAGAAGTAAATATTAATTTTACTGTACCTTCGTCTAAATAAGCAGGAATATTATAAGCATCATCTGATATTGCTATTTGCTTTGAATTTTCAAAAAGCATGTCCTGGATTAGGCGGCGTTTGCATAAATCTATATATTCTTTTTTCAAGTCGAACCCGATGGCATTTCGCCTGCTATCTTTAGCTGCTAATAGCGTTGTACCTGATCCAACAAATGGATCGAGAATAAGTTCTCCACTATGACTGAAAAGTTCTATGACTTTCCTTGCAAGTGAAATCGGAAAGGTGGCAGGATGCATTGTTTTGTCTCTGATATCCCTTTTTTCATAATTGAATTGCCACACTCCTAATTGTGATTTGATCCATTCTTTCGGTGTCTGACAATTTATGTGTGTTGGTTTACAATTGCAAGCTCTATGAAATGGAATATTTATCTTTTTTGAATATGTTTCCAGAGTTTCTCTTGCTGTTAAATATTCTTTAACCTCTTCCGGATATTTAAACCTTTTTTTCCCGGGTATAGATAGTTTTTGCAATTTTCCTCCTTTATATGAAATAAGCAAGTTTTGTTCTATTAATAATACCTTTTATAGGAAGTACAATTATATAAAGCATCGTGTGTTACCTCTCGTTTTATCTGTCTATTTGATCCCGAATATTTGGCAGCCATACTCCCTTTGAAATAGTTGAAAATATCATACGCAAAATAAAGATAAATCGCAACAGGGTAATGACTCACTCGTTGGAAGACATACATGGGCAGATAGTACTTGGAAGCAAATAATTCATAGATAAGATACAAAATATGCTTACGGGAAAAGGGTTAAACAGCGACATAGTGGGACATAAAATGCTGATCCTGCCTCAGAGTGAGGATTCGATAACTCTATAGACCTCTTCAGAGGTTGTAAGCCCCTGCTTTACTTTATCAAAGGCATCATCGGGCAGACTTCTTGTTCCCTGATCCGATACTGCCCTCTTTATGTCATCCTCATCTCCTTCTGATACTATAATCTCTCTTATGGAAGGTGTTATGGTAAAGATCTCAAATACACCTGAACGTCCAAAATAGCCTGTGCGGCTGCAAAGAAAACATCCCGAAGGGACAAATCTATTGCCCTCTCCCAATTTCTTGCAGGAAGGGCATAAACATCTCACAAGCCTCTGGGCAAGAACACAGTTAAGCGCTGAAACAAAATTGTAAGGCTCGACCCCCATGTTAAGAAGCCTGCCAATAACATCTATAACATTGTTTGCATGAACAGTCGTAAATACAAGATGGCCTGTAAGCGCAGATTGCACAGCTATCTGTGCTGTTTCAGGGTCTCTTATCTCGCCTACCATAATCTTGTCAGGGTCGTGTCTTAATATTGAGCGCAGTCCGCGGGCAAAAGTAAGCCCCTTTTTCTCATTAACAGGCACCTGAAGCACGCCAGGCAACTGATACTCTACAGGGTCTTCAATTGTGATAATCTTATCCTCTTCATTGTTTATCTCTGTAATAGCGGCATAAAGGGTAGTTGTCTTGCCAGAGCCTGTAGGCCCCGTTACAAGCAACATGCCGTACGGCTTTTTGGTATTTCTCCTTATTTTTGCAAGCATCTCGCCCTCAAAACCCAATGTATCCAAGGTAAGCTTGGCAAACTCCTTACTCAGGTGCTCCTTATCAAG
>Ga0156167_1068_pt1 | contig 17510 bp, 15 predicted proteins | sample RifCSPlowO2_12_FD_107820 | JGI IMG/M metagenome (GOLD analysis project Ga0156167, IMG submission 107820) | Nitrospirae bacterium RIFCSPLOW2_12_42_9
CCTCAAAAAGAATCTATCTTTTCTGGAAAGATTGGCGCTAAGTACACCAGGGATTAAACATGAACACTTTCTTGATATAATGGCCAATGCAAGACGCCGTGCTGATATAGAGAATAAATACGATGATGCTGCTGCCAGGCTCTATCGTGCAGTGGAGGCTTATGCCCAGATCAAGTTGGCAGGAGGCGGCATAAACACATCAGATGTAAAGATAGATTCATTGCCTCAGGAAATACGCACAGAATTCTCGAACAAATATAAAGATGAGATTGATAACAGGATCAAGCTCCCCCTCTACGGCTCTTACAAAGTACTTGAGCTTTTAAAAGACCCTGCAGGCCAGCTCTTCTTTGAGCAGTGGCCGCAGATGAAACTTCTCCTTGACTTAAGGAATAAGTCTATCCTTGCACATGGATTTGAACCTGTTAAACGTGAGAGATATGAAGACTTATTTAATCTCGTGTGCAAGATCAGCGGAATAAATGAAGGATCCCTTCCAGACTTCCCTAATATCATGCTGTAATCTATTGGAAGAGAAATGAATGTTAAAAAGAGATCAAAAGAACCTTCTGTACCTGCTTACAGAAAAGAGACTATCCGCCAGAAGATTATGTCAATCCTCGAAGGGCGTATACTTTCAGCCAGGGATATCTCTGGTGAGGTCGGGGTCTCCGAGAAAGGCTTAATAAACCTGGCAAGTGTCCTGCATGTCACGGTGAAGCAATAAAAGAGGCCCTTTTCTCCATTCAAGATTTCGGGTATTAGATCTTTTGTAGTATTACACCCATGCTTTATATGAGTTGACAATAACGGCATATAAAGGCATTTACAGCCAAATTAATGCGGAAATCGCCCTCTTTAATTCTTGCATTTATCATGTTTATCTGTTAATTTAAACCTGTAAATTATCATCTATACGAACATAAAAAAAATATTGTAAGGTGTAACGAAATTTTGATTAATTTAACCAAGACCGAAAAAATGCTTGTCGAAGCAAAAGGAAAAATCGCCAATCCGAGCAACCTTCCTTTTCTACAGGCCCAAATCTTGCAAAAAATCTACTTTGACTTATTTGAACAAAAACAAACAACCATTGAAAATTTATCTGAATTAACCGATTATCCAAAAGATAGTAAAATTCTTGGTGACGCCATTGAAGCACTTATTGAAAAAGGATTTTTAGATGGACACTTGTTAGGTGGCTTCAAAGTTCCAGAGCATTGCTTGGACCTATTTTCTAAAATAGTGAAAAGGAATGACTACAAGCATAAAACATATTCAACAAATATTCTTCAGTTTACTACGCCAGATAACATCTTCCCACGCCTTTTTGAAGAAGAACAAACCATTAGTGAACTTAATAAATATGGCGTTGTTCACAGATGGTATGATTATTTAGAAGATTTTCCCTACTCTCTTATTGAAGACAGAATAAAAGAATACAACATTAAGGCAAATTCATTGGTTGTTGAACCATTTGCAGGGAGTGGTACAACTTGCGTTGCATCCAATTTTTTTAAATGTAATTCCATTGGTTTTGACGCAAATCCACTGATGACATTTATTTCAGAAGTCAAAACAACTTGGGATATTGATTTAGTCATTTACAAAAAACAAGCTATTAAAGTTGCCCGTCAGTTTTTAGAAAAAATTCACGTCTATGATTCTCTTTCACTAAAGAAAGGTTTTTTGGAGCATATGCCCAAAAAGGAGCTTAATCAATGGTTAAGTCCCTCTCTGCAAAAAGAAGTAAACCTCTTGAAAAATTTAATTGACGAAGTTACTGATAACAAGATAAAAAATCTTTTATTGCTTGCTTTATCCAAATCCTGCTTGGATGCCTCTTATGTTTCATTTTGTCCTGGGACAACCTTTTATCCGTTTAGAGAGAAAGAGGAATTTTGGGATTTGTTTACAAAAAAGGCGATTCAGATATATGAAGATTTAGAGAAAGTTCAAAAGCACAACCACTATGGAAAATCCACCTTGATAAATGATACCTGTCTGAATGCCCAAAAATACATTAAGCCCAAATCTATTGATTTCATTGTTACCTCACCACCCTATCCTAATGATTTGGAATACACCAGACAAACACGGCTTGAAATGTATTTACTGGACTTTGTAAAAAGCATGGATGAAGTCCAGCAAGTAAAGAAAAAGATGGTTAAGGGGAGCACAAAATTAATTTTCAAAGAAAGCAACTCAGAATCTTTTGCCTTAAAATTTAACGATGTTAAGATTGTTTCAGATAAAATTTACGAGCAGACCAAAGACAAAAATTGGGGTTTTGATTATCCGAGAATGGTAAGAGAATATTTTGGCGATATGTATTTATGCTTGAAAGAAATTCATCCTTTGATGAAGAAAAATTCTCATTTTCTTCTGGTAGTCGGTGACCAAACAGTGAAAGGTGTTTATATTCCAGTTTGCGACATACTAATTAAAATGGCCCAAGAAATTGGCTACCAAAAATGCCGAAAAGAATTGTTCAGAATGAGAAGAAGCACGGGACATAATGTTTTATTACCAGAAGAGATTGTAATTATTGAAAAATGAATCCCAACGAAATATTTTCTTATCCTATTGAGGATAAATCAGAGGAAGCAAGAAAAGCAGTAAGGGAATACTATTGCAGATTTTTAGAAGGCAAATGTGATAAGCAAAGTAGAACAATCAATTATCCAATGGGTGTTTGTTCTGTCAATCACAGTAGAACAAAACCAATCATTTGTCCCCACCGTTTCTTAGAAAACAATTTGGTCTTTAAAAATGCTTGCGATTCTGTTTTTGGAACCATAAATAATGTTTTGCTGTTTTCTGAGGTAAAACTTTCAAATGTCGGTAGTTTCGATTTTGTGCTGGTAAAACACAAGCCGATTAGTAATAAAGTAGAGGATTTTTGCATTGTTGAATTTCAGTCCGACTCTACCACAGGGACAGGCAATTTAGTTAAAGCACTAAAAGATTTCATGAGTGGTATTGATGTTTTGCAAAATAGATACCAATTTGGAATGAACACATATAACACCATTAAGTTATCGTATATTCAAATGCTTATAAAAGGGCAAGTAATGGAGAAGTGGGGGAAAAATATTTTTTGGGTAATGCAAAAATATGTTTTTGACAATATGGTTAATCGTTTCGGTTTAAATGATTTAGATTACAACCCAAGGCATAAAACACAATACCATATTTACAATCTGGTTGCAGACAGTAACATTTACAAACTTAAATTGGCTGATAAAAAATCAACGACTATCGCAAATTTATTGAAAGCATTTACTCACCAATCTATACCAAGTTTGGATACATTTGTGGAAGTTTTGGAGCGTAAAATAAAATTGAAGTTAGGATTAATAATAGAATAAAAACAGCCCATAAAAATCTAAAACATATAAAGAGATCGGTATCCGTTAAAGACAAAAAACGTGTAACAAATCGCTCAAGCAGATGCGGATAAAGCCCCGCACTGCTTAGCTCAGGCGTTGAATCTGTAGAAAAAGTCTTGAAATCCTGATAGGAACGCCATATGATTACATCGAGGAAGGCACTACACAGGTAATAAAAAACAATATCAGCAAGCGCCTCTGATAGGGAATTACGAAAAAATTGATTTACAATACACTTGAAGAAAAGGCATTATTTAAAAATGGCTTTTTCTACAGGCTCGTTATGTGAGAAAATTTATACCTGCATAGCATAAGAATAAATAAAGCTATGCGTAACAACTCCTCCATTTGACAGAGCAAAAATATATTTGGCAGTAACGATTTTATAATGTTAAAATATGTCTATAAGTGGAAAATTATCTAAGAAGTTGGGAAATACCTAAGAGTAATTCTTTTAGAGGACGGAGAAACCGTTCATATTGAGGCAATATAATCAAACCCTTTTTAGTAAAGACATAGAGATAGCAGAACGGTTCGCGTTGTCGGAATCGGTCGTTCTCTATAGTGGCGAATGCCTTGATCTGCTAAAGACCATTCCGGATGAATCGCTACAACTCATTGTCACATCACCTCCTTACAACATCGGTAAAGAATATGAGAAGAAACTTCATCTTGATGTGTACATCCAGCAGCAAGCACTTGTTATCGCCGAGTGTGTACGCGCATTGTCACCGAAAGGTAGTATTTGCTGGCAGGTAGGCAATTACGTTGACAGGGGGGCGAGCATCCCTGTCAGTTTCCAGTCGAACTGATTGAACGATTAGTGCTTTCTCTTACAAACGAGGAAGATTGGGTGTTAGACCCATTCCTTGGAACAGGCACGTCGATCATCGCCGCAATTCGCCATAGGCGCAGAGGAGTTGGATCGGAGATAAATCCTGAATACGTTAAGCTTGCACAGCAGAGAATTCAGCATGAAATAAAAGGCACATTGCAAACCCGTCCTATGGACAGGCCGGTTTATGATCCTGTTGAAGCGTGTAATAGTCTAAACAAGTCTCCATGGAAAAACGCTGAGCAGAATACACTGTTTGAGATAAGCCATACAAACGGAAATAAGACAAACCGATGAAGATTGTCGAAACATACTCGCACTTAAACGGTCTTGAGTTCCTTATAGTTCACAAGCCATCCCTTTGGAAGGGCGAGACGCCGTCTTCAGCTACAACCAGACAGATTTTGTTAAGGATCGCGTAGCCGTAGAGGTGCAGTTCGGCAAGTATGCGTTCGTTGCTTATGATCTCTTCGTCAAGCACCTCGCCTTCTACGTGGGCGATCGTATTGATGTGGTAGTAGAAATTCTCCCGATGAAATCGCTTCAGAGCCAAATGAGTTCAGGTGTCGCCTATTATGAAGGTGAATTTTACAATGTTGTTCGTCAAGGCCGAGGCGTTCCGGCGGTCCCGCTTGTGCTTATTGGTATCGAACCATGAGAACGTCAAGACCTAACAGCAGGTTGCAGCTGACGTTGCTCCGCTGCGTTCCGCACCGAGGCTGAACCCAAAATCCCGATTAGGTCCCGAATCTCTTATCTATCCGGACGCCAAGTTTGTTCAGGAATTCGTTTGGTAATTCTCCCCCGGCAAATATGTAGGCATAGTGATTTGGAATTTCAATAATATTCTCAGTGGTTGCAATCTTGATATATTTTTCTCCAATCTCTTTGACATTTGATTTGAATATGGCATTTAATGCTTTTTTACTGACTTTTTCATCAAGCCGTTCTTTGTTGGCAGGCTTGATACGGCTGAATGCCTCACCCCTGTATGACAGGGCCACCCTGTTTTTTGGCTGATCTGAAAGGGCTATTGCTGCTTCAACAGCACTATCACCTCCGCCTACCACAAGGATATCCTGGTTTTGATGCTGCTCAGGCTCTAATAGCCTGTAAGAGACTTTAGGAAGGTTTTCTCCCGGCACCCCGAGTTTTCTCGGTGTACCGCGGCGGCCAATGGCCAGGACAATATTCTTTGTAAGATAATCACCTTTAGAAGTAAATACCTTAAAACATCCATCATCCATTTTTATATCCAGCAACTTTTCTTTTGTCTGTATCTTTAATCCGGTCTTGTTTATTACCTGCATCCATAAGTCGAGGAGCCCCTCTTTTGTAGTCTCCTTTAATCTTACCTTTCCGTACATTGGTAATTCCATTGGAGATGTCATTACTATCTTGTGCCTGGGATATTGAAGGACAGTCCCTCCTATATCATCCTGTTCAACTGTCACAAAATTCATTTTATATTTAACTGCAGCAAGCGATGCCGATATACCTGCTGGTCCAGCACCTACTATCAGGACATCGCAAATATTGGTATTTTGTGCATCTGAATGACGGATGGAGCAGTTTATATACTCAATAACTTCACGTCCCTGTGTTACGGCATTTTTTATAAGACCCATACCACCCAATTCCCCAACGATATATATTCCCTTAATATTGGTCTCGAAGTTCGGCGTGAGGGAAGGGATATCAACACCTCTCGTTTCTGTACCAAAAACTAATTTTATTGCTCCTACAGGACATGCAATGGCACAGGCCCCATGGCCTATACATCTTGATGCATTAATCAGACTTGCCTTTCCATTTACAAGACCAATAATATCATGCTCGGGACATGACTTTACACAGGCCCCGCTTCCGATGCATGTTGACGGATCAACAAATGGATGGATATGAACAGGTTCATGAAGTCCATATTCCTTGGCCTTATTTATCTTCTGGATATTCCTGCGGCTCTTTTTTTTCTGAAGTACATTATAAATGCCAACAACTGTTGCTATGATTACGATTGAGATGAATATTGTCATTATTTAATACTCCCTGTTATTTTATTAAAACCTGTAAGATATCCTGGTAAAAATTGAACTTGTGTCATATTCCTCTGCGTGTCTCCCCTCTATCGATAGCGAGAAATTCCACCACCTGTTCATAGTATAATATCCTGATATATCATAACCTGTGATTTTATCAGTGTAGCCGGTGAGTTCATAATTATTTTCCATATAAGAACCATTTACATTCAGTTGGAAGACCTCATTAAAGATCCGGCTCATCTGTAAGTTGTATGTTATGTAATTTGAACTATAGCTATCTACAAAGGTGGTGTTTATATCAAGACTAATTTTTTGATTCAATAGATTGTTTTCTCTAATACCTATCTGATAAGTATCGGAGTCTCTTAATTCTTCCTCAATGAGCTTATAGTATAGAGTCTGAAGTTCATATCTCCCGTATATTGAATATCTGTCAAGGAATTGATAATCTCCCCTTACATAGTATTGTTGCTGTTGACTCTTTTCTATCTCAAAGTCCATAGAGCTGTATAGTTGAAATGACCTGAACTGGTTATATCCAAAACTTACTCCCTTTCTGTTATCAGGTCTGTACGAAAGGTCTATCATCAAATTAGTAAGGTCTAAATTATCAGTTGATTGATTAATGTCCGCGGTAATTGAGCCATAAACATTTATCTTTTCTGAAGGAGAATATGTTAATTGAGTATACATATATTGTCTGTCTGTATCGCCTTTATATTCATTTTGTGTGATGGCAAGATTGGCAGAGAGGTTTACTTTATGATAATAGATATAACCGCCCATCGAAGTAAAGTTTGAGTTAAATTCTTCAGTGTATGGATCAGGTTTTGCGCCGCCGAATATACCAACACCAGAGTTGTTTTGATTTAATAATATATTTATTCCATCAACCCTTTCTGTGGGTAACTCTTTTGGCCACAGGCGTCCAGCACTTAAATTAAATCTACCTTTTCCTGAATATTCAATGTTCATAGTATCAATACGCGTATTTTTTGTCCTGCTGCTGTAATCCTGTGAGGTGAAATTATTTTTTTCCCTGCCGTCAAAATGGAAAGAAAGACCTTCTATCTCTTTTAATTTATTCACATCCATACGCATACGTGTGGTTAATATGTTGAAATCATAGGCAGAACTGGAATCATTGGAGTAGTAGTCATCCATATATATATAACCACGGTATTCAGCCCCGTAGAGATTGGCTGATGATACAAGGAAAATTAATATAAAACAAATGATGCAAATCTCAAAAGATGTCCTGGTCATCTATTATTCTTTGCCTGTGGGATGACAGTTGAGACACTGTGAATTCGTGTATCCTTTTTTATGTTTATCCCCATGGCAGCTTGTACAACCTCCTTTATTCCCATAATTCTGATTGGAATGACAATCTGAACACTTTGAAGCCCCTTTGTGATTAGTGGGGAATGCTGTGAATGTATGGCTGAAAGTCGCTGTTGACCAGGAAGGGTATTTATGACAATTCTCACAGGTTGTTGAGAAACGCGTACTGTATGTATTATGAGCTGTGGGATATTTACTCAGATGGCAATTAGAGCAACCAGAGGTTAGTGTTGTATGACTGAACGTCCATGTTGGATATTTATGGCAGTTTTCACATGTCGTAGTATATTTGGTTGTGTCACTCGTATGACTTGACGGCCTGTCACTGAGATGACAGTCAGAGCATCCTGTTGATATAGTTGAATGATCTATTGTCCATATTGCAGTGGATTTATGGCAGTTTTCGCAGGTATTCGGGTATTTCTGTGGATTATTCACATGAGAGGCTGGTTTGTCATTAACATGGCAACTTGAGCACCCTGTTGTTACTGAAGGATGGGAAACTGGTATCCATGCAGAGGTAGTCTTATGACAGTCTTCGCAAGTCATTGAATATTTCAGTGTATCATTTGTATGAGAGGCCGGCCTGTCGTTCAGATGACAACTCGAACACCCCGTGGTTACAGTGCCATGACTGAACGTCCAGGCTGTGGTTGACTTATGGCAATTTTCACATGTGGTAGAATATTTCTGCGTATCATTAATATGAGAAGCTGGTCTGCTACTAAGGTGGCAGTTTGAACACCCTGTTTTCTCTTTATGTGCAAATGCCCAGGAGCCGGTGTTTGAAGGATGACATTTAACACAGTTCTGACTATATCCCCCTGATACATGGTTAGGTGCAGAATTATACTTATTCAGATGGCATCCTATACATGCTGATTTCGTATTCCTGTAAGTCCTGTTTTTATGACAGTCCTGACATTCTGCCCGGCGGTGTTGTCCAACGAGTGGATAACCTGTCTTACTGTGGTCAAACTGAGTAGGGCTCCAGGTTCTTTCATTATGGCACTGTGAACAGTTAATAGCCCCGAACTGGTTGAAATGCGGGTCAACATGACACTGGTTACAATAGCGGTTAGCTCCTTTATATTCATCCTTTGTTTTATGACAACTTGAACAGAGTATATCATTGTGTACACCCCTTAATTCATATCCTGTCTTATTCTTATGGTCAAATTTTCTGGGGAACCAGTCGGTCTGGGTATGACATGAACTGCATTCTTCCTTGAACTGGCCTTTATGAATATCCTTGTGACAATCTATGCACTTCTCTGCTTTAGTCTTATACCTATTTTTCTCATGGCACTTATCACACCTGGTATCCTTGTGCTTTCCTATTAACGGGAATTTTGTCTGTTTATTATGGTCAAGTGTATACTTTTCCCACTCTGATGTGTTATGGCACTTTTCACAGTTCTTTCCAAGCTCCTTTTTGTGGGTATCATCTTTCTCATGACAATCAAAGCAATTTGACGAAACAGGTTTATATTTACCGGATATGTGACATTTAGCACAATCTACCCTTAAATGCTTTCCATCAAGTTTATATCCCTTATACTCTGCTGCATTGTGTTCAAAGAGGGAAGGGCTCCACCCCTTTACTGTATGACATTTCTCACAGGTCTGATCTTTGAACTGGCCTTTATGAATATCATTATGGCAATCAGAGGTATTACAACTTTTAGTGTTCAATGGTTTATAACGCCCCTTGACATGGCATTTATCGCATGCGACCTTTGAATGTTTTCCTTCTAACTTGTATCCCGGGTATTTTGGCGAGTCATGATCAAAGAGTGATGGCTTCCACTCCTTTGTTGTATGGCATATCTCACAGGTCTTGTCTGTGAACTGTTTCTTATGCGGGTCATCATGGCAGGCCGAGTTGTTGCAGGTTTTATAGGGGATACCCTTGAGCTGACCCTTCTGATGGCACTTATCACAACTTACATCTGTGTGCTTACCAGTGAGCGGATACTTTGTTTTATCATGATCGATCTTTACCTTTTTCCAACTATCAGTGGTATGGCACTCTTTACATTTAGGTTTATCCTTATGCGGATCTTTATGACAGGTGAGGCATTCCTCAAACTTTTGAATCTTATACCTGTTTTTTACATGACATTCACTGCACTTTACTTCAACGTGTTTACCTGTTAATGTATATTTTGAGTCTCTGTCATGATTAAACTTTTCAATACTCTCCCAACCTTTAATATTATGACAACGAATACAATCCTTCCCCAATTCATTTTTGTGCGGGTCTTTATGACAGGATGTACAATCCTGAGATAATCCTGTGTAAATACCACTCTTCTTATGGCATTTATTGCAGTCTACAACCGAGTGTTTATCTTCAAGCGGGTATCCGGAATCATCATGATCAAATTCCTTTTCATCTAATTCAGTGATCTTAAAACCTCTCCCCTTATGATCAGTGTGGCATTTTATGCAGGGGTCAGTGAATTTGGCATGAACGCCTTCTTTTTTAACTATTCTTGCTGCGAGTTTGTCGTGACAATCAAGGCATTTGCTGTCAGGAATACCGCCCCCAAGGGCATGGCATTGTGTACAGTTCCTTAATCCCTCATAATCAGCATGAGGGGATGTCAGTTTCCCCGGGCTTATAAGGGAACCTATCCCCTCCTGTGCATGAGCATTTGAATATGGGAATAGAAGTATCAGTATAAAAAATATTCTAATAATCATATCTGTAAATATTATGCATGAGTTGGTCTGAACAGGTAATAAACAAATATATGCAATATCATTATTAAAAACATCACAATGGCCAATGGTATATGCACGATATGCCAGTAGTGGAGGAGCCTGTGTGATGTATTAAGCAGGTTTTTTCTTCTAATCAGGGCACCTTTCTTCTTTAGAAGAAAATCAATCTTCCTTCTCACATTCCATGGAAGACTATATTCCTTTTTTAGTATCTTGTTTACCTGATATATTTTAAAAGAGATTGCAATGTCTGTTTTAAACATATAGAAGAGGGCCTTAATTAAACCAATATCATTATTTGGTTTATATACTGAATCCAATATCTTGCTCAATCCTGTAATATTTACACTGCCTGAGTACTCACCCAGACGGCTATCTATAGTCTGGATAATACGCTCTATATCCTGTACCTTAAACTCAGCTCCAGCTATACTTCTCGGGATTTGTACATATATATACCTCCCTAATATCCCGAAGATCATTGTGGCTATCATAGACCAGTAACTTGTGGCTATAATCCCGCTGAATTTGAATGTGGTGTGAAATGTAACGAATATAGGTCCCATTATTCCAAGAAACATATGCACTGTGAGCCAGCGTCTTAATGAACCAAGGGAACTGAAAACAGATATCCTCTTTCTAAGGCTGTAAAGCATCATTATAATCATCATACCGGACCCAATCCACCCCATAGGATGCCAGATTCCCTTGCTCGGTTCATATATCACAGGATATTCTTTTAAATAACCATAGTTGTGGAGAAGGCTTAAGATGCTATAATCCGGGACATACTTCTGGGTATAGCTTTCATAACTGCCCAAAAGTAATGTAATAATGATTATTGATATGAGTATCCAGACAAAGACAGGTCTTTCTCTTTGGTCTCTTTTCATAAAAAAACCGCCAAGGGCAGTAAACACCTTTGGCGGTTCGGCTGACATAGGTATTTTGGGGGCATAATAACTCCCCTAAATACCATTAGTCCCGTTACTCTGCGTCTCCGTCTTTCAACGGGTTTGCTCTGAGCAAAGGATTTATTATATTCGGTTATTTACTATAGAAAAAAATATAATTCTTGTCAATTGGTCAATATTTTAAACTTTCCATAATATTTCATAGCATTAAGTATTGACAAACCTTTTTAATTTATATAGTATAGTTATACATATCACAATGAGCTATCTTTATTCAACCCATAAAGGTAATATTTATTTAAGGAGAAAAAGTCTGCTATTAGAATTATCCCGATAGCAACCTCGCCATTGGAAGATAATAATCCTGTGTTACACTAATAATATTTAATTTTTGGGCCGATCAGGTATATAACTTTAACAACTATAAATATATTTACAGGAGTCTAAGATGAATCTTACAGAATTAAAAGAAAAGAGCATAGGTGAGCTTACGTCTTTGGCCAAAGAGATGGACATCGAAGGTGCTGCAGGGTTGCGCAGACAGGATCTCATCTTTGCGATCCTTCAGACCCAGGCAGAAAAAAATGGATTTATATATGGGTCGGGTGTTCTTGAAACCCTCCCTGATGGTTTTGGTTTCCTCAGGGCGCCTGATTACAATTATCTCCCTGGTCCTGATGACATCTATGTCTCACCTTCTCAGATAAGACGTTTTAATTTACGGACAGGTGATACTGTTTCCGGTCAGATACGGCCGCCCAAGGAATCTGAAAGATACTTTGCACTCCTGAAAGTAGAGTCTGTAAATTATGAAGACCCTGAGATAGCCCGGGATAAGATACTATTTGATAACCTTACTCCAATATTCCCCACAGATAAGATTAAGCTTGAATATCACGCAGAGGACTTTTCAACAAGGGTTATGGAGCTAATAACCCCAATAGGAAAAGGTCAGAGAGGTCTTATTGTTGCACCACCCAGAACAGGTAAGACAATGCTGTTACAATCAATTGCAAAGGCAATAGCCACTAACCATCCGGAAATAATCCTTATAGTCCTTCTGATAGACGAAAGGCCGGAAGAAGTCACAGATATGCAGCGCCAGGTTAAGGGTGAGGTGGTCAGCTCCACCTTTGATGAACCACTCCAGCGCCATGTACAGGTTGCAGATATGGTAATAGAAAAGGCAAAACGGCTTGTTGAGCATAAGAAAGACGTGGTTATCCTCCTCGATAGTATTACAAGGCTTGCGAGGGCGTATAACGCTGTAATTCCACCAAGCGGCAAGGTTCTTTCAGGCGGTCTTGACTCAAATGCACTTCAGAGGCCAAAGAGGTTCTTTGGTGGTGCACGTAATATAGAATACGGGGGAAGCCTCACGATAATAGCAACAGCCCTTGTCGATACTGGCAGCAGGATGGATGATGTGATATTTGAAGAGTTTAAAGGAACAGGCAACATGGAGCTCCATCTTGACAGAAAGCTGGTTGACAGGAGAATATTCCCTGCAATTGATATTAATGCCTCCGGGACACGTAAGGAAGAGCTCCTTGTCAGCAGGGAAGATTTGAACAGGATGTGGATACTGAGAAAGGTACTGAATCCACTCAGTACTGTTGAGAGTATGGAATTTCTGTTAGACAAGCTGAAAGGGACAAAGAGTAACAGAGAATTTCTTGACTCCATGAACAGATAGAATTAGAATACTCATATTAAATGATAACATAAGGAGGAGAATAGATAACATGAAATCAGGTGTTCATCCGGAGTATGAAGAGACAACGATCACATGTGCCTGCGGAGAGGTGATACATACCCGCTCTACAGTTAAAAACTTAAAGGTAGAGGTATGTTCTAAATGTCACCCTTTTTATACAGGTACGCAGAAGATTATGGATACAGAGGGAAGGGTAGAGAGATTCAGGAAAAAATACAGTACTAAGAAACAGTAAAGAAAAACATAAAGAACAACCCATGAAACCTGCCTATGGCAGGTTTCTCTTTTTTAGAGAAGAAAATGGCAATCATCCTTGAAGAAGAGGTATTTCATCATCTCGATGAGATACTAAAAAAATACAATGAAATGGGGCACCTCCTTGGTGACCCCAAGGTTATATCCAACAGAGGAGAATTCCAGCGCGTCGCCAAAGAGCAGGCTGAACTTGTCCCGATAGTCGAAAAATATGATTATTACAAAAAGATATTGAAAAGGATTAATGAGGCAGAAGAGATTATCAGTGATAGTTCCTCAGATTCGGATATCAGGGAACTTGCAGAAGAAGAAAAGAACTCCCTTGAAAAGGAGCTTGAGGATTTAGAGAAAGAGATCAAGCTCCTGCTTTTACCAAAGGACCCGAGAGATAAAAAGAATATAATAATGGAGATCCGGGCTGGTGCAGGTGGTGATGAGGCCTGCCTTTTTGCAGCAGAGTTGTTCAGGATGTATGCCAGGTATGCTGAGAAAAACCGATGGAAAGTAGACATACTAAACTCAAATTTTACTGGACTTGGAGGGTTAAAAGAGATTATATTTTCTTTAGAGGGAAAGGGCATATACAGTAAATTGAAGTTTGAGAGTGGTGTTCACAGGGTACAGAGGGTGCCTGCAACAGAGGCATCAGGGAGGATACATACCTCAACCGTCACGGTGGCAGTCCTGCCGGAGGCAGAGGAGGTAGATATAAGTATTGATCCAAAAGAGATAAGGATAGACACATTCTGTGCTTCTGGTCCCGGAGGTCAGGGTGTTAATACGACCTACTCGGCAGTGAGAATAATACACATTCCAACCGGCATGATTGTATCATGTCAGGATGAGAGATCTCAGATAAAAAATAAGGACAAAGCTATGCGTGTATTGAGAACCCGGTTACTTGAAAAGAAAGAGGAGGAAGAGAGGGCCAAAAGGGCACAGGAAAGGCGAGGCCAGGTAGGTTCAGGGGATAGGAGCGAGAAGATCAGGACGTACAACTTCCCCCAAAATCGTGTAACAGATCACCGGATCGGTCTTACACTTCACAGGTTAGAAAGTGTTTTGGAAGGAGATATGGATGAACTATTTGATACCCTTGTTACAGCGGATAATGCGGAACGTTTAAAGGGATTGTGAGTGGACAAGATTTTAATAAAAGGGGGTAAGAAGCTAAAAGGCGAGGTTGAAATAAGCGGTGCAAAAAATTCTGCACTTCCAATCATAGCATCATCCATCCTTTCTACAGAGGAATGTGTTCTCACCAATGTCCCGCTATTAAAAGATATTCAAACTATAAAACTTGTTCTTGAATCTATGGGTGCACGCGTCAGGAGAGATGGATATACATTTGCTATAGATGCAAAGGATCTCAAGAGTTGTGAGGCGCCGTATGAATTAGTAAAGACAATGCGTGCCTCAGTTCTGGTATTAGGGCCTCTTGTCGCGAGGTTTGGTGAGGCAAGGGTCTCCCTTCCAGGCGGTTGTGCTATTGGGACAAGACCTGTAAATCTGCATATTGCAGGGCTCCAGAAGATGGGTGCAGAAGTAGAAATAAAGCATGGTTATGTGGAGGTCAGGGCTAAGAGATTAAAAGGGGCAAATATATCTTTTGATATATCTACTGTTACAGGCACTGAAAATATCATGATGGCAGCAGTCCTTGCAGAGGGTGAAACTGTAATTGGAAATGCAGCCTGTGAACCGGAGGTTGTTGACCTTGCCAATTTTCTGATAAAGCGTGGAGCAAAGATTAAAGGGGCAGGGACAGATACTATCATTATAGAAGGTGTTTTAAGACTCAGTGGAGGGACTTATGAGATAATGCCGGACAGGATAGAGACCGGCACATATCTTATATCCGGTGCAATTACAGGCGGCGATGTAACTGTGAGGAGGTGCGTCCCGTCCCATATAGAAGCTGTCTTAAGTAAACTTAGCGTGGTTGGTGTAAAAACAGAGGTCTTTTCTGACAGTATAAGGGTTGTTGCAGATAGAGGGATATCAGCAGTTGATGTAAGGACAATGCCATATCCTGGTTTTCCAACTGATATGCAGGCACAGATAATGGCGCTCATGACGATTAGCAACGGGCTCAGCGTGATTACAGAGACTGTGTTTGAGAACAGGTTTATTCATGTACCTGAGTTAAGGAGAATGGGGGCTAAGATAAAGCTCCAGGAGAATTATGCTGTTGTTGAGGGTGTTAAATCTCTCAGCGGGGCACCTGTGATGGCTACTGACCTCAGGGCAAGTGCCTCGCTCGTATTAGCCGGACTTGTTGCAGAAGGACAGACAGAAGTGCATCGCGTATATCACCTTGACCGTGGATATGAATCAATGGAAAGGAAGCTCTCAGGATTAGGCGCTGACATTGTACGGGTTAAATAGGTTTTGATATGATACCGATTACTATAGCCCTGCCCAAAGGAAAACTCCTTGAACCTTCTATAAAGGTCTTTGATGCCCTCGGCCTTATGACAGAAGAGGTCAAAGACGCCGGCCGCAAACTCATCTTTGAATCAAAGAAAAATTCCTTAACCTATATGGTAGTGCGGCCATCCGATGTTCCGACTTACGTGGAATATGGGGCTGCTGATATAGGAATAGTTGGAAAAGATATGCTGCTTGAGCAGGAAAAGGATCTGTATGAACTACTTGATCTTAAGTTTGGGTATTGCAGGGTAGTGGTGGCAGGTCCAAAGGACTCTGTTGAGCCTTACAGAAGTGGTAAGCTGGTTAAGATAAGAGTTGCTACAAAGTATCCACGTATTACTGAAAGGTTCTTCGGGAACAAGGGTGTACATGCAGAGATAATAAAACTTTACGGATCAATGGAGCTTGCACCACTCGCAGGGTTGTCTCATATTATTGTGGACTTGATTTCTACTGGCAGGACATTGAAGGAGAACAATCTCGAGGAAATCGAGACAATTACAGACTCCACTGCAAGGCTGATAGCAAACAGGGCAAGCCTTAAACTGAAGTATAACAGGATAACCGGCATTGTTGATGCACTGAAAAATGTAATTTCCAAATGAAACATTCATGCCCCTTCGGGGCACAAAGAAGGATAAAAACACCCCCACCCTCCCCTCTTGAGGGGGAGGGATAGGGAGGGGGGATTTTCAGATGAAAGTCATTAAAACAGATAGTCCAGAATTTGCTCCCGTGAGGGATAAACTCCTTAACAGGGGAGTTACCTATGGCAAATCAATAGAGTCCTCTGTAAAAACCATTATAGAAAGTGTACGCAAAAATGGAGATAAGGCATTAATCAAATATACTAAAAAGTTTGATGGTATACAGTTGACCCCTTCTACCATACGTATAAGCAAGGAAACAATTAAAAAGGCATATTCAAAGGTAGAAGGAAGTGATATTAAGAAACTTGAATATGCTGCCAAAAGGATAAATGAGTTTCATAAACATCAAAAGATATCAGGCTGGAAATATACAGACAATGGAGTGTTGCTGGGACAAAAAGTAACTCCGATTGAGAGGGTTGGTGTCTATGTCCCTGGTGGGAAGGCCATCTATCCATCGTCTGTTTTAATGAGCGTTATACCAACAAAGATTGCCGGGGTTGAAAAGGTTATTATCTGTACCCCAACTCCGCAGGGTGAGATAAGCCCGTATATTCTTATTGCTGCTGATATCGCAGGAGTGGATGAGGTGTATACAGCAGGCGGCGCCCAGGCGATTGCTGCTATGGCCTTTGGTACTGAAACAATACCACGTGTTGATAAGATAGTCGGGCCTGGAAATATCTATGTTGCAATTGCCAAAAAACTCTTATATGGACATGTTGATATAGATATGATTGCAGGGCCGAGTGAGATATTGATAATTGCTGATGATACAGCAGACCCTTCTTTTGTTTCCATGGATATGCTCTCACAGGCAGAACATGACGAGGAGGCCGTTGCTATTCTTATTACCCCTTCGGGGCAATTTGCAGAGAGGGTATTACAATGCATAAAATCAGATATAAAAAGACAACCCAGAAAGAAGGTTATTGAAAATTCCCTCAGAAGACATGGCCTTATTATTGTAACAAGGGATATGATAGAGGCCCTCGATATCACCAATGATATTGCACCTGAACACCTTTCTATCCAGGTTACAAATCCTATGGAGTCATTGAAAAGGATAAAGAATGCCGGTGCGATATTTCTTGGCAGCTATACCCCTCAGACAATGGGAGATTATGTGGCAGGTCCAAACCATACGTTGCCAACAGGAGGGACAGCGAGATTCTTCTCCCCCCTTTCTGTGGATGAC
>Ga0156167_1170_pt1 | contig 17100 bp, 17 predicted proteins | sample RifCSPlowO2_12_FD_107820 | JGI IMG/M metagenome (GOLD analysis project Ga0156167, IMG submission 107820) | Nitrospirae bacterium RIFCSPLOW2_12_42_9
AACTCTTCCACTTCTGTTGCAGTCTCAAAAGAGATACCTTTATCAATATAGGTGTTAACCTCTTTCTTCAATTTCTGAAGGCCGGCAATTGCTGCAGCAGTATTAAAGTCATCATCCATCGAATCAATGAAATCTGTTTTGCACTCTGCCATTGCATCTTTTATGGCCTGATCTTCTTTTGGTTCAGTAATCTCCTGTCCTTTAAATTCCCTTAACTTTTGAAACATAGCATAAAAACCATCCAATGCCGCATGGGATGAAGACATCCCCCGGTCAGAAAAATCCACAGGACTCCTGTAGTGTTTAGATATAAGGAAATATCGCAAGACCTCTGCAATCACCTGTGATGAATACGGATACTTCTCAAAAACCTCACTTATAGTAAAAAAATTTCCAAGTGATTTGGACATTTTTTCCTGGTTCACATTAACAAAACCGTTATGGATCCAGTACCTTGCAAATGTCTTTTCAGTATATGCCTCACTTTGGGCAATCTCATTTTCATGGTGCGGGAATATCAAATCCTTTCCTCCTCCATGTATATCAAAACTCAAACCAAGGTACTTCATAGACATTGCTGAACACTCTATATGCCAGCCAGGCCTGCCTCCACCCCACGGACTGCTCCATTCCGGTTCTCCCGGTTTTGAAGACTTCCACAGTGCAAAATCCAGAGGGTCCTCCTTTTTCTCATCCACCTCAACACGCGCACCTGCCAGCATCTCTTCTGTATTACGCCCTGAAAGCCTTCCATAACCATCAAAACTCTTTACCCTGTAATAGACATCTCCATTTGTCCTGTATGCATGACCTTTTTTAATCAATCCATTAATTATCCCCTGCATATCTTCAATATGGTCAGTTGCCTTCGGTTCTATGTCAGCCTTTTTAATACCGAGTAATTCCATATCCCTGTTGTATTCTTCTATATACCTTTCAGCAATTTCTTTCCACCCCACACCTTCCTTCTGTGCCCGAAGGATAATCTTGTCATCTACATCAGTAAAGTTCTTAACATATGTAACTTCAAAACCTTTATAATCCATATATCGCCTTATAACATCAAATACAAGGGCACTCCTTGCATGTCCTATATGACAGACATCATAAACAGTAACACCGCACACATACATACTGACCTTACCTGGCATCATAGGTTCAAAAATTTCTTTGTTACCTGCTAATGTATTGTAGACCTTCAGCATAATCCCTTACCTTCCCCAGCCGTATTCCCCAATCAGTGGTACAAAAACACAAGGAAACAGATTCGTTTTTATAATCCCGTCTGATGTCTTAATCACCTTTGTCAACATCTGCGAATATCTGTCACCTACAGGTATGATCAGCCTTCCACCCTCAGCGAGCTGTTCAATAAGCAACTGAGGCACATCAGGCGCTCCTGCAGTAACTATTATAGCCTCAAATGGACTATCCTCTTTCCATCCGAGTGTACCATTTGAAACCTTTATAAATACATTAGTATACCCGAGCTCATCCAGTATGTTTTTTGCACGAATTGATAATGATTCAACCCTCTCAATTGTATAAACATGGCCTGCAAGTTCTGCAAGTACAGCAGCCTGATAACCAGAGCCTGTGCCAATCTCAAGAACTTTTTCATATCCTTCTAATTCCATTGCCTCTGTCATAACCCCAACCATGTAAGGTTGGGATATAGTCTGCCCTTCTCCTATAGGAAGTGCATAATCACCATAAGCAGCCCCCTGCGCCTCCTTGTTAACAAAGAGGTGCCTCGGTACCTTTCTCATGGCTTTCAAAACCCTGTTATCCTTAATACCGCGGGGAATGAGTTGCTCATCAACCATCATATTACGAAGTTCTTCAAAACCAAACATTATATATAATAAAAGTTATAAGGTTTATTATTCCCAATTAATACCAGTTATATACCGATCTTCTTATTGAGGGATGATTCCCATATTCGAAGTGATTTTACTGCACCATATTCGGTTAGATCAAGACGAAGAGGGGTAATGGAAACCATCCCCTCTTCAATAGCAGCGAAATCACTATCCTCAGTCTTTTCCCATGATAATCTGCTCCCTCCAATCCAGTAATATTTTTTGCCCCGCGGGTCAACCTTCTCAACGATTGCATTTTCATCATATATCCTTTTTCCCTGCCTTGTTATCTTAAAACCTTTAATATCCTTTATATCAAGATTTGGAACATTAACATTAAGCAGTACTCCGGGCGGGAGAGAATTTTCTTTTATTAATAAGGCAAGATAAAGTGCAATCCTTGCAGATGTTTCGAATTTAAAATCGCTTTCAGCTACATGGGATACCGCAAACGAAGGTACCCCCAACAGAGTCCCTTCAAATGCAGCAGATACTGTACCTGAATATGTAACATCATCTCCAAGGTTGCCACCCTTGTTTATACCTGAGACCACAATGTCAGGTTTCTCATTTAATATCCCGTTAATACCAAGATTGATACAATCCGTGGGAGTACCATTAACACTGTACATATTATCTCCGAACTTCTCCAATCTTAAAGGCTTATGGAGGGTAAGTGCATGACTTGCTGCTGAACGTTCCCTGTCAGGCGCAATAACATACACATCAGCAATGGTTCTCAGGGTATCTGCTAAGGCTTGAATGCCTGGGGAGTGTATCCCATCATCATTAGAAACTAATATAACCATTCAAAGTCTGGTCGGGGCGAGCCGATTTGAACGGCCGACCACTCCCACCCCAAGGGAGTGCGCTACCATGCTGCGCTACGCCCCGAAAAATTTTAAAAGATATTTTTCAGCATCAACTTTTTAGTAGATCAAGAACTCCCTTCAATTCGTCTGCCACCTTCTGAATAACAGCCGGGGCTTTATTGGATTGCTCCTGAAGTCTTTTCCTTGCCCCCGCAATAGTATAACCTTCTTCATACAGCATCTTCTTAATGCTCATAATAGTATTTATATCTTTCTGTTCATAAACCCTCTGGCCACCCCTGTTCTTTCTCGGAGATAAAACAGGAAACTCAGTCTCCCAATATCTTAGCACGTATGCCTCGAGTCCAGTGATCTTACTGACCTCACTTATTTTATAGAACAACTTCATTACGTTACATCCTGAAATATTTACCCTGCGTTTTCATTCTGTCCATTAACATACTGCTTAAAAATATGGCTTGGTCTGAATGTAACAACCCTTCGGGGAGATATACCTATCTCTTCTCCTGTTTTTGGATTTCTCCCTTTTCTTTCGTGTTTACTTCTTACTACAAAATTTCCAAACCCTGCAATCTTTACAGTTTCTCCGTTCTTCAGACTTTCTTTCATAGTATCAAGCACCATCTCGACAATATCGAGGGCCTCTTTCTTTGATATGCCGATCTTTTCATAAAGCTCATTTGCAATGTCTGCCTTCTTCACATTAATCCCCTCCTGTTAAGAATAAATCCTGACAGTTCAACCAATTGTTAATATTAATGATTCTAACAGCCCAAAAATATTATAATAAATAACTATCAGTGTCAAGAAGACAAGACCCCTGTAATCTCAGGTCTGTATTTCCCCTCTTTAAGGGCCTTTTTATTATACATCCATATACCAACGTAACACAAAACCATTGAAATAAACCCGATTGTTGCAGCCCACCCATCATTTCCACCAATATTCTTACCAATAATACCCCCGATAAAGAAACTTATCAGTGGAATAATATAGGCTATAAAAGACGCCTTAAGGAATGTCTTTGGCCTCATTGCTACCTCTACCCTCTCACCTATGCAGGCACCAAGTTCATTCTTTGCTTCTATGACTACATCTGATGAATTTGACATAGGTTTACACATTGACTTTGATGCACATCCATCACAGGATGTGCCTCGTATTGCACGGACCTTCGCTATCCCGTCAAATACTTCAATAACAATTCCCTGTTCTTTTAAGCCATCCTTCATACATCACCAAGTTCTTTATCCTTAAGTAACTTATATTCAATACTATCAACCAGGGCCTGCCAGCTTGCCTCCATAATATTTTCCGAGACCCCCACTGTCCCCCACTTTCTCTGCTTATCACCTGACTCGATAAGTACACGCACCCTTGAGGCAGTACCCCTCATCCCGGTAAGTACCCTGACCTTATAGTCAATCAGATGCACCTCTTTAAGAGAAGGATAAAACTTTTCAAGTGCCTTTCTAAGAGCATTATCAAGTGCATTTACAGGTCCATTACCAACTGAAGCAGTATGCTCCACCTCGCCATCTACCTTTAACATAATAGTTGCCTCAGAAATGGAGGCCTCCCCTTCTTTCCTCTTTTCCACTATAACCCTGAACCCTATAAGATTAAAAAACCTCCTGTGCAGCCCGAGTGACCTCTTCATCAACAACTCAAATGATCCTTCAGCGCCCTCAAACTGATAACCCCTGTCCTCCATCTCTTTTAATATCTGAAGTACTTCCTGCAGTTTTGGTTTGTTCTCAGGTTTTACAATAATTCCATATTCATTCGCCTTGTGGATAATAGTGCTTAGACCGGAATAATCTGATACGAGGGTTCTCTGAACATTACCAACATCAACAGGTCTTATATGTTCATATGTTGTTGGTTTTTTCCTGACAGCATGTACATGGAGTCCGCCTTTGTGGGTAAAGGCACTATCGCCGACATAAGGCTGACGCCTGTTTGGAGGGATGTTGGCTATCTCACTTACAAAGCGTGACACATCCCGGAGGTACTGCAGCCGCTGGTCTGATATACAATCTATACCCAGTTTTAGTTTCAGATTTGGAATAATTGAGCATAGGTTTGCATTGCCGCACCTTTCACCAAGTCCGTTTATGGTCCCCTGAACAAGGCTTGCACCTGATTCCACGGCTATAACAGAGTTTGCAACCGCAACATCAGAGTCATTATGGAAATGTATGCCGAATGGTATCTTAATAACCTTTCTTGTCTCTTTGAAAATCTTCCTGATCCCGTCAGGCATTGTACCGCCGTTTGTATCACAGAGCACAACCCAGTCTACACCTGCACGTAAAGATGCCTTAAGGGTTTGAACGGCATACTCAGGGTTTGACTTAAAACCATCAAAGTAGTGCTCAGCATCAAAAAAGACCGTTTTGTTCTTTGATTTCAGATATGCAATTGAGTCCTCTATCATTGCGAGATTTTCTTTGAGTGTAACTCCAAGTGCCTCAGTCACATGAAAATCCCAGCTCTTCCCCACAATTGCAACATGGGTTGTGTCTGCCTGAAGCAACACAGCCATATTTGTATCCTCTTCTGCCCTGGTTGATGCCTTTCTTGTACTGCCAAAGGCAACTATCCTGGAATGTTTAAGTGGAAGGCCTTTTACCTCTTTAAAGAATCTGCTATCCTTTGGATTAGCGCCCGGGAATCCCCCTTCGATATAATGTATACCCAGGTGATCTAATTGTTCTGTTATCCTTAACTTATCTTCAACAGTAAAAGAGACATCCTCAGCCTGTGCACCATCCCTAAGTGTTGTATCGTAGATTTCAACCTTCTTCATAATCCTAATTCCCTAATTCAAATGCCCTGTGAAGCGCCCGTACAGCAAGCTCAGTGTACTTTGCATCTATTACGCAGGAAATCTTAATCTCAGAGGTGCTGATCATCATTATATTTATCCCTTCGTCAGCAAGGGTTGAAAACATCTTTAATGCAACCCCTGAGTGAGACCTCATCCCTACACCTACAATTGATACCTTTGCTATGTCTTCTTTAACTTCAAACTCTCTGGCCCCTATGTCCTTTATAATACTCTCCATCAATGTAATTGTCTTTTTAACATCCGAGCGTGGAACAGTGAAAGATATATCTGTCAGGCTCTCCTGGCTTACATTCTGTATAATCATATCAACTATGATACTTGAAGCTGCAACAGGACCGAATATCCTTGCTGCTATGCCGGGTTTATCAGGAACACCTATGATTGTAACCTTAGACTGATTCCTGTCATATGTCACACCGGAGACAACAACCTTCTCCATATCCTCATCCTCCCCTGTAAGTAATGTGCCATTCCCTTCAGCAAATGCAGACAACACACGTACTTTCACACCATATTTGGCCGCATATTCTACAGACCTGTTCTGCAGTACCTTTGCCCCGAGGCTTGCAAGTTCAAGCATCTCCTCATAGGAAATCTTATCCAGCTTCTTTGCATCAGAGACAATATTCGGGTCTGTAGTAAACACCCCTTCAACATCTGTATATATATCGCATAAATCAGCCTTGAGCGCAGCAGCAAGAGCAACAGCAGTCAGGTCTGACCCGCCCCTGCCGAGTGTGGTCACATCTGACCCCTCGCTGATCCCCTGAAAACCTGCTATCACCGGGATTACCCCCTCCTTTAATGCCTCCTGTACCCTTTCTCCACTGATACGTTCTATCCTTGCCTTTGTATGTACACTATCTGTGACTATGCCGACCTGTCTTCCGGTAAATGCCTTAGCCGGATATCCCATACTGTTTAATGCAATAGCAAGAAGTGCAACTGTTACACGCTCACCCGAGGAAAGGAGTATATCCATCTCTCTTTCAACAGGTACATGGGTTATTTCATGGGCAAGGGAGACAAGCCTGTCTGTCTCTCCACTCATTGCAGAGACTACTACAACCACATCATGACCTTCATTGCGTGTGGAAATTATCTTTCTGGCAACATTCTTAATACGCTCTACACTGCCTACCGATGTACCGCCATATTTCTGTACTATTAACATAATTTTTAAAAAACAGAATATTATAGGACATGCAAGATGACTGACCTATAATTTCATATTTTATATCTACAATTTACTTATTAACATATCAATAAGCCTTGTCCCGTCTTCTATAAACATACCACTTTCCTTTGCATTATCCTCATCATATACCCTGCCTGATCTCTTTGCCTCACGGCTGTCATAAAGGATAAAGGGGACCGGTTCCGGTGTATGCGTCTTTAAAGATACCGGTGTGCTATGATCACAGAGTATAAGGATTCTGAATGGCCCCATCTGCTTCATTCCATCCAGTATAACCCCAACAACCTTTTCATCGATCTCTTCTATTGCCTTCACCTTTCCTAAAGTATTACCATTATGCCCGGCCTCATCAGGTGCCTCAATATGGACATACACAATATCCTTAGTCTGCAATTCTCTTAATGCATATTCAGCCTTTCCCCTGTAATTTGTATCAAGATAACCTGTTGCACCGGGGACATCCACTATATCAAATCCTGCATATTTACCTATACCCCTCATTAAATCCACTGCAGCGATCATTGAACCATGCAAACCATATTTAGAATAAAATCCTTCAATCCGGGGCAACTTCCCCTGACCCCAGAGCCAGATCCCATTTGCCATCTTATCACCTCTTTCACGGCGCTTCCTGTTTACAGGATGATCCAGGAGAACCTTCAGTGCCTTCTCCATTGTTGATACAAGAAATTCATCACCTTTTCCTATAGGTAAGCGGCCTTTAACCGGCTTCCCTGTAAAATCATGCGGCGGGGTACATTTAACCTCTGTCTCTCCATTCTTCCATATGAAGAGGTGTCTGTAGCTGACGCCAGGATAGAATCTGATATCATTTCCACCAAGTTCCCTGTCAAGACTCAGGATAAGCTCCCTTGCCTCTTCTGTATTTATATGCCCACCGCTGTAGTCATCCATTACCACATCATCTGAAAGCCTGTCACTAATATATTCCCCTCCTCTCATGAGGGTAACAAGATTGCACCTGTAGGCAACCTCATCCGGGGCCAGCTTTACTCCTATACTCGCTGCCTCGAGCGGGGACCTGCCTGTGTAACACTTCCCCGGGTCATAGCCCAACAAGCTTAACTGGGTAACATCACTCCCCGGATAAAATCCATCAGGTGTAAGTTTTACCAGACCCAGGATCCCATTTTGTGAGAGACGGTCCATATTCGGGATCCTTGCTGCCTGAAGCGGTGTCCTGTTCCCCAGCTCTTTAACCGGAAAGTCTCCCATACCATCACCAACAAGAACAATATATTTCATATCAATACCCCAATACCTTTAATACTTCTGTTTTATCTGCCTTTACAGTTACAGGCCTTTTGGAGAAATTAATTGCCATCTCTGTATCCTTCAGCCCATGGCCTGTTAGTGTACAGACAACAGTATCTCCTTCATTGAATAACCCTTCTTTGTTCTTTTTTATTACCCCTGCAATTGAGGCAGCAGAGGCAGCCTCGCAGAATATGCCCTCTGTAGCAGCAACAAGCTTATATGCCTCTATAATCTCCTCATCTGTCACCATGTTGATCTCTCCCCTGGATTCTGTTGCAGCATTAACAGCCATCTTCCAGCTTGCAGGATTACCGATCCTTATAGCTGTGGCAATTGTTGTTGGATTCTCTATTACACGGCCGTATACTATCGGAGCAGCGCCGGCAGCCTGAAATCCCATCATCTTTGGTAATGATGATATCTTCCCTTTTTTATAATATTCACTATAACCCATCCAGTATGCTGTGATATTTCCTGCATTCCCAACTGGCAGGAAGTGATAATCCGGATTACCTCCAAGCTGATCACAGACTTCAAATGCCGCTGACTTCTGCCCCTCCAGCCTGTACGGATTAATAGAGTTTACAATCGTTATGGGATAATCACTTGCTATACTCTTTACTATAGTAAGCGCCTCATCAAAATTCCCCTCCACCTGAATAACATTAGCCTTATGTATCATTGCCTGGGCTAATTTCCCCACAGCTATCTTACCTTCCGGAATAAGTACAAATACTTTTATGCCGGCACGGGCCCCGTATGCAGCAGCCGATGCCGATGTGTTTCCGGTTGAGGCGCATATGACAGCTTCTGCACCGGCCTCAACTGCCTTAGATATTGCCATGGTCATCCCCCGGTCCTTAAAAGAACCCGTGGGGTTAGCCCCTTCAAATTTCAGATAAAGCCTTATCTTATTATTTATTGCCTTTGAAAGATTTCTGCATGCAATAAAAGGTGTATTCCCTTCATTCAGGGTTATGACAGGGGTTTGATCCGTCACTGACATATATTCCCTGTACTGCTCTATTACTCCTCTCCAGTGCATATGATCCCTCTCTATTATTTACCCTCTTCAACCCTTATCATTACTGTCTTCTCAGAAACAACCGTAAGCCTGTCTATCTCCAGGAGTGCATTTTTAACATTCCTTTCAACTGCCTCATGTGTCATCATCACAAGCGGTACATTACCACCCTCCTGCCTCCCCTTCTGAATTACTGAGGCAATGCTTATCTTATGCTCTCCCAGGATGCCGGATATCCTGGAAAGCACACCAGGCATATCAAGCACTGTAAACCTGAAATAGTACATGGATACTATGTCATCTATATTAAGGATCTTCAGGGGAATCCTGTTCTCTTCCCTGAAAGAGGCCGGTGGTATCCTCCCGTTCCCGCCTTTTAATATATTCCTTGCAACATCTATTATATCACTAACTACAGCGCTGCCTGTAGGAAGGTCCCCGGCTCCTTTTCCATAAAATAACGTGGGCCCCACAGCATCTCCTGTGATATATACAGCATTAAACACACCATCTACAGTTGCTATCAGGTGGCTGCACGGAACCAGGGTTGGATGCACCCTCGCCTCTACACTCCCATTTTTCATTTTTGAGATGGCAAGAAGTTTTACCCTGAAATTAAATTCCTTAGCATAGTTAATGTCCATTGGAGATATCCCTGATATCCCCTCTGTATATATCTCTTTAAAGTCCACAGGTGTACCAAAGGCAATATTTACAAGTATGGAAAGTTTATGGGCTGCATCTATTCCCTCAATATCAAATGTGGGATCTGCCTCTGCATATCCAAGTGCCTGTGTCTCTCTTAATGCATCCCCGAACCCTTTACCTTCATGGGTCATCTTTGTGATAATAAAATTCGATGTACCATTAACTATTCCATATATAGACTCAATCTTATTGGCGGCCAATCCCTCCCTCAGTGCCTTGATAACAGGTATCCCGCCACAAACACTCCCTTCAAAATAGAGGTCAACACCACGTTCTGATGCAGCACTGTATAATTCTTCACCATTTATTGCGAGCAGTGCCTTGTTTGCAGTAACAACATTTTTCCCATTCTCAATGGCATTTAATATATAACCTTTTGCCGGTTCAAATCCTCCCATGACCTCAACTACTATATCAATATCCGGATTATCTATTATCTCTTTTATATCAGTAGTGATAATATTCCGGGGCATATCTGCCGGTACTGGTTTATTTGAGTCCTTTCGCAGAATCTTTATCACCTCAACAGGGACACCAACCCGGCGTTTAATAAGCTCTCCATTCCTGCGGAGAATATCAATCACGCCGGACCCCACTGTTCCAAGCCCTAAAAGTCCTATGCCAATTTTATCCTTCATCTATTTACTCAAAACCTTCTTTATTCCCTGTACCGCCTGCCTTATCCGCTTCTCATTCTCTACGAGTGCAAACCTGACATAATCATCACCAAACTCACCAAACCCGATCCCTGGAGATACTGCAACCTTACCCTCGGTTAGAAGCAGTTTTGAGAACTCAAGTGAGCCAAGCCGTTTGAACTCTTCCGGTATCCTGGCCCAGACAAACATTGTCCCGAGGGGTTTCTTTATTGACCACCCAATACGATTAAGACCATCAACAAGTGCATCCCTGCGGCTCTTATATATATTTACAGTCTCCTGAACACATTCCTGCGGACCATTTAATGCAAGTATACTCGCAATCTGTATGGGCTGAAAAACTCCATAATCAAGATAGCTCTTTATTTTAATCAGGGCACCGACCATCTCTTTATTCCCGACACAGAAACCCACCCTCCAGCCCGGCATATTATAGCTCTTGGATACTGAGAAGAATTCAACCCCAACATCCTTTGCCCCTGGGACCTGGAGAAAACTCGGTGCAACATAACCATCGAATACCAGATCTGCATATGATATATCATGAATAACCATAAGGTCATTATCGTGAGCAAAGTCCACAATTCTTTTAAAAAATCCGATATCGACTACAGAAGTAGTCGGGTTATGAGGAAACGAAATAATAAGCATCTTTGGCTTCTGCGACATCTCTTTGTAGGTATTACAAATATCTTCAAAAAAGTCATTATCCTCTCTCAGAGGGATACTCTTTATCTCACCCCCTACGATTATTACACTGTATGAGTGTATCGGGTATGTGGGATTAGGGGCCAGCACAATATCGCCAGGATTAATAATAGCAAGCGCAAGATGCGACAGACCTTCTTTGGCCCCTATAGTAACAACAGCCTCTGTCTCAGAATCAATGTCAACATTATACCTCCGTTTATACCAGTCAACTATAGCAGTCCTGAGTTTTGTAATACCTTTAGAGGCTGAATACCTGTGGTTTTTTGGATTTCTTGCTGACTCAATAAGTTTCTCGACAACATGTGGCGGGCTTGCCATATCCGGATTTCCCATGCCGAGGTCAATAATATCTTCACCCCTCCTCCTCGCATCAATCTTCATAGAGGTGACAATGCTGAACACATAAGGCGGAAGCCTTTTAATCCTGTTAAATTCTCTCATAAATTATCCCTGCCTAAGTAGTCAAATAATAAAGATTTTCCTTATTATTGTCAAACAGAAAATGACCCAAAATAAAATGATATGGACAGGCTTATTATTTCTTATTTTTTTTATCTACGCACGGCAGGTTTTTATGTACCAGTTTCTTTTTTAGATTACAATAGAGGGCCACGGCTATTGGTGTCCAAATGATCTTATATACAGAACAACCTGCCAGATTTCCTCATCTGTTAGAATTCCGTCGTAACTATGCATCCCTGAACCATGAGAACCAGAGGAAATTACCCACTGCAACTCTCCGTCAGTCCTGATCTTCTGCCATTCTAAATTGCGAAAACTTCTTGGAGAAGGTTGAGGATCCGGAGGAACTCCGGCAGAACCCTTACCATCTCCCTTAACCCCATGACATAGGATGCATCTCCCTTTTTGCTCATATATAATCTTTCCTTTTACAAGAGTGGCAGGGGTATTAGGGAGCGGATTCTTTAAAGTTTTGACAGTTGATAGTTGGCCGGTGGGAACTCTCGACTTATTTATGACCCTTTCACCAGCATAGGTGATACTGGCAATCATTGCCAACCCGATAAAACCGGTTACAACCCTTAAATAAAACATAGCCGCCTCTAATTTATATGCTGAATATCCAACCATTTATATATGAGTAATAGCTGAATATTTATCGGCAGGAGGCATGTTGTAATAAAATGAAATTTACCGGATGTATCTTCTTAACTCACGGTCTGGCTCAAATTTGTTAAGATATCCGAATTTGCAAGACTTTTAATACCCATCCCGCCAGTCCGTAATGCCTTTATCTGTTGCCACTTATACATACTTATCATCCTCCTTTATACCGTAGGTCAATCTGACGATTATATGTTACTTCCCATTAATTTGCTTTGTTTTACATTTTGTGATAATGTAAAGCATGCTTTTTAAAAACAAAGGAGAAGTGTTATGCCGTATTTGAAACTGTCGTCTAAAAATCAGATAGTCCTTCCCAGGGAGGCACGTGATGCTATGAAGGTTAAAGGAGGTGACGAGCTCTTAGTGGTTGTAAAGGGAGACATCACCATTATCATGCCCAAGCCAAAGCAATATTCTAAGACCCTCTCAGGAAAGGGGAAAGGGATTTATCCGAAAGACTACCTCAGGAAGGAGCGCAGCTCCTGGTAACTCACCGCAAGTTAAATATTTTTCTAAGAAGACACAAGCGCATTGGGCTGGATTCAAATATCCTTATATATTTCATTGAAGAACATCCTCAGTATCATCAAACTTCCCGGAAGATATTTAAGGCTATTGAAGCTGGTCGTAATACCGGATTATGCTCGACACTATCCCTGCTTGAGGTGCTTGTTCAGCCTTATAAGCAAAATAATGATGAACTCGTTAACCAGTTTTATGCCCTTCTTACCACCTACCCAAATCTCCAATGGATAGGATTGACAACCGCTATTGCAGATACCGGTGCACGCCTCAGAGCAAAATACACAATAAAAACACCTGATGCTATTCTACTTGCAACTGCTATACATGCAGGGGCAAGTGGTTTTATCGGGAATGATAACAAAATGAAGGGAATCACCGAGTTGGATGTCCTCATCCTGAACGAAACAGACTAATCTTATAAAAGGCTTAAGGCAGACGATACGTTAACAATGGTATTAAGACATACGCCTTTAAGGGACTTTTGGTGTCTTCTTTTCCTTGTTTTTTGAGACTGATGATCAATTTCTATTTCACCTGAGTGAGCTGAGAAGCCTCGGGACGAGTTGTTTTTTTCTCGACAGTACCCCCTTAAGTTCTGCTATGTTGGGAGAGATAATGGGATAACCCATACGGGTCACTATATTTGAATCCCCTGTAAAAAGGAGAAGGCTGTTCTCATATATAATATCTGAAACGAGAAGGGAGGCAAAGGTCAATCTCTCTTCTATGAGTATCTTCCGGAGCGCCTCTACAAGCGATTCTTTAAGTCTTTCAAACGTCAGCATTTCAATAACCTCGATCTGTCCTATTCCTATCTTATGGTCTTTCACCTCATAAACTTTGTAATCTGTCTTTATTATCTCCTCATGGGTCATTTTTAACAGATCAGAGCTGGCATTAAATATATCCTCTCCGAGCCGCTGGATATTAAGACCGGTAACTTCAGAGAGATATTTTGCAACCTTCATGTCTCGATCTGTAGTAGTGGGTGATCTCAGGATAACAGTATCTGAAATAATGGCGGAGAGCATCAGGCCTGCATATGCTTCATCAGGCTCAATGCTGTTCTTTATATACAGCTCTGCAATAAGGGTGCTGGTACAACCAACAGGCTCAACCACAAACAATATAGGATGAAGGGTTTGAAAACTACCAATCCGGTGATGATCATACACCTCCACTACCTCTGCCTCTTCAATCCCGGGGATGGCCTGGCTCGCCTCATTATGGTCTACAAGGATCACCTTCTTACGATACTCCTTTAATAGGTCTCCTCTTGTCAGGATTCCGGTAAGTCTCCCTTCATCATCTACTACCGGACAGCCGCGGAGCCCTGATTCGAGCATCCTGGACCTGACATCAGAGAGCAGGTTATATGGTGATACTGAATAAAAATCAGTAGAATAGACCTCTCCGGCTGGTGTACTCAGATGTAATAACCTTACAGTTGTAGCAGTATCATACGGGGAGGAGATAACACTGACCCTGTTTTTCTGTGCAATCTCAAGTATAGATTCATCAGGGAGAAAACCACCTGTAACAATAAGACACCTCGCCTTATTTTCAACTGCCTGACGCTGTATCTCTCTGCGATCTCCCACAATGACGATACACCCTTCTCCTGAATAATATCTCATTACCTGAAGAAAACCTTCGGTTTCCATTGCGCCCACAACTATTCTTCCGGGTTTGATCTCTGTTTCATCAAAAAGGTACAGGGGATTCCCCTGGATGGCCTTTGACATGCTGTTTAGCGAGGCTATGAGACGATTTGATGTAGCAGCATCCGCATGACGGGTATAAAAACGTGCAAGGTCCTGAAGCGTGATAGCACCTTTATAAAGGCCATCTTCATCTGTAACAGGCGCCATCAGGAGATTGTAAGCGTTCATAAAATCGAGCACATCACCAACTGACATCCCTGTATTAACAGATAGCAGCTCTGCTGTCATAACATCATGAACCCTCACCTTAACATCTGCAAGATAGATGGGTCTCTCTATCTTAAACCTGTCCAGTATATACTCTGTCTGGACATTTATCTCTCCTGCCCTTGCAGCCTTCACATTTTGAATACCTGTTGTTTGCTTAAGGCGGGCATAGGCAAGGGCCGAGCATATTGAGTCTGTATCAGGATTCCTGTGACCTATGATATAAATAGTCTGTTCAGCCATGTCAGTGTAAATGATGACAAAACAGGAATATTATGTCAACCCATTGACAATTTATTCCCCTGTTTGTTAACATCCTTTAGCGAATCCTTCAGAAATGATAATCTACCTTATAAAACGCCTGCTCGAGATGATCCCTACGATAATCGGGATCACACTTATCTCTTTTTTTATTATACATCTTGCACCTGGTAAACCAACTGATGTCCTGACTGAATTAAACCCCAAGATAACCCCTGAGGCAAGAGAAAAGCTTGAAAAATATTATGGTCTCGATAAACCGGTTATTGTTCAGTATGGGATCTGGATAAAGCGTATTGTAAAGCTCGACTTTGGAGAATCCTTTTCCACTGACAAAAGGGCTGTATGGGAGAAGATAAAGGAGAGGGTTCTGATTACAATCATCCTGAATGTCCTGTCTATGGTACTTATTTTTGCAATAGCCATTCCAATAGGAATCTCCTCTGCAACTCATCAATATTCCCTGTATGACAAGGTCACCACAATCATTGTGTTTATCGGTTTTGCAATCCCAACATTCTGGCTCGCCCTTTTGTTAATGATACTCTTCGGGGTCTATTTAGACTGGCTCCCCGTATCAGGACTTAAATCCCTTACCTATGAAAATATGTCCACAGGCGGCAAAGCATGGGACATTATAAGTCATTTAATCCTGCCTGTATTTCTTGGCGCCTTTGGAGGCCTCGCAGGTCTGTCAAGGTACATGCGCAGCAATATGCTTGAAGTCATCAGGGCAGACTATATTACTACAGCAAGGGCCAAGGGACTTTCAGAGTGGTATGTAGTTTATAAACACGCCCTCAGGAATGCGATTCTCCCCATTATAACCATTATGGGATTATCAGTGCCCGGTATTATTGGCGGCAGTGTTATCTTTGAATCTGTCTTTGCAATTCCGGGTATGGGGCAACTCTTTTATATGTCAGTCATGACAAGGGACTACCCGTTGATAATGGGGATACTGACAATCGGTGCCTTATTAACTCTTGCGGGTAATCTTATCGCTGATATTAGTTATGCACTCGCAGACCCCCGTATAAGGGTAAGATGATACGTTTGCAATGAAAACTATATTCTGGAAAAGATTTAAAAAGAATCATCTTGCTGTACTGGGCGGGATAATAGTCTTCTTCCTTTTCCTGATTGCCATCCTTGCACCGGTAGTGTCACCGCATGATCCCAATTCAATAGACGTTAAAAATATACTTGAGCCGCCGAGCATCAAACACCCATTTGGCACAGACGACCTCGGAAGAGACATCTTGAGTCGTATCATATGGGGATCAAGGATCTCCCTCGCTGTTGGGTTTGTGGCAGTTGGGATTGCAACTGTAATTGGTATTATACTTGGCGCTGTATCAGGTTATTATGGAAGCTGGATAGACAGTGTTATTATGCGGTTTGTTGACATTATGCTCTCAATACCGACCTTCTTTCTGCTTCTTGCTGTGATAGCCTTCCTCGAGCCGAGTATCTGGAATATTATGATTGTAATCGGACTTACCTCATGGATGGGAGTTGCAAGACTTGTCAGGGCAGAGTTCCTCTCTGTCAAGGAACGAGAATTCGTACTTGCAGCAAGGACTGTGGGTGCAAATGATATACGCATTATTTTCAACCATATACTCCCCAATTCAATTGCACCTGTGCTCGTTTCTACAGTCCTCGGAATTGCAGGAGCTATACTCGTGGAATCTGCACTGAGCTTCCTCGGTATCGGAATTCAACCGCCAACAGCAAGCTGGGGGAATATTCTTACAACCGGGAAGGATAATATAGAGATTGCCTGGTGGTTATCAGTATTCCCGGGTCTTGCAATATTAGTTACTGTTCTTGCTTACAATCTGCTCGGTGAAGGAATCAGGGACTCCATAGACCCCAGACTCAAAGTATAAAACAGATAATTCTCCGCAGGAGATGCTTATTGAAACAGACTTCCTTTCTTATTTTGCCGCTGGTTCAGAAGGCATGACAGGAACATCAGGAATGGAAGGCAATGGTTGTCCGGTTGTGTTTGCAGGTGCAGAAGGCGCTGCCTGTTCAGGAATAACTGATGAGGAACTCCTTCCTTCTCTTTTACCGAAAAAGGCCAATGAGAATGAGGTAACAATAAATACAATGGCTGCAA
>Ga0156167_1102_pt2 | contig 16147 bp, 15 predicted proteins | sample RifCSPlowO2_12_FD_107820 | JGI IMG/M metagenome (GOLD analysis project Ga0156167, IMG submission 107820) | Nitrospirae bacterium RIFCSPLOW2_12_42_9
GTATCAACAACCCCATGCACGCATGGCTATTTACCCGTGAAATGGGAGTGGACGTGGCCCTTAACCAGGCTGACCTTATGGCCAGGATGATAGAAGAGGAGATGTCCCTTGGCGACATGATGACCCTGCTTAAGTTACACAGAGGTAAGTTTTCGCTGGTGGAAGAAAAAATCTACCATGGTGCTAAAGCAGCAGGCATCGCTATCAAGGATTTAAAACTGCCGCCAAACTGTACCCTCTCCGGTATACTGCGGCGTGGTGAGATGATCTTACCCCGTGGTGATACTGTGCTGCAGGCAGAAGATGAAGTGCTGGCGCTGGTAGATGATGCTGCTGCCGAAGAGCTGGCACGCCTGCTGGGCAGACCTACTGACTGAAAAATTCCCGTCTCATAATTATTATATTTTGTGATTTGTCTTTTTCCCGTTTTCAATTATCTTGATTATTCCATATTCACCATCATAACCCGGCGCTATACTTACCCTGCCCTCTCTTACCCGCAATATAGCCTCACCCAGAAGCGGAGTACCGGCCTTTGTTATATCTTCAATGGTACTATCCTGTAATATTGAAAGTTCATCTCCGAGCGCCGCGAGGAGTTTATTGTATGTATTTTTCACAACCTTACTGTTAACACCAATACCGGTTACCTCTGCAATAATCTCTGCAAGTGGAATCAACCTTTTAAAGGGGATTTTACCGGCTGGTATGTTACTTTCGTCTCTGTCTGCGAGGTCATCAACCCTGTGCATGACACCAATAGTCACCTTTTTACCACATTTTGGGCATAGCCCATTGTTTTGCCTTGTGTCAGACGGGTGCATACGCCTTTTACAGTCTCTATGACCATCAAAATGATATTTCCCTTCCTCCGGGAAAAACTCGATAGTACCAATGAAATTCTTATTATTGTTACTTTTGATGGCATTATAGATCCCTTTATATGATAGCTCCGTATCGAAGATATTCGCCTCGCGGGCGAGTTTTGCAGGTGAATGTGCATCAGAATTGGAAATAAGGGCTACACGGTCAAGCCCTGATAGCCTCCAGTTCATTGGTGGATCAGATGAGAGGCCGGTTTCAATTGCATATATATGTGATGTTAATTCCTCAAAACATTCTTCCAGCGAATCAAATCCGGAGTTTGAACCCAGGACAGAAAAGTGCGGGGTCCATGCATGGGCAGGTATGAATAATACATCCGGTGAGGTATCGAGGGCTATATTTAAAAGTACCTTACTATCCAAACCAAGTATTGGCCTGCCATCGGACTTCAGGTTTCCTATCTTTGAGAGGGCAGCATTGATCTTAGCTGCTTCAGCAAAAGTAGGGACGAGAAGAAGATTGTGTACCTTTCGTGTGCGGCCATTCTTACTATAAATGCAGCTTATCTCAGCAGAGAGGATGAATCTTACATCCCTGCGGCAACTTGAAGGCACCTCTTCAACCATTGAACTTTCATATTCTGGTTTAAGCCTGAACAGGCCATCTTCTGCACTTTCTAACTTCTCCTGTAAATTAACAAGCCATTTTGGATGGGTAAAATCGCCTGTCCCAACCACGGTAAGACCTTTTAATTGTGCCCAACGGTTCAGGTTCTCTATTTCCATATCCTTACTCGTTGCCCTCGAATATGGAGAGTGTATATGGAGGTCAGCTATAAATTTCATATTAAATTAAAAAGACCAAAATCCCTTGCAATTTTTTTAAAACACATGCTAAAATTACTCACCATACAGGCGCGTAGCTCAGGGGGAGAGCGCTTCCTTGACACGGAAGAGGTCGGCGGTTCAAGACCGCCCGCGCCTACCATAACATTTCAGAGATAAAAATATATAATATTCCTTACTCATTATGTTAGCAAGAAGAACATTTACGGATTGAATATTGATTGGGGAAAAATAAATCCAATCTTTACCCAATATCCAATCACGGTTGTATGGTAAATACTGATGTGAAAAGTCAAAAAATATTCTCCAAATCCATGGTTTAAAATTTAAATTTTTTTGAGCTTCATTCCCTTGACAGGCATTATATGTGTATGTTATATTTATCAATCTAATTTTTATATTTAAATTTTAGAGACATAATATTGCCTTTATATATAAGGGGGTGGGAATAGATGTTAGGGGTTAAGGTAAAGGATAATGAATCCTTTGAGAGTGCTCTTCGCAGATTCAAAAAACAGTGCGAGAAGGCAGGGATTTTATCTGAGATGCGTAAGAGAGAACACTATGAGAAGCCCAGTGTTCGCCGCAAACGCAAGGCTCTTGCTGCAAGGAAAAAGGCAGCCAAAAGACAGAAGGTCTGATCAATGTCTTTACTGGATAGGTTGACAGAAGATCTGAAAAGATCTTTAAAAGAGGGAAATTCCACAAAGGTATCTGTAATCAGGTTATTAAAGTCATCCATAAAAAACAGAGAGATAGAGAAAAGGTCTCCTCTTACTGATGAGGAAATAATGGAAGCAGTAGTATCCGGTATTAAACAGAGGAGAGAGTCTATTGAACAGTTTAAAAAAGGGGGGAGAGAAGACTTAGTCAACAAAGAGACCAGCGAGATAGATGTTTTACAAGCCTATCTTCCACAACAATTAAGTGAAGAAGATCTCATGAATGAAATCAGGACTGTTATTAAGGAAGTAGGGGCTGCTTCCCCGCAGGATATGGGAAAGGTAATGAAGACTTTGATGCATCGTGTGAAGGGCCGCGCTGAAGGTGCAAAGGTAAGTTCTTTAGTAAAGGAACTTATGGAAGCGCGTGCACATTGAAAGGGGGAGATACCCCTTGGATGGACATATTCCTGAAGAATTAATAACAAAGATTAAAGGAACTCAGGACATAGTAGAGGTAATTTCCAGGCACGTTTCTTTAAAGAAGTCTGGTCAAAATTATTCAGGACTCTGTCCATTTCATTCAGAAAAGACCCCATCCTTTGTGGTAAGTCCAGCAAAACAACTATTTCATTGCTTTGGCTGTGGAACCGGAGGGAATGTTATTACATTTCTCATGAAGTATGAGAACGTGACATTTCCAGAGGTCTTAAAGAATTTAGCCAGGGATGCAGGGATTGCTATTCCTTCTAAGAGTGTAAAGAGTGAAAGAAAAGAGGAGTCATTATACGAGGTAAATAGGCTGATTGCAGAGTATTACAATAAAATATTATTAACATATAAAGAGGCCGGGGCTGCACGTGAATATCTCCTGGGAAGGGGCCTCTCTACGGAAGTGATTGAAAGATTTAATGTAGGATATTCAATCAACTCATGGAATAATGTATATGAATACCTCAGGAATAAGGGGTTTAAGGATGAGGTCCTTGTAAAAACGGGTCTTGTTATTCCAAAGAATAGCGGGGCAGGATTTTATGACAGGTTTCGCGGAAGGATAATGTTCCCAATACATGATACCCAGGGAAGGGTTGTTGGATTTGGTGGAAGGGTACTTGATGATTCCACCCCGAAATATTTAAATTCACCTGAGACCCCTTTATTCAATAAAGGCGCTTTGCTTTATGGTCTTAATATCGCGAAAGATGGCGTGAGGGAATCAGGCTATGCTATAATTGTAGAAGGGTATATGGATGTAATTGCAGTCTGTCAGAGCGGGATACCAAATGTTGTCGGAACCCTTGGGACTGCCCTTACAGTAAATCATTTGAGAGTTTTAAACAGGTTCTGTAAAGAGGTTATTCTGACATTTGACCCTGATATTGCAGGTAGAAACGCAGCCCTGCGTACAGTTGATATCTTTATAGAAAGTGGGATCAGGGGAAAGGTTTTGATATTGCCTGAAGGCGAAGACCCTGACATCTTTATAAGGAAAAGGGGAAAGGGGCAATTTCTTGAACTTATAGAAAGATCAAAAGGGATTTTTGATTTCTCCCTGGACCATATAATAGGTAAGTCAGGAGATAGGCCGGATAAAGGCTCAATAGAAAAGAAGGTTAGTGTAACTGAAGAATGTTTTGAATTGATAAGGAAGATACCAAACAGGATAGAGCAGGACTACTATTTGGAAAAGGTATCTAAGGCGCTGGCAGTTGAGAAGAATGTATTAATGGCTGAGTTCAGGAAGAAGAATAAAAACAAAAAGGGCTTACCTGTAGAAAAGTCTAAAAGACTTGCAATGAACAGGCCCGGGGTTGATGAGATACTGTGTATACTCATGATAAGGGATAAGAGTTTCAGAAAGCGGATAAAAGGTAATCTGAGCGCTGTTGATTTTGTTGTTCCGGAATTTCAGGAGATAGCCGGTTTTCTTATAGATTCTGATAAGGATATTGATGTTATGTTAAACAGTGATGACTATAATCAGGGTGTTAAAGATACTGTAACAAGACTTGCATGTTCTGATCTGCATTTCGATTCCGCTGAACAGACATTCTCTGATTGTGTGAGAGTATTACAGAGAAAAAGGCTTGAGATAGGGCTTAGAGAGGTAGAGAAGGAGATAGGCTCGGCTGAGATGAGCGGGACCTTTGAAAGGGTCAGGGAGCTTCTTTTTAATAAACAGGCATTACTTAAACAGAAAAGACTTCTGTATGATAATTAGTAGTATTTAATTAGTAACCAAAGTTTAAACAGGAGGGTTAAGAAAGTTTATGGCAAAGGATGAAAAAATAACAGAAGTACAGCAATTGATCTCTATGGGTAAGGAGAAGGGCTATCTTACATATGATGAGCTCAACAATGCCTTACCTGAGGATCTTATATCTTCTGATGAAATGGACAGCATAATGATGATGTTCGGCGAGATGGATATAGATATTGTTGATCAGGTGGAGGAGGAGACCTATCATAAGCTTCTGGCAGAAGAGGAGGTTGAGGAAGAGGAGAAGGAGGAGAAGGAGGTAAGTATTGGTGTTGCCAGGACTGATGACCCTGTGCGCCTCTATCTGAAAGAGATGGGAGATGTGTCTTTACTCAGCAGGGAAGGGGAGATAGAGATTGCAAAGAGAATAGAAGAGGGGAAAAGGGAGATAGAGTCTATAATATTCAGCATGCCCTTTACTATCAGTGAAATAATATCTCTCGGAGATATGTTAAAGACGGGCAAGGTAGTACTCCATGAATTTATTTCAACATTTGAAGAGGAAAGTGAAGAGGAATTTGAGGAGCTTGTTGAGGAAGATACGGAAGAGTTAAAGCTGAAGACCTTAGCCTCTATTGAAAAACTTAAAAGGGTATTCAGAGATTTTAAGAATCAGCAGAGGCAACTCAAGACAGGGGCTTTAAAAGAGTCTGAAAGGGTAAAGATTAAACAGAAGATAATGACTCTCCGGACAAAGATTACTGATCTGATGAGCTCTCTGAATCTTAATACAAGGTTTATTGATTCTGTTGTTGAAAGGCTGAAGGAATATAACAAAGAGATTCAGCATAGAGAGAACGAGATAAATGTATGCGCAAAGAGGTTAAAATGCAAGGCCGCAGATTTACAAGCCCTCTTTAATAAAATAAAGGAAAACAGGGTCAGACTCAAAAAGCTGATTAAGGACTCAGGTAAGAAGGCAGAAGATATAGCGGCCATAGAAAGAAATTATGCCTCTGCCTTTGAAACACTAAGGAAGATTGGAGATGAAACAGCAATTACAGCTACTGAACTGAAAGAGGCTGTTAAGTCCCTGGAGATGGCTGAATTAAAGAGTCGTTTTGCCAAGAGTGAGCTGATAGAGGCCAATCTAAGGCTTGTGGTAAGCATAGCAAAGAAGTATACAAACCGTGGCCTTCAATTCCTCGACCTTATTCAGGAGGGGAATATTGGTCTTATGAAGGCAGTGGATAAGTTTGAGTACAGGCGTGGTTATAAGTTCAGCACATATGCAACATGGTGGATAAGGCAGGCCATTACGAGGGCAATTGCTGATCAGGCCCGTACTATCAGAATACCGGTCCACATGATTGAAACTATAAATAAACTTATACGCACCTCAAGGCAGCTTGTTCAGGAAATAGGGAGAGAACCTTCTCCGGAGGAGATTGCTACAGAGATGAAGCTCCCTGTGGATAAGGTCAGGAAGGTACTGAAGATAGCAAAAGAGCCTATTTCACTTGAGACCCCTGTTGGTGAGGAAGAGGACAGTCATCTTGGTGATTTTATTGAGGATAAGAGGGCAGTATCGCCCCTCGATGCTGCAATAAAGGCTAACCTGCATGGCCAGATTGATACAGTCCTTCAAAGCCTGACCCAGAGGGAGGAAAAGGTGCTGAGGATGCGTTTTGGTATAGGAGAGATAACCGATCATACCCTTGAAGAGGTTGGACAGACCTTTGATGTTACAAGAGAGAGGATTCGTCAGATAGAGGCTAAGGCATTGAGGAAACTAAGGCATCCAAGCCGCAGCAAGAGGCTAAAGAGTTTTGTAGATTAAGCCGGCGGCTCTTGCATGAAATGACAGAGGCTTTCAAGGGCCCATAGCTCAGATTGGTAGAGCTACCGGCTCATAACCGGTTGGTCCCAGGTTCAAGTCCTGGTGGGCCCATCAGATTATTTATATGGAATTTATCCAGAATGAGCAATTAAGACTACTCGTCCAGATACAGGGAAAAGAAAGCCGGATTACAGAGATACTGGATAAACAGAGTAAACTTCCGGATATCATCTCTTCCTTAAAAGTCAGCCTCGATAAAGCCCAGAGTACCCTTTCTGAAGCTTCTCAGGAATTTGAAGGTACCACAAAAGAGCGGAGGAGGCTTGAGGGTTTACTTCAGGATGCTGAAGAAAAGGCAAGAAAGCTTAAGGGCAGAATACCGGAGATCAAGACCAATAAAGAATATCAGGCACTGTTAAAAGAGATTGCTATTGTAGAACAGGAAAAGTCGGATTTTGAAGAGAAAATTATTATGTTGCTTGATAAAAGTGATAGTCTTAAGGCTGTATGTACTGAAAAAGAGAATATAGTTAAAAAAGAAGAACAGGATTTTCTTTCAGAGAAGGGGAGAATAGATGCTGACTTTGATCAACTTACAGTGAAGCTTAAAGAGCTGGAATCTGAAAGGGCTGCAATAGAATCTGAAATAGAACCCAAGCTTCTTGCTGAATATAACAAGCTGATATCTATCAGAAAGGGACTTGCTGTAGTCTCTGTCCGGAATGATTACTGTCTCGGATGTCATATACGTGTTCCTCCCCAGATTTTTACAGAGATCAAGAATAATGATAAAATAATATCTTGTTTAAGTTGCCAGAGGATTCTGTACTGGAAGCCAAAGTGAGGGTAAGCATTGACGAGGAGGTCTAAGGTCTTAACGATATATACAGATGGTGTTGCGAGAGGGAATCCCGGTGAGGGGGGATATGGTGTTATTATAAAAGGTTCCGATGGGAATATCGTGGAAGAGATTGGGGGATATATCGGGGAGACGACGAATAATTTTGCGGAGTATAGTGCACTGGTTACCGGATTAAAGGCCTCAATGAAATATAGAGCTGACAAGATTGAAGTATACTCAGACTCGGAGCTAATGGTAAGGCAGCTCAATGGTGTGTACAAGGTTAAGAGTGAATCCCTTATCCCTATGTATAAGGAGGCAAAAAGTATAATGTCCTTACTTGGGGATGTTAAGATAACCCATATACCGAGGGAAAAGAATAAAGAGGCTGACATACTGGCAAATAAGGCAGTAGATAAAAAGATGCGGACTGAGGTAAGATAGATGGTCGCCCTGTTCTTTTTAAGAACCGGGAGGAAAGTCCGAACTCCGGAGGGCATGGTGCTGGGTAACGCCCAGTGGGGGTAACCCTAAGGAAAGTGCCACAGAGAACAGACCGCCGAAGAAGTTCCGGTAGAAGTTCCGGGGACACCATACTCAATTCAAAACAGAATTGAGTATGGTGTCCCCGGAACTCCGGAACTTCTGGTAAGGGTGAAACGGTGAGGTAAGAGCTCACCGCTCCATTGGTGACAATGGAGGCACGGTAAACCCCACCAGGAGCAAGACCAAATAGGGGAACATTCAGTGCAGAAATGTACTGATGAAGTTGGCCCGACCGGGTTCCCGGGTTAGGTCGCTTAAGGTCTCAAGAGATTGGGATCTCAGAGGAATGATCATCACCCCTCAAAGGGTAACCTTAGAGGGGGACAGAATTCGGCTTATTTCTTACCTCGTCCGCTTATTTCCTTCAGGCGATAGCCTTATCAAGTTCATCTACCAGGTCAACATAATACTGACGACCACGGTCACTTAGTTTCTCTTTCTCTACTTTATCGAATTTATCTAAAAGCTCATTTTGGAAATCTTCGGGCAGGATATTATTGGCCATCATATAAAGTATATTATCCTCTTTTTGTATATGTTGTGCCAGGAGGCCTGCATAATTTCTTGCATTATCTATAATTACCTTTTTTGCACCACTGTCACCGGAGGCATACTTCTCAACGCCTTCAGCCAATGCCCTGGCATAACCTCTTCCATCATTATGTTCACCAAGCATTATTGCTATAGGGCCCCCTTCAATAGGGAATCCTTTCTGCTCCATTGCCTTAAAAAGCAGGTCTTCTTCTTTCATATGGTGATAGTTATCTGCAAAATTCCTGATAAAATCTGATGCCTTTTTAAGGAGTTCAGATGGGACGTTATCACCTTTTTCCATCTTCTTGGAAATCTTTTCCAGAACATCCAGCATCTTCTCGATGACCCTGTGGTCCTTCTTTAAAGCCTCTGTAGCGATCATAAAAAAGTCCTCCCTTTAATTGTCATATTTATAAATTCTCTCTTATATTAGAAAAGTATAAATGATTTATCCGGAAATGGTATGATTGAAATCATATCTACAATGGTCCTGATATGCCAAGCCTCCGTACCATTAAAAAATGGAGGGAGAGTAACCCGACTGTTATCCAGGGTAGAATAACTACATGAAAGGCAAAGAATCTTGTGAGGGCCAGTTGACCCACACTATCGCCCCCTTTCAGGAGGTAAGTTATATGTTTCCCAACAAAAGGGAATGCGCCCGGGATCTCTGCGCCTATAGTGGTGGCCCAGAATGAGACCTGATTCCATGGCAGCAGGTATCCTGTAAATCCGAATGTAAGGACAAGCAAGAATAGCATTATTCCAACTACCCAGTTCATATCCCTCGGGTGTTTATAGGCGCCATGAATATATATCCTTAGCATATGTATAAGGACAGTTATTACCATCACATTGGCAGCCCAGTGATGAAAACCCCTGACAAGCCATCCAAAAGGTACGTTATTTGTTATATGGACTACACTGGCATATGCCTGATCAACCGTTGGCCTGTAGTACATAAGAAGGAGGATACCGGTAAATATATTTACAACAAACAGGAGAAATGTAAAGCCACCAAAACAGAACCAGAAATTAATATGTTTTGGTACTGGTTTCTTTAATATCTTCCGGAGGGCTGATCTCAGATCAAGTCTGTCATCAAGTTCACCATAAAGAAAACCTGTGGCGAGGGTAAACCAGTTTATAATCCCGCGTACATTTGCGCCCTTTTCTATCTTTGCCAACAACTTGCCACTCTTTTTCTTCCTGCTGCGCGTAGTCTTCATCAAAAAGCTCCCCTTTTATCTAACCGACAACTACTTTGTCTCCAATTTCCCTTACCTCATAACTTGGCAATGGTCTTGGAGGCGGACCACCCAATACAGCGCCATTAATATCATATATACCGGCATGACATGGACATATGAGCCGCTTTTCTTCAGGATGCCAGCTTACTATGCAACCCAGGTGTGTACATATCAGGGAAAGCCCGTATAGCTTGCTGTTATGCCGTATAATCCCTGCCGGTTTTCCATCTATTAATATCTTTTTCATACCGCCTTCCTGCAATTCAACTATTGGGAAGGAGATCTTCTTTTCTCCGGGTGGACCTGCGGTCTTTTCTGTTGGCCATATATACCGTATGCCTGCATAGCCGGATAAAACGGATGTAGCAGCAACCCATAGGCCAATAAGGCTGTTGATAGTCTTATGGAGTAAATCTCTCCTTGTTATATCCTCCATATAATCCTTTCATCCGAAGATGGCGACTAAAGTCGCCCCTATCCTGGAAAATCCCTTAATCATTTTTAAAATCTTCTGAATTTACTTTGAAAAAGTTCTTATGAAGTTTATAACAGCCCAGCGCTGGTTTGGCGGCATTATATCTTCTCTGGCAAACATCCTGGTGCCATGTACACCTCTTGAAATAGAATAGAATAACATTCCATCGGTCTTCTTTGACATAATATGGTTATCAGTGAAATCCCTCGGCATAGGGTTAAACTTCCCGATTACTGCAGCATCACCTTTACCATCCCCATGAACACCATGACAGATCTCACAATGGCCGGTGTATAGTTTCCGCCCATCCCTTAGAACCGATAAATTAAACGGCAGAGGGTTCTTCATGTTTATATATTCTTTTGGGTAATATCCGGGGGTCGTTGTTGGATCACCTTCTGCAGATATTATTGCAGGATAAGACAACATGACAGCAAACAGAACAACTATAAAAGTCTTTGTAAGATTCATTTTTCCTCCCATGATAATGTTTTTGTGATTAATTGATGCCAAGGTGTTTAGCTACAGTTTGAGATATTTTATCAACTATACTCTCAATCTCTTCTTCCCTGTCTCCTTCAACCATTATGCGTAAGACAGGTTCAGTACCCGAATATCGTATAACAATTCTACCTTTTCCGTCCAGTCTTTTCTCTGATTCATTAATAACATGTGAGACTTCCGGTATCGATTCGAGGGCCTTTTTTTCATTTACCCGGATGCTGACCAGTTTTTGTGGGAATGTCTTCATGCATGATGCAAGTTCTGATAATGACCTGTCTCTCTTTTTCATCAGGGTTAATACCTGTAGTGCGGTTATCAGGCCGTCTCCTGTTGTATTATAATCGAGAAATATCACATGCCCTGATTGTTCTCCTCCGAGGTTACAGTTAGTTCTCATCATCTCCTCTAATACATACCTGTCCCCTACAGGAGTCCTGACTATTTTTATACCTGCCTCTTTCATGGCTATTTCAAGGCCTATATTGCTCATAATTGTAGCGATCAATGTATCCTGATTGAGCCTTCTATTATTCTTCAAATCAATGGCACACATGGCCATGACCTTATCCCCATTCACGATGTTCCCCTCCTCATCTGCAAATATAACCCTGTCAGCATCTCCGTCATGAGCGATTCCTATATCCGCATTGTATTCCTGAACAGCCCTTTGAAGCTTCACAGTGTGAAGAGAGCCGCATCCGAGATTGATATTCACGCCATCAGGGTTATCACCCATTGTTGTAACCTCAGCGCCTAATTCCCTTAATACTGTAGGTGTAATTTTATATGATGCACCATTAGCGCAATCTACTACAACCTTGATACCTTCAAAATCTATCCCTTTTGGGATGGTATTCTTAACAAATTCTATATAACGTCCCTCTGCATCATCTATCCTGAAGGCCTTACCAAGACTGCTGCCGGTTGGTCTCAGATTATCAATATCCCCTGAGAACATAATGTCTTCTATCTCCTTTTCATAATCATCCGGGAGTTTAAGGCCGTCTTCAGAGAAGAATTTTATACCATTATCTTCAAAAAGGTTGTGAGATGCAGATATTACCACACCTGCATCGCCTCTGAGGCTTCTGGTTAGGAATGCGATTGCAGGGGTGGGCATGGGGCCTACCAGCAATACATCTACGCCCATCGAACATATTCCAGCCGTAAGTGCTCCTTCAAACATGTATCCTGAGAGCCGGGTATCCTTGCCAATAATTATCCGGTGGTGCCCTTTTTTATTCTTTTTGTTTTTAAAGAAATGTGCTGCTGCACGCCCCAGTTTAACTGTCATCTCAGCGGTAAGGGGGTCAATATTTGCAACCCCCCTGATACCATCTGTACCAAAAAGTCTTCTCATATCCTTTCAACCTCCACATCTATAATAACAATATCATTTCCCAGTATCCTTAGATTACGCAATGGAATCTTAACCTTTACCTCTTTTGAGAAACTGCTCCTTCTGCCTGAAACGTTAATATTTATATCTTCCATCAGGGGGGCCTTTATTATTTCAGACTCAGGTCCCTCTAATATAATCTTAGCAGGACTGACTGAAACACTTTTTATCCTGTAGCCCGATGCAGGCTTACCGGAGATGTTTGCCTTAACATCTACTTCCTTCCTCATTAATCTTACTATATCAATCTTTATCTTTCGGGGGTTCATGCTAACTACATCTACCTTCCCCGGGACATTAAGGTTATCATGATCCAGGGTGTAGTATCTTGCCCCTTCTCTCGCACCAGAGAGATTAAGGCTTACATTTAACTCATCAGGGTCTAAATCCCGTATAATACTCTGTCTCCCTTTTAATCTTACATTTATATGATCTTCAACCTTACCTGTTACAATCATATCATCCGGGATATTTTTTAACTGAAGGGGCAGCGCATAATTCATTTCAAGGGTATCCCTTGACACAACAGGGGTTATATAGAACCACAGGATTATAGCAAAAAAGAGGGAGATTAGCTTTAAAAAAAGATTGTTTAGCAACAGGTTTCTGAAATTTACCATCTTTCCTATTTTCCTGGCCTATTTTCCGGGCCTATTTTCCGGGCTCCTCACCTGCTATTATCTTTCTTATACTCTTCTTCATCCTGTTGGGGAAGAATGAATCGAGTTTTTCAATCCAGGTATTTCTTTCTTTCTTACCCCTCTCAAATATTCTAGTAAGTAAACGTCTCAGGGCAGCAGTATCCAGCTCTCTCATCATGTTACCACCTATACTTACGGATATTGTACCGGTCTCTTCTGAAACCACGATGGCAACTGCATCAGTTTCCTCTGTAACACCTATTGCAGCCCTGTGCCTTGTACCAAGGGATTTATTTATATCCTGGCTGAGCGTCAGCGGAAGAAAACATCCGGCTGCTATTATCCTGTCCCCTTTGATAATGATAGCCCCGTCATGAATAGGTGAGTATGGGAGAAAGATACTTGTCATTAACTCCTTGGTTATTTTTGAATCCAGTGGTATACCCATCTCGACAAGTTCTTTAAGCTCTGTATTGCGCTCAATCACAATAATTGCCCCGATCTTCTTATTGGCCATTGATACACAGGCCCTGATTATCTCTTCTATATTCTTTGATTCCTCTATAGTACTAAGGCGCTGCGTGAGGGGGTTCTGTCCCATCTGTGCAAGGGCCCTTCTTATCTCAGGCTGAAATAGTATGATTAGCGCAAGTACTATATATGACCAGAAACTCTGGATCAACCATTCAACTGTATATAGCCCGGTCCATTTGGATACCGCAAAGGCAATGATCAGTATAACAAGGCCCATCAACATCTGAAAGGCCTTTGTGCCTTTTATCAATAATAACAGGCGATAGAATACGAATGATATAATAGCAATATCAATAATGTCCTGCCACCGTATTTCCCTGATTAGATCATTCAGGAAATCTATCATTTCTCTTTCTATTCTCCCCTTATAGAATCAGCCATTTTTGCAAGCTGTTTCATTTCCCTTACATCATGAACACGTATAATATTGACCCCTTTCATAATGGCAATTGCCGCTACAGCAGCCGTGCCATGAAACCTCTCTTTTACAGGGAGATTTAATATCTCTCCGATAAAAGACTTCCTTGACGGACCGATCAGCACAGGACAACTTAACTCTTTAAATACTTCAAGGTGCCTGATTAGCAGAATATTATCATTCAGTCTTTTGCCAAAACCAATACCCGGGTCAATGATGATCTTTTCTTTAAATATGCCATTTCTCACTGCATAATCAATCCGCTCTCTAAGAAATTCATAAACCTCTTTTACAACATCCTTATATACAGGATTTACCTGCATATTGCTCGGCCGACCCAGCATATGCATCAACACCACAGGGGTTTTATACTTTTTAACTATATTAACCATTTCAGGATCAAATCTCAAGGCACTAATATCATTTACAATCGAGGCTCCTGCCTCAATAGCAAGCCTGGCTACTTCTGCCTTGTAAGTGTCAATTGAAACAGGTACATTTACCCGGGCCGATAGGGACTGTATTACGGGAATAACTCTCCTGATCTCCTCTTCAACCGGGAGAGGGACTGCCCCGGGTCGTGTTGATTCGCCGCCTATATCGAGGATATCAGCGCCTTCCGCCTCTAATCTGAGGCCATGTTCAAATGCCTTTTCAGGATCAAAAAAGAGGCCCCCGTCAGAGAACGAATCAGGGGTAATATTTATTACCCCCATAAGATAGGTCTTATCTTTAAAGGTTAAATCGATTTTTGATGACTGATTTTTAATTTGGGACTGCAGATGTTGCCCTGATAATTTCATCTATCTCCGGGGCATCCAGGACTTCTTGTTCTAATAGAGCCTCTGCAATGGCTTTAAGTGTGTTAATGTTGTCCTTTAGAAGTTTTTTAGTCCGGTCATAATTTTCCATCACAAGCCTTTTTACCTCTTCGTCAATCTGAATCGCGGTGTGTTCACTATAATCCCTGTGCTGGGCAATTTCTCTGCCAAGGAATATCTCTTCCTGTTTCTTACCAAAAGTTAAAGGACCGAGCCTTTCACTCATTCCCCATTCACATACCATCTTCCTTGCAAGATCTGTGGCCCTTTCCAGGTCATTACCAGCCCCTGTAGTCATATGATTCAGCATTAACTCTTCTGCAATACGGCCGCCTAATAATACGGCTATATTTGCGTAGAGATATTCTTTAGAATAGGTATACTTATCATCAACCGGTAATTGCTGCGTAATACCGAGTGCCCTGCCGCGCGGAATTATTGTAACCTTATGTATAGGATCAGTACCCGGGAGAAGCTTTGCAACAAGCGTGTGACCCGCCTCATGAAAGGCAGTATTTCTCTTTTCCTTCTCACTAATAAGGAGACTCCTTCTCTCAACACCCATCAACACCTTATCTTTAGCTGCCTCAAAATCCACCATCTCTACCATCTTCTTGTTTATCCTTGCTGCAAAGAGGGCTGCCTCATTTACAAGGTTAGCAAGTTCAGCGCCTGAGAACCCTGGTGTCCCACGCGCTATGGTTTCCAGGTTCACGTCATTTGCAAGCGGGATCTTCTTGGTATGAACCTTGAGAATTCCTATTCTTCCCCTTACATCCGGTCTTCCGACTACTATCTGCCTGTCAAACCTGCCAGGCCGGAGCAGTGCCGGATCAAGGACATCAGGTCTGTTAGTAGCAGCAATAAGTATAACACCCTCATTTGTTTCAAAGCCATCCATCTCTACAAGGAGCTGGTTCAGGGTCTGCTCACGCTCATCATGACCGCCGCCAAGGCCTGCACCGCGCAATCGCCCGACTGCATCAATCTCATCAATGAAAATTATACACGGCGCCTGTTTCTTACCCTGATCAAACAGGTCCCTTACACGCGATGCCCCGACACCTACAAACATTTCAACAAAATCAGAACCGCTTATACTGAAAAACGGGACATTAGCCTCACCTGCTATTGCCTTGGCAAGGAGGGTCTTACCTGTACCAGGAGGGCCCACAATCAGTACACCCTTTGGTATCCTGCCGCCGAGCTTCTGGAATTTAGGCGGGTCTTTAAGAAATTCTATAATCTCCTGTACCTCTTCCTTGGCCTCATCAATACCGGCAACATCTGCAAAGGTTACCTTTTTGCGGTCCTCTGTAAGTAGTCTTGCCCTGCTCTTACCAAATGAGAGGGCACGATTCCCGCCTATCTGGGTCTGCCGCATAAAGAATATCCAGACACCAACCAGTAAGATAATCGGACCCCATGAGAAAAGGAATGCCAGGTACCATGGTGTCTCATCAGGAGGTTTGACAGTTATTTTTATACTCTTTTCCCTGAGGTGAGTAACAAGGTCCGGGTAATCCATTGTATATGTACTGAACTGTGCCCCATCCCTCATGGAACCGCTGATCTGGTTCTGCTTGATAACAACCTCGGACACCTCGCCTCTTTCAACCCTGTCCAGGAAATCACTGAATACTATATCCTTTAAAGAAGGAGAAGTCTGTTGTGAAAGATAATAGAGGAGGATCATCACACCCCCTATAATTACCCACAATCCTAAATTTTTATAAAAGGAATTCATGGATTATATTATCGCCTTTGTTGGAGGATAAATTAACTAATGATTAATATAACATAAATCTTTGA
>Ga0156167_1190_pt1 | contig 15921 bp, 17 predicted proteins | sample RifCSPlowO2_12_FD_107820 | JGI IMG/M metagenome (GOLD analysis project Ga0156167, IMG submission 107820) | Nitrospirae bacterium RIFCSPLOW2_12_42_9
TAGCATTAATAGGAAGTTGAATGGGTCTGGCATTGAAGACTGTCTTATAACTTCTTCTCTTCAGGTGGTTTCATGGTCCTGAAATTATAGAATAATAATAAGTCATATATTATCTTCATACCCCCTGCCATGAAAAATGGCATGCTCAATAGTGCAGGAGATGCAAGGAAAACACCGCTTAAGGCAGGTGATAACGATGACCCAACTGAACGGGCTATGTTGGTAATACCTGCTGCGGCAGAGCGTTCATCCGGACTGACAACTGCCATTGTAAAGGACTGGCGTGTCGGGACATCCATCTGGGAAATGGAATATCGCAGCATCATAACAGCTATTGCCAGATTGAGATTGGGCATGAGCGGTATCAGGCAAAGTAATATATTGGACGGGATATGTGTAAAGACCATTGTATTGATGAGGCCTATTCTTGATGCAAGACGGACTGCCAGTAAGGCTGAAACACCTGCAAGGATATTTGCACCAAAGAAAATTCCGCCGAGTGTCCCTGCGTCAACGCCAAATCTCACATAAAACCAGTATGCAAATATGCTCTGCATAATGAGTCCGCCTGCAAATGCATCCATAGAGAAAAGGGCGCTCAGCCGCAGTACTGCATTGCGTGAACGATGTAATCCAAGAAATCGTTTTATTGTCTGGATATTAGTGTGAGACTTTACTTCAACAGCAGAGGAAAGAAAGAAAAAAACCAGAAGAAGTACAAGCCCGCTTAACGTATAACCTGCTAATACAGAACGGTACGAATCAAACCGTGAAAAACCGCTTCCCTCCATTATGTGTACCATGACTCCTCCAGCCAGGGATCCGGCAGCGGTAGCAAATGATCCTACAAGGTTGTACCATGCGAATATATGAGTCCTCTGTCTGTCAGAGACGAGTTGCGTGAGCGCTGCCTGCTCTATTGACAGAAAAGGTCCTGTTTCGTAACCACTTGGACTTATTACACCAACAATAGCGGCAAGTATTAAGAAAATCGGGTTTCTGGTCATGGTAAAAACCATACCTGCCATAATCATCAAAACAGCCCCGAGAACAAGCATACGCCTTCTGCCCCTGTAATCTGCTGATGTTGTTATCCAGAGAGAGATAATAGAATCACCTATGAGGGTAAGTGTAAACAGCAGGCCGATCTCTTTTACATTAAGACCGATCTCTGCAAGGTAGAGGGCGAGGGTAACAGATAAAAATCCGTATGCAAATAATCTCGTGATGCGTGTGATAAATAAGAGTATGAGGTCAGTTTTCTTATGTTCCATAAGTCTAATCCGGATATTAGGACGATTTGGAATATTATATTATAAACAGGCGGGTAAATTATACTTCTTACAGGATACAGCCAGAGGACATCATCATCCTTTACCTTACGGGCTGTCAGGGAGAAGAGGATATCTTTGTCAATGGTCATGAAGTAGTTCTGGATGTCAAGCTGGATATAGCAGGCAGGGGGGGAAAGCCCGAAGGATTTCTCTCTATGGGTGTGGAGTTATTGCGATAACAGTGATCTGTTTTTGGCCTGGACCGTAGTACCAAAAGATTCGGTACGCTGCCGGTGTGGATTGTTCAGCATAAGCCTCAAAAACTTTCTCCCCTTTCGGACCTTTGAGGGATGTGAACTCATGGGTTTTCAGACCGGGGTGTCTTGGATTTGTAGAAAGATATTGGATGGCTTTCTTGACTGCCTTATACCTTTTAGAAAGTCCTTTGTCAGTCTTAAGCCTATTTAAGTGCTCTTGGGTTTCATCAGTGATATATATATCAAACAGTGAGAAATCTCCTACAACTCATCAATCTTGAGCTTCGTTATCCTGCCTTTAGCAGCATCTTTAAGCCCTCTGCGGACGCTCTCAAGGGCTTCTTTGTTTTTGTAAAGCCAGGCTTCTGAGGTGGGTATAATATCTATCATTGCCTTAAGTCGGGTAAGCTCCTCGATCTCAATAACAGCGGCCACTTTATGGCCCTTAGTATCTGTTATATATTGCTTAACTCTAATGAGGCCTCCCCTGCGTTGTTTTATCGGTGTGGTCATGCCGTCCCTCCCTTTTGTTTAAATATATTATATCAAATTTAACACATTTTATAAAACAGGACAGGGATAGCGCTTACTGATCAAACACTTTAAATAAGGGAAAGGATTTCAATCTGTACGCCAGTAGCCAGGGAGGATTTTAATACCAGCTATGTCTTCGTAAAGTTCTGCAGTCACTGTACTTGTTATTCTTCCTGAGACCCCTGTGCTTATTACAGTACATAGCGCACCGGGCACTGTCGGGCCATAGACCTTTATCTCATTATCTGATGTTGGATAGACCATATCAGGAATCTCTTGGGTTCCTGTATATTGACTGTTCCCATCTTCATCAAAAAATGAGGTTCCGCTTTGCATCTTCTTTGTGAATGTATCTTCAGGTGTACCACCAAATTTATCAGGATTGGAGAACCAGAAAAGTGTCTGCTCTATACCTGATTCAGCATGATAGAGAGCTTTTGCATCAGATTCAATAATCCTGGTTACTGCTGTCTCTGTATATGCAAGATAGAGGGATGATGTACCCAGGATTGTAAGGAGAAGGAGGAAGAGCAAGGCAATTAACATTACCATGCCATTTTGGTTATATATAATTCCGGAGTGTAATATACGAGATTGCATTCCTCCTCCTGTATCCATTATTTTCCTGAAGGTATATATCCCTTCTAAAGCCCTCAACTGTCAGGGAGATATTCAGGCTGCGAATAGCTGATGATTTAGCAGGCTGGTTGTTATCCTTATCCCTGTATGTGATTATAAGTCCGTTCTCTGCTATATTCTCCGCAATAGGCTCCCACCATCCCTTGTCTATCTTTCTTTGCAATGCTCTTTTGGACTTGTTATATCTGTAAGAAATGATATTTATAAGGTCGATCCTGCTGCCAGCCTGGAATGTTGATCCGAGCCCTGAAGTTATTTTTAATAAATTTGTTGTGCCATTTGCAGAGAGGGTATGTTCTTCACATTCATCAGGGTTGTTTTTATTGCAAATAATGATGACATCATTTTTATCAAATGAACTGCCGGTACCGCTGGTTATATGAAGAGTAGTATCACCATTGGATGCTGAAATGGTTAAGAAGGATTTAATATCCTTTAGATTTGTCCGGAACTCAAGCTCATCTTCCTTGAACTCAGTAATACCGTTTGATTTAGGATGAAGACCATATCCTGTTAGCATAAGCTCACGGTTCATGAGCTGCAAAGCCCCTCTCAATGTCTGTTGCATCTCTGCCTCTGTCTCCTGGGTCAAATGTATATAATGTTCTGCCAAAAAGAATCTGGTTATAACAAATGTTGCAAGGATGGTAATGGACATTGCAATCATAAGCTCTAAAAGCATATATCCCTTACAGGTATTCATTTGTTCCACCTCTGATAGGAGTTGGTCAAGCTGGAAGCTTGATCTATGGAGTTGCTAATTGCATATAGGTCACGCATCTTGCGTGACATTTTCATTTAATTATTCCCGTCAAATCTGATCGTGGTCAGTACCAGTTCCCTCTCTTTTTCTCCTTCAAACCATGTTGCAATAACCTCTATTAATGAAAGCCCTTCCTCAGGCGCATCCTTTTTAATAGACCATGTGCACTGGATATTAGATAATGATAATGTAGAGCAATTATTATTAAGGGAGTCATTAATATCAGAGCGCAGGAGTATTTCCATCTGGGCCTTTGAAGCCTGGACTGCCATAAAAGATTTCATACCATTTTTAATGCCTTTTTCTCCAATGATAAACATACCGGTAATACTCAATGCCCCAATAGAAAAAATAATGAGGGCAATCATAACCTCTATCAGGGTAAAGCCTTTCTCTTTCATTTCCAGATACCCCCGCCCCATTTCCATATCCTGACCCTCCCAGTTATTGATATTGTTATTGCCATTGTAAGGGTTTCATTATTAACAAGGTATACTGTACCCATGCTGTTAGTTCCCTGTGGGTAAAAGTTTGCTTTGTTTGATGGAAAAGTGATTCCGTCTTCCTCTGGTGTTTCGATAGGATTCCCCGGTGGTCCGAGAACCCCCGGACCAAAACCAAATCTGATTTGTGGTGGCAGATAAACCTTTCGTCCGGGCAGGTCATATGAATTGTTTTCAGGATCAAAGCTTATTGTAAAATTATCCCGCTCAATCATAGCCTTTATCTTCATTTCCCGGAGGTCAGAGGTAATATCTCTCACTGTTGTCTCAAGGTGAATTCTGTTTGAAAATGCAGTCAGATCAGGTACAGCAAGGACTGAAAGGATGCCGATGATAGCGAGCACTACCAAAAGTTCCAGGAATGTAAAACCCTTTTGATGCATAAAGTCACCTTGAAAAATGTCAGGCAAGATGCTTGACCTATAAAATAATTTATTTATGTGATTTAGAGAATAAAAGGTAAAGCCGTTAAAAATTTGATTACAATTTTTTTTGTAAATAGCCTTAACGGGTGGATGGAATAGTTCGGAATACGCTTAATGAATACCATACACTTTTATCTTTGTCAACAGTGTTTTATAGCTGACTTTTAGAAGTTCAGCGGCCCTGCTTTTATTGCCCTTTGTTAGCTCTAAAGTTGATCTTATCGCACGGCTCTCTGCTGCCCTTATGACTGAAGCAACTATCTCTCCCAGGCCACCCCCTAATGAAGATGCATCCCTTGTCTTAACATCAATCAACCCAAGATGTTCGGGTAATATCTTTGATCCATCGCACATAATCATGGCCCGCTCAATACAATTTTCGAGTTCACGAATATTCCCCTTCCATGGCTGCTGTATTATCAATTCCATTGCAGCATCTGATATCTCCTGTACATGCTTTTTAAGCTCCCTGTTATAGATAGATATGAAGTGATAAACAAGGGATGGAATATCCTGTCTCCTGTCACGCAGAGGAGGGAGTGTTATTGGAAATACGCTGAGACGGTAATAAAGGTCTTCCCTGAAGGACTTATCTTTGATTGCAGTCTCAAGGTCTCTGTTGCTTGCCGCGATTATCCTTGTATCAATGTGTATCTTCTTGTTCCCGCCAACCCGCTCGATCTCTTCTCCCTGGAGTACACGAAGCATCTTTGCCTGAAGGCCAAGGTCCATCTCCCCTATTTCATCAAGAAATATAGTCCCCTTATTAGCAAGCTCAAATTTACCAAGCCTCTTTTCTGTTGCACCTGTAAATGCCCCCTTCTCATGCCCGAACAACTCGCTCTCAAGCAGTTCTTTTGGAATGGCAGCACAGTTTATCGCAACGAACGGGCCATCCCTATGGAGACTTAGTTGATGGATGGTCTTTGCAAAGACCTCTTTTCCTGTTCCGCTTTCCCCTAAAAGAAGAACAGTAACCTTGCTCTCAGCCACTTTCTTTGCCAGGCTCAGGACCTCAAGAAAATTCGGGCTGTTACCCACTAATATTGATACATCCTTTTCCTTCCCTTCTTTCAATAAGATATTCTCTGTAAGGAGGCGCTGCTTCTCAAGTGCCCGGCCTATTAATAAGATTAGATGTTCCGGGTCAAATGGTTTTGTAATAAAATCATAGGCGCCTTCTTTAACTGCCTTTACAGCATCTTCAATAGTACCAAAGGCAGTCATAATTATTACAGGGATAAAAGGGTTATGTTCCCTTGTTGCATGAAGCACCTCAATACCTGTACCTGACGGGAGGCGGAGGTCGCTTAATACAAGATCTATACTTTCCCCTTGCATGTTTTCAATACCGGCAGGTTTATCTCTGGCTAAAAGAACCTTGTACCCTTCAGAAGTAAGGGCCTGGTTCAGCATCTTTGCCATCGACTCATTATCTTCTATTAGCAGGATTGTGGCCATGGTAAATACACCTTGAAGGTTGTTCCAGCTCCTTCTCTGCTCTCCACCTTGATTGTACCGCCATGCGCAAGTATGATCTTATGCACAAGGGCTAAACCCATACCTGTGCCGCGTGGTTTCGTTGTATAAAATGGGAGAAATATCTTTTCCATCAGATCTTTTGGAATGCCCATCCCTGTATCAGAGATAAGTATATCAACTCCTTCTCCCCTGATATCAGATTTCGGAATATTAATCCCCCTTTCGGGATATGCAGACACAACCCCTGCTTCTGAAATGACAGATGGTTTCTGACTCCTGATCTCTATTCTCAGAGATCCTCCATCCGGCATTGATTCAACCGCATTCTGGAAGATATTCTGTAATGCCTGTCTCAGCAATACCTCGTCTGCATATACAGGGACTAAATCAGGGGCATTTATATCAATATCTAATTTAATATCCGGAGAGTTGGAGATCGTAATATCGAGGGCTTTTCTTACTATACCATTTAAATCTACATGTGCAAGGGATGGCGCTATAGGCTTTCCATAATTTAACAACTCTTTGATAATCAGGTCCATGGAGTTTATCTCTGTAATTATGGTTGATATGACCTCCCTGGCTGATTCATCCTCTTTTAAACTTTTAGACAGGATCTTTACAAATCCGAGTATCGTGCCCATTGAATTTCTGAACTCGTGTGCTATACCTCCTGACATCTCTCCCAGCATAGCGAGCCGTTTTTTCAGTTCCCCCTGTTCTCTTAACATCCTTATCTCAGTAAGGTCTGTAAACACAATAATTATTCCAAGTTGTTTTCCGTCTTTATCTTTAAGGGGAGAGGTAGAAAGTCCGACCCATGTATTTGTTAATCCCTTACCCTGTAATTCTACCTCCTGTCTTGATTTGAACCTTCCGGAGGAAAATGCCTCTTCGAGAAGGATACACAGGGTATTGTCCGGACCAAATGCCCCGACACATGATAACCCGAGAACATCCCCTCTCCTTTTCTTAAGTATACGTTCAGCCGCATGATTAAAGGTGGTAATCTTCCTCTCCATATTAAAAGTAATAACACCACTCCCAACAGACCTCAATATGTCTTCATTGTATATCTCTGCAACAGAGGCCCGGTTCTCTGCATGGCTGCGGAGTCTCTCCAGCTCTTCTTCTTTTTCCTTCAGCTTGTTTATAAGTGTGCTGAATGTATCAATAACAAATTCAACATTCTCTTTCTTAGTAGTTGGTATATCTTTTGTTTCATCAACTGATAAAAGGCCCTTTCGTGTTGTCAGAACTGCCCGGAGAATAAAGTAGAGGGCAACACCTGCACCCATAATCCCAAGAATGAAGGCCACTAATGTCATAGACTCATCCCTATGTACCATTCAATTATCTCTCTGTTAAAGAATAGACTTAATATCCCGCCGAGTGATAAGAATGGCCCAAATGGTACAGGATATTTCCTCCCCTTTCCCAGGTAGATCATCAGGGCGATGCCTACTACAGAGCCAATAAAAGAAGAAAGTATTATAGTTATTATAACGTCCATCCACCCTAAGAATGCACCTATCATTGCTATAAGCTTTATATCTCCGCCCCCCATGCCGCCACGGCTTACAACAGCAATGATAAAAAAGATAGAACCGCCAAGGAGTGCCCCTACAACAGAACCTTTTATCCCTGTTGGGAGAATAAAGGCACTGGCAATAAGACCTGCAATGATCCCGGGTAATGTAATTACATCCGGAATTATCTTAAAATAGATATCTATGACGCTGACAATGAGGAGTGCAGAAAACAGGATAGCATAGAAAGCAGATTCTATTATAAAACCAAATTTCAGGATAATTAATAGATATCCAATGCCGTTTAATATCTCAACTAATACATATTGAAAGGATATGGGGGTTCCGCAGGACCTGCACCTTCCCCTTAATATAATAAAACTGATAACAGGTATATTGTCATAAAACTTAACAGGACTTTTACAATTCGGGCAGTGGGACCCGGGGGTTATTATAGATTGTTCTAATGGAAGGCGGTATATGCATACATTAAGAAAACTCCCGATTACAGCGCCCAATATAAAGATAAAAAGGCCGATTAATGTCATTATTGAAGATACCTTTGCTTGACATGCATATTCAATGCATTATAATCATGGCAATATAATCATGCAAGTATAGAAATTAAAAGGGAAAAGAATCATGGCTTATAGGGTAACTGTTATAGGTGCAGGGAGCTGGGGGACAACCCTTGCAATTCTCCTTTCGGATAAAGATAATGAGATAAGGTTGTGGGTTTATGAGAAGGACCTTGCAGATATTATTAAAGATAAAAGGGAAAACACGATTTATCTCCCTGGTCATATTATACCCGAAAATATACATCCTACAAACAATCTCAAAGATGCAATTTATTCATGTGATGTTATAGTCTCGGTTCTACCCTCTCACGCCGTGAGAAATATATTCACAAGCCTCAGGGCAGATATGCCTGATATCCCAATAATCAGTGCATCAAAAGGGATAGAAATAGATACACTCCAGACAATATCCCAGATCTTATGTGACATATTTTCATCATCAATACTAAGGAACTTTGCCTGTATATCAGGGCCGAGCTTTGCAAATGAGGTTGTCAAAAGACTCCCTACTGCCATAACAGTTGCATCTTATGATGAACATCTTGGGAAAAATATTCAGAGGCTTTTTGCAAGGCCATATTTCCGTGTTTATACAAACCCCGATGTGATTGGTGTCGAGATAGGAGGGTCTTTAAAAAATGTAATTGCTATAGCCACCGGATGCTCTGATGGTCTTGGTTTCGGGCATAATACACGTGCTGCATTGATTACAAGGGGACTTGCAGAGATAAAGAGACTCGGAATGGCTATGGGTGGCCAGGCAGCTACATTCTATGGACTTTCAGGTATAGGAGACCTGGTGCTGACCTGCACCGGTGAGCTGAGCAGGAACAGGACATTGGGGTATAAGTTAGGACAGGGTATGAAACTAAGTGAGATATACTCGGAGATGTCCGGGAGGGGTATGATAGCAGAGGGCGTCAAGACAGCAAAGGCGGCCTTTGAGCTCTCAAATAGATATAATATCTCGATGCCGATCACTCATGAGATATACAACCTTTTATACGAAGAAAAAGATGTGCATCAGGTTGTTCATGACCTTATGATGCGGGAGATAGGAGGAGAATGAAACCGGAGGAGATAGAGAAGATACTGAGGTTTGTTAAAGAGGGCAGACTCAGTGTAGAAAACGCGTTAGAACGACTGAAACATCTTCCGTATGAGAATATTGAATTTGCCAGAATAGATCACCACAGGCATCTGCGACAGGGTATGCCAGAGGTTATCTACAGCGAGGGGAAGAGGGTAGACCAGGTTGTAAAAATTGCTCAAAAGATACTTGAAAAAAAGGGGGATATTATTGCAACGAGGGCGGATAGTAATATATACGAGGCGCTTAAGGCTATAGATAAAAGGGTGGAGTACAATGAGCAGGGGAGGGTTGTAACAATAATACATAAGAAGAAAGAGGTTTCAAAGGGTACTGTACTTATAATATCCGGGGGTACTGCTGACCTTCCTGTGGCCGAGGAGTCGCGTGCTGTGCTTGATGCGCTGGGGAGTAAGGCAGAAACCCTGTACGATGTTGGTGTAGCCGGCATACACCGGTTACTTGACAATCGTGAGGTTATCCATAAATCCCGTGTGATAATTGTGGTTGCCGGAATGGACGGCGCCCTGGCAAGTGTGGTCGGAGGGCTTGCATCTCAACCAGTAATAGCAGTGCCCACAAGCAGCGGGTATGGTGCGAGTTTTGGCGGGATTGCAGCGCTTCTTACAATGCTTAACAGTTGTGCTGCAGGTGTAGCGGTGATGAATATAGACAACGGTTTTGGCGCGGCCTGCCTTGCGCATAAAATAAACACATTATGAAGATAGCATACTTTGACTGTTTTTCAGGGGTCAGCGGGGATATGATACTCGGCGCATTAGTGGATGCGGGCGCCCCGTTTGAGAAACTGAAAGAGGGTTTATCTCAATTGAATCTTGAAGGATATGCAATAACGGCATCAACTGTACTGAAAAAGGGGATAAGGGCCACAAAGGTAGATGTGGTGATTGATAGCAGAGACCTTCCTGGCAGGCCATTTAAAGACCTTCGCGATATAGTCACTGAGAGCAGACTCGAAGCTTCAATAAAAGAGAGGAGCCTTTCCATCTTCCGGAGTCTCGCTGAGGCAGAGGCTGTTGTACATAATTGCCCTGTTGAAGAGGTACACTTCCACGAAGTCGGGCACATCGATACTATTGTTGATATAGTCGGTGCTGTAATTTGCCTTGATTTGCTTGGAATAGAAAAGGTTGTCTCGTCTCCCATAGATACCGGAAGCGGATATGTAGAGATGTCACATGGCAAATTCCAGGTCCCGGCACCTGTTACCTCGGAACTCCTCAAAGATGCACGCATATATTCAAGCGGCATAGAACGCGAGCTAACAACACCAACAGGTGCAGCGATAATAACATCCATCACTTCTTCGTTCCGGCCGCTCCCTGAGATGAGACTGACTAAAGCTGGATACGGGGCAGGGGGTTGGGACCTTTCTGAAAAGGCAAATATACTGAGGGTCTTAATTGGAGAGGATGAGCAGGTCTATGATATGGACGAGGTAGTGCTCCTTGAGACAAATATTGATGATATGAATCCACAGATATATGAATATTTGATAGAGAAACTAATGCAGGCCGGTGCACTCGATGTTTATATAACTCCTACTTTAATGAAAAAGAGCAGGCCGGCAAATATACTCAGCATACTTGCAAACATAGAGGATATGCATGAAATCAGGAAGTTGGTGTTTAAGGAGACTACTACACTCGGTATCAGGATTAACAAGATGGGGCGCTCTGTCCTGAAAAGAGAAATAAAGGAGGTTGAGACTCCTTATGGGAGGGTAAGGATTAAGATAACAAGTAACATTAATAATGTGATAAATATTATACCTGAATATGAAGATTGTAAAAGGATAGCATTTGAGACAGGGATACCTGTCAGGGAAATAATGGAGCTTGTAAAAAAGAGTGTCAGGCAGGATGCCTAATAACATCCCCCTTCTGCCTGATGAGACCCTTGACGTTATCGAAGATATCCGGATAATCCAGAAGAAGAAAGGGCACCGTTTTACTACTGATTCCATCCTCCTTGCAAGGCACTCTTCTCCAAAGAGATACACAAAGGTATTAGAGCTCGGTACAGGGTGCGGAGTTGTATCCATGCTGTTGGCCAGAATGGATCCTGCAATCCGGATTACTGCAGTGGAAATCCAGAAAGAAGTTGCTGAAATGGCAATACGAAATGTGCGGCTTAACAATATGGAATCGCGTATTACTATATTAAACAGGGATATAAAAGATCTGCCTGGGATATTACCTTCATCAAATTTTGATTACATAATAACTAATCCTCCTTATCGTTCTCCTGATGCAGGTCGTACAAGTCCTGTCAGGGAGCGGGCCATTGCAGGACAAGAGTTTGCAGTAACAATAGGAGATATCATGAAGGTAAGTCAATACCTCCTCAAGATAAAGGGTAGATTGAGTTTGGTATATGCTGCCGAGAGATTGGTTGATCTTTTTTCAGAGATGCGCAATTACAGGATAGAACCTAAGAAATTAATCTTTATCCCTACAAGAAAAGATGGGGAAGTACGGCCTGTATGGGTTGAAGGGGTGAGGGAAGGAAAGCCTGGTATAAAGATATTTGTTTCAGACCTTACCTGATAGAATGGACTCAAGCTCTTCACCCTCGATTACCTCTTTATCAGAAAGGGTCTTTGCGAGTCTCTCAAGCATATCCCTCTTTTCCTCTAAAAGCCTGTATACCCTCTCATATGTATCCTTAATCAATTTCTGTATCTCCTCGTCTATAATCTGTGCTGTCCGTTCACTGTATTTTCTGAACGAAGGCTGATACAGACCTGCCAGAAACTGCTGACGTGATGTCACATCAAAAACAAGCGGGCCCAATTTTTCACTCATGCCATATTCCTTTACAATCTTTTCTGCTATGTCAGTCGCCCTTTCAAGGTCATTTGCCGCCCCGGTTGATAGTTCCTTAAATACGAGATACTCCGCAGCCCTCCCACCGAGTAATACAGCCAGCTTTGACATGAGCTCTGAATATGTCATGAGATATCTGTCTTCAGTTGGTAACTGGAGTGTATATCCCAGTGCTGAAACTCCTCTTGGTATAATAGACACACGGTGAACCTTGTCTGTTCCAGGGAGTGAGGCTGCTGCAATTGCATGCCCTGATTCATGATATGCAACGATCTTCTTCTCTTTAGGGTTGATCACACGGCTCCGTTTTTCAAGCCCTGCTATTATCCTGTCTATGGCCTCTTCAAACTCTGCCATACTGACTCCTCTTTTCCTGCGCCGTGCAGCAAGCAGCGCTGCCTCATTTGCAATGTTTGCAAGGTCAGCGCCTACAAAGCCGGGTGTCCTTGCTGCTATTACTGACAGTTCAACATCCGGCTCCAGCTTCATACTCTTTGTATGAACCTTGAGTATTGCCTCCCTCCCCTTTATATCCGGTCTGTCCACAACTACGTGCCTGTCGAATCTCCCAGGCCTGAGCAGCGCAGGGTCCAATATCTCCGGCCTGTTTGTTGCTGCAAGTATTATGACACCCTTCTTTGTATCAAAACCATCCATTTCCACAAGGAGCTGCTGCAGTGTATGCTCCCTCTCTTCATGGCCGCCTGGAATAGGTGCTGCAGCGCGTGCCTTCCCAAGGGCATCTATTTCATCAATAAAGATAATACAAGGCGCAAGTTTCTCTGCCTGCTGGAACAGGTCCCTTACCCTTGCTGCACCAACGCCGACAAACATTTCTATAAAATCAGAACCGCTCATGCTCAGGAAGGCCACACCTGCCTCTCCTGCGACTGCACGGGCCAGTAATGTCTTCCCTGTCCCTGGCGGGCCTACAAGTAAAATACCTTTAGGAATATGGCCGCCTATTGATGTAAACCTCTGAGGCTCTTTTAGGAAATCTATGACCTCCTCCAGCTCTTCCTTTGCCTCATCACAACCCGCTACATCAACAAAGGTAGTCCCTGTCTTACTCTCCACGTATACCTTTGCCTTTGATTTTCCTATCTGCATCATATCTCTTGCAGGACTGATCTTTCTGAGTACAAATATCCATATCAGGAGGGGGACAATGAAGATCGCACTCCAGAAGATCACCTCACCCCATGCGCTCTTTTTCTCAATACCGCCGGAATATTCAATGCCAAGTGATTCGAGCTGATTTACAAGACCAGTGTCTTCAACCCTTATGGTTTCGAAACGTTCAGGTTTCGCAGGCTTACCGGAAGGTATCTTCTTTCCCGGTAATAATTCCTCCCATGACATACCCTTCAATTCTCCTCTTATATTCGCCGGGGTAATAACGAGATTATCAACCTTCTTCCTTGCAACGAGTTCTTTAAATCTGCTGTATGGTATCTCTTCCCCTTTTTGGGGCTGGCTAATCAGAAATGTAGAGATAATGATATATAATAAAAGTGCAATGCCAATATAAATAAGCGAGAACTTGAACTTCGGTCCTGTCTCACCAAGCTTTGTTTCTTTTTTCCCCGGCTTTCTTTTATTATTAGCCATAATCCAGAATTAAGATGTTTTACTGAATATCTTGAGGGAGGTGCTGTGTACATGCCTTACTTTGTCACCAGGTCTGATATATGGCAAAGCACTCTTTACTGCCCGGGCGCCATCTGAGAATCCTGTAAGGATCAATTTCAACTTGCCTGGATAGTTTGCGATATCCCCCACAGCAAAGACCCCCTTCCGGTTTGTCTCCATATTGAGATTAACCTTAATGCGGCTGTCATCTATATCAAGTCCCCACTTCTCTATTGGGCCGAGATCAGAGGTAAATCCGAGCATAAGCAGCAATGCATCTGCCCTGAGATCTGCCTCTTTTCCAGTTCCATCGATTATTCTAATACCTTTTATAGCCTCATCACCGTAAACTTCTTTGACCTCAAATGGTGTAAGAATCTTTATTCTTCCTCTCTTTGCAAGTTCACCGATCTGTTGTATGGTATTTGGATGGGCCCTGAAGGTATCCTTCCGATGAACGAGTGTCACTCCTCTTGCAGTATCGATAAGGTTAATAACCCAGTCAAGAGCAGAATCTCCGCCGCCAACTATTATTACATCTTTCCCTTTAAAATACCCCTTTTCCCTGATAAAATAATGGACACTATTTCCTTCGAACCTTCCTACCTCAGGCAATCCAAGGCTGCGCGGTTTAAAAGCACCGAGACCTGCGGCAATAATTATTGCCTTTGATAAGTATACCCCTTTGTCTGTAGAAACCTCGAATAGTGTTTGTGCTGGTCCTTCACTGCTGATTTTATCAACAATACTTACTACAGTCTCATTGAGACGAAGTTCAGGTGAGAATTGGTTTGCCTGTCCGAATAGATTCCTTGCGAGATCCTTTGCAGTAATCCTTGTAAAACCTGGTACATCAAAAATATATTTCTCCGGGTACAGCGCTGAAAGCTGACCACCTGACTCTGGCAGGCTGTCGATTATGCGCACTGAAGCCTCATGCATCCCTGCCTCAAATGCTGTAAAAAGACCAGAAGGTCCGGCACCGATTATTGTGATATCTTTTATGCTTTCATCAGACATGTTTCTTGATAGTGAACCCCATATCATCTACTATACCAAAGTCTACATGCAGGACATTACCATCCCCGTCCATCTCACTAACCTCTACATAGCTGGCCTTATCTTTATGGATAAGGTTGCCTGCAGAATCTGTAAAATAGAGGTATGCGTAATCACCGCCATGAGGTGTGCCGCCTTCATAACGATAGACACCTTCTGATTCCTCAAAAAGTACGCAATTTCCACCTGCTGCTATTGCCTCGCATCCTATACACTGGCAAAAAAACCCCTCCTCTGATGGCTGCATATTGCATCTTGGGAAACGCATATTGCCTCCTTCTAAATTCTTGAGTATACTAATCTTATAATACCATGAACTAAAAATAAACTCTGCAGTTTGAAAAGTCAATAAAGCCACTTAATAGGGACACTATAAAACTATTGCCGAAAGGGATAAGCTCCGACTAATTTTACACAAGTTATTCCTATACTGATCTACGCTTGGTATAAATATTGCAAACATTATTAAAATCAAAAACAGGAGAAATAAAGTGGACCATCTATCAGCATTAGAAAACAAAAGCATATTTATTATCAGAGAGGCATATTATAAATTCAAAAACATAGCCATATTATGGTCTGTGGGTAAGGACTCCACCACACTATTATGGCTATGCAGGAAGGCGTTCTTTGGTAAGATACCATTCCCTGTTATTCATATTGATACAGGTTATAAATTCCCGGAGATGTATCAGTTCCGCGATGAGTATGCAAAGAAATGGGGGCTTGACCTCATAATTGGTAGGAATGATGAGATGATTAAGGCCGGTATGGGGCCAAACAAAGGAGCCAAAATAGATTGTTGCTCTGAACTCAAGACCAATGCCCTGAAACAGATGATTTCCAAATATCATTTAAAGGCAATACTGGCAGGCATTAGAAGAGATGAACATGGAATTCGTGCAAAGGAGAGATATTTCTCTCCACGGGATGAGCAATTCAAATGGAACTATGAGAACCAGCCTGCAGAGTTGTGGGACCAGTATAAATCAATGGCAGAAGAAGACACGCATTTTCGCATCCATCCTCTGCTTCATATGACTGAATTGGACATCTGGGAATATACAAAGAGGGAGAATATACCTATTGCCGATTTATATTTCAGTAAAAATGGTAAGAGATATCGCAGCCTCGGGTGCGTTCCGTGCTGCAATCCCGTAGAATCTACGGCAAGCAATGTCGATGAGATAATTGAAGAGATAAGGACATCCGATACAGCAGAACGTGCAGGCAGGGCGCAGGACAAAGAAGATGTATACACAATGCAAAAATTAAGGGCCCTCGGATATATGTAAATGATGTAT
>Ga0156167_1047_pt2 | contig 15241 bp, 13 predicted proteins | sample RifCSPlowO2_12_FD_107820 | JGI IMG/M metagenome (GOLD analysis project Ga0156167, IMG submission 107820) | Nitrospirae bacterium RIFCSPLOW2_12_42_9
GTCCTTTGTGTTAACATGTAACATGATTGTTTCATTTAAAAATGCCCTTTCAAATCCGCCCCAAACACCACGCTGTAGGGACAAACCTTTAGGTTTGTCCCTTTCCTGTTGGACAGACCTAAAGGTCTGTCCCTACGTCTACGCCTGTTTTCAAGGGGGGGATTACTCCTCACAGCATATTTACTATCTCTTCTGAAATCTTGCTCAGGGACACAACCTTATCTATGCATCCGCTTTCTATTGCGGCCTTTGGCATACCAAATATAATCGATGTCTCTTCATCCTGAGATATAGTCTTGCCTTTTGCGTCTTTTATAGCCTTAATACCGTTCTTCCCATCCTGTCCCATACCTGTCATTATTACTCCGAGTGCATGTTCAGAATATGCATGTGCAACTGATTCCATTGCAATATCAACTGAAGGCATGTGAAGCATCTGGGGTTCCTTTGCAAGTTTTATATAGGCCTCGTCTCCCGGCCACTTCTTGACCTTGAGATGGTAACCACCAGGGGCTACCAGGACTGTTCCAGGTTTGACAAGATCACCATCCTTTGCCTCCCTCACCTCAAGCTGACTCAGCTCATTCATTCTTACTGCGAATGATGATGTAAAGAGAGGAAGCATATGTTGAATTACAATAACAGCCGCAGGGAAATTCTTCGGCAGCCTCGGCAGCACATCCTGTAAAGCCTTTGGACCGCCTGTAGATGCACCTATTATTACAATCCTTATCTTATTTTTGCCTGGCAGCGGACACCGGTCTATCACTGATACAGGTGTAACACTCTCAACAAACCTCGTTATCTTCTTCTTATTGCTTCCTATAAGCTTAACCTTTGTGATCAGCTCGTTTTTAATATTAACTATATTTGTAATATTCCCTGACAGGTTTTTGGGTATGTAGTCTGCTGCACCATATTCTAATGCCTTAATAGTCTCTTTTGCACCTTCTGCTGTTAATGAGCTCACCATGATTACAGGCAGGGGCATCTCCCTCATCAGGGTCTTAAGGGCATCCAATCCATTCATTCGGGGCATTTCAATATCCATTGTTATTATATCAGGGTGTAATGCCTTCACCTTCTCTATAGCTTCTAAACCATCTGCTGCCTCTCCGATTACCTGTATGCCAGGGTCTGCACTTAACAACCCGGTAATTGTCTTCCGCATAAATGCTGAATCGTCCACAACCAGAACCCTTATTGGATTAGTCATAATCTCTCCCCCTGTTATACCTCAGCTAAGTCTTTCCGCTGATAAATCATACTCCCCGGGTCTAAAATAAGACCAACCTTCCCATCACCGGTAATCGTTGCGCCGGATATCTCTTTAATATCTGAGAAATATGACCCTACAGATTTAATAACAACCTCTTCCTGGTGGCAGAGTTCATCTACGATAATTCCTACCTTCTTTTCTGCAATGGCCATTAATACTACACATACCCAATCCTTTTCTGAATCTCCTGAATTGATATCCAGTACATTCTGTAACCTGACCAGTGGAATCAGGAGGTCTCTGACCCTTAACACATCCTGACCATCAATAGACTTTATACTGTTTTTCGGAACCCTCACAGTCTCTAATATTGATGAAAGAGGCAGTGCATATATCTCATTACTTATTTTTACCATTAATACCTGAATAATAGCAAGGGTCAGCGGGATTTTGAGGGTTATTTTAGTCCCCTTTCCCACGTCTGTATTAACATCTATAATCCCGTTTATGCGTCCTATATTTGTCTTAACCACATCCATCCCGACCCCTCTTCCTGATATGTCTGTTACCTTTTCTGCTGTGCTGAAGCCAGGTTCAAATATCAAACTTATGATCTCCTTATGAGTAAGTCTTGCATCATTTGATTTTATCAATCCCCTCTCCCTGGCCTTTTTCTCAATAACCTCAGCATCTATCCCTTTACCGTCGTCTTCTATCTTTACAACAATAGAATTCCCTTCCTGAAAGGCACCTAATGTTATAGTTCCACATTCAGATTTTCCTTTCCGCATCCTTTCTATTGATGTCTCTATCCCATGATCTATAGAATTTCTGATAATATGAACGAGTGGATCGTTCAGCTCCTCTATAACTGATTTATCTACCTCTGTGGCCTCTCCGTATATTTCAAGATTAATCTTTTTATTTGCCTTTCTCGATATATCCCTTACCATCCTCGGAAATTTATTAAACACCTTCCTTATAGGGACCATCCGCATCTTCATAACTGCAAGCTGAAGATCAGTGGTGATAAGATTTAGATTCGAGGTTGTTTCCAACAGGGACTTGAGTCTTTCATCTCCATCAATAGTACCTTCCATATCTGAAATGATCTTGTTTAACCTGTTTCTGCTGAGTACCAGCTCTCCAACAAGGTCCATAACCTGATCCAGCCTGTCAGTATCAATCCGCAATGTTTTATCTTTTTCCTGCTGGTTTGCAGCAGGCATTACATTATCATCGGCCTTTGCGTCTTTTGGAGAGATGATTGTTTCATCCGGAAATCCCCCCTCACCCTTCCCCTCTCCCCCGAGGGGAGAGGGCTGGGGTGAGGGGTTTTCATCCTCCTTTGTGCCCTGAAGGGGCGGGGGGGGGGCTTCAGTATTTGAAGAAAACTCCAGTAATAGCACAAGCTTCCTTTTTATAGGATTAATGTCTACTAATTCACCTGAAGATTCTTTAACTTCTTTAAGAAGGGTCTTTAATACATCAATCGACTCCAGGATAATATCTATGGTCTCAGGTGCTGCCTGCATCTCATTCTGACGGATCTTATTCAATATGTTCTCAGATTGATGGGCTACCTCAACAAGCCTGTTAAAACCTAAAAACCCTGCAGAACCCTTTATACTGTGAACTGCCCTGAATATCTCATTTATCAGTGCCGGATCCCCGGGTGACTCCTCAAGCCTGACGAAATGCTGGTCAAGACCTTCCAGAAGCTCTTCTGTCTCTGCAATAAATTCCCTCATCAGATCCTGCATTTCATCCTGCGGCAGTGAATCTTCCATTTATTCCTCCACTATTACTTAAAAGCCAAATTCTTCCAATAGATTATCTACTACGTTCTGATTAAGGGCAGATTTTCCAGATAAATCCATTAATGGACTGTCTACTTCTAATGCAGCTTTATCCTTTAATCCAAAGGTAACTATCAACTGGAGTACCCTCTTTTCAACCTCTTCTATCAGGCTTATTATTGCCTTAATCTTCTGACCCGTCAGGTCCTGGAAAGAAAGCCCGGTTATAATATCAAGTAATGTCTCTTTATTATCGAGGACGATCTGTTTTATCTCACCTGCTGAGTTTTGCACCCCGCTCCCCTTCTCGATGGAGAATAAGTTATGCAGTATTACATCCTGACTGTCAAGGACACGTTCCACCTGTCCCATAATGCTGTGCGTTGCCTCTTCAGTTGCCTTTGTAATCTCTGATAACTGCATGGATGCCTCGGGTATCTTATCCGATGCCTGTGCTATGTTTGGTTCAATAGACTGCAGTTTTTTCAGGGTTGCATTGATATATCTTGCAATCTCACCTACCTGGCCATACAGATTAACATCGATTTCCTGTGTAAAATTACCATCGGCCATCGCCTTTGTTACTTCAACAATCTTCTCTATTGCAGGGTCACTTGTCTCTTCCCTGGCAACTGACTTAATTTCCGGGGAAATCATTGTGTTCTCCTTTGTCAATAACGGATTATAGTCTTTGAAGAGCTGCTGTATATCGAGAATTACTGACAGATGATTATTGTTCCGGATAATACCCCGGATATATTCAGAATTGACATTTTTAATAATTGATGGAGGTTTCTCAAGATTGTTACTTAAGACACGCAGGACTTCTGATACACTATCCACTAAGATTCCTACTTTCTCTTCATTGAACCCGATAATGATTATCCTTGTGTCCTTTGTAACTTCCCTGCTCTGAATGCCGAGTTTTTCTGCAAGATTTATAACCGGAATTACTACCCCTCTCAGGTCGATAACACCTAAGACGTAATTGGGGAGATCAGGTAACCTGTTTATCTGCTCAAACCTGTTAATCTCATGCACTTCGGAAATATTTATTCCGAAATTCTCCTCCCCTACTGTAAAACCTACGAGTTGTAAAACATCATCAATATCCTTCTGTTCCTGCATTTTACCCTCCGGATTTACCGTCAAAGATCTTTTCAATCTTATTTTTTAATATATCTGCTGTAAATGGCTTTACGACATAATTGTTTACTCCATATTTTATAGCCTCAACAACATTTTCCTTCTTTGACTCCGCTGTTACCATAAGCACCGGTATACCATTCAGATTACCATCTGCACGTATAGCCTTCAGGAGGTCAAGACCGGTCATATTCGGCATATTCCAGTCCGATATCACAAGGTCATATTTATCCTGTCTTAATTTTGACAGGGCACCGTTACCATCTTCGGCCTCATCAATATTTGAATAACCTATCTGTCGCAGGATATTCTTCACAATCCTGCGCATTGTAGAAAAATCATCTACAACTAATATTTTCAATTTGAGATCCAGCATATTTAACCTCCTCCGACCTTCACTGCAAATTTATTTATCTCTTCAATAAGCCTCTCCTTTGTAATAGGCTTTGTAAGAAAGGTGGATGCTCCGGTATTTATACCTTTAACCCGGCTTACGTCATTTTGTTCTGTTGTTAATATTATGAGCGGAATATCTTTAAACATATTGTTCTCCCTGACCCATCTGGTCAGCTCAATCCCATCCATCTGAGGCATATTCAAATCTGTAATAATAACATCAACGGCTGCATTCATGAGTTTCTCAATCGCCTCTACACCATTTGCTGCCAAAACTGTCTTATACCCGGCCTCCTTTATATAAAGGGCTATTATCTTCCTTGTTGTCTTGCAATCATCTACTATTAAGATATTCTTATTTATTGATAACATCCTATCCCCCTTAACCCTTTAACAAGGTTTAAAACCACCTGATGGAGATATCTATTTCTGATAAATCAGGACATTATTAATATTTACAAGCTTGAAAGCCCTAGATATATTAAACAATGACTCTGCATGACCTATGAATAAATACCCGCCTGGTGCCAAGCTATCATAAATATTAGCTATTACCCTTTTCTTGGCCATATCATCAAAATATATAAGTACATTCCTGCAGAAGACTATATTCATCCCACGAAACATCCGGAGCTTGGCCTCATCAAATAAGTTGATATTGCTTAACCTGACCATCCCTTTTACCTCAGGCCTGACTCCATACTTACCATTGCCATTTTTTACAAAGTATCTGTCCAGATATTGAGGGGGTACATTTCGTATTGAATAGTTATTATATTCTCCTACCCTCGCTGAATTTAAAACCCCTTCGCTGATATCACTCCCGTGTATCTCAATATCCCAGCCTGAATTATAGATTTGTGAGATTCTGTTCCTAATAAGCATGGCAAGCGTATATGGCTCTTCTCCTGTAGAACATGCAGCACTCCATATCCTCATCTTTTTAATGCCTTTCCCTTCAAGCTCTTTTACTACCATGGGCAATACATCAGTCTCAAAGGCCTGCAATTGATTCACATCCCGGAAAAAAAATGTCTCATTTGTCGTAATCCTCTCGTATAGTGCTGAAAATTCTTTATCCCTTGATGGAGAATATTTTAGAATATCTATATACTTTTCAAAGTCCTCATACCCATTATCTTCTATATATCTTGAGAGTCTGTTTTCGAGTAAACTCTTTTTATTATCTGAAAAAAAAATACCTGTACGCTCATAAATCATTTCCTTTAAGGCAGTAAACGCGTTATCGCTCATCTGAATGTTCTTAGATAATAACATTGCTGACCGCTCTGATCTTTCTGTATGCATCTATTGCAGCATCCCGTATCTCTTCATCCTTATGATTAAAGGCCAGTTTCAATGTATCCTCTGCCTCTCTTGCTGAAAGTTCTCCCAATGCCCATATGGACATCTTCTGAATCAGAAGGTCTCCTTTCTGTGACAGTTTTATTAAATAAGGTATGGCCTTTATAGCATTGAGTCTTGCTAATCCCTCTATCGCCTTATATATAATCCTGTCATTCCTGTCGGTAAGAAGGTTGATAAGGATATCAATGGACTTCTCTTTTGAATATCTCCCTGTCAGTTGTGCTACTAACATTCTGACCTCATCCTTTTCATCAGATCCGGCAGTTATAAGCACATCAAGCAATCCCGGTGCATTAAGTTGACTGAGTGTTTCTATACATGCCCTTCTTACGCGCCAGTTCTCATCACTTACCATGTGTTTTATAAGTTCAGCAGAATTTAAATGACCTAATATTCCGATGGCCTTTAATACAGCCTCTCTGACATATGATTTACTGTTTGACAGGTTTGATGTAAGCCCTTTAATAATTGAGGGGTCTTTATGTCTCTCTTCGATCTTAACCAGGGCATTTACTATCTCCCCTACCACATCCGAATATTCCTCTTCTTCAAGCCTGTTAAGCATTGACTCAACTGAACTTGTATCAGTTAATTCACCAAGGCCGCGGGCTGCTGCACTCCGGACATGTCCTTCTCCATATGAAAGCATATCTACTAAGAACTCTGTTGAATCTTTACCCCCTATCCTGCTCAATGCATGGAGTATCTCTATCTGAATATCCCTGTCCGAATCTATAAAAAGCGCTTTCAGGGCCTGAATAGCCATGCCGGACTTCAACATGCCAAGTACCCTGATAGAAACAAGTACCCTTGCACTATTTTCTTCCTGCAGTGATTTGATAAGCAGCTCTTCGTCTTTTAATTTCGTAAGTGCATCCATCGTTACTTGCACTATGGCAGCATTGTCTGTATCTGTATCTGTATCAGATATCAATTTCAGGATATAGACAGAACTTTTTGGATTTGTTATTAAAGAAAAGGCCAATATAAAATCCCTTTTCACTTCTGATTCATCTATGTCAATATCATTAACTGCTTCAGCTAAATAATCAAAGGCCCTGTCATTACCATACCTTTCTATTAATTTCTCAATATTCCCGTGTGTTAGTCTTAAAATACTCCCTATAGCAGCATTAAGAGATTCCGGTCTTAATGAATCAAGGGAATCCAAGAGACTTTCTATTGCCTTGTCCCCGCCGATTTGTCCTATAGCCTCAATCGAGGCAATCTGTAATTCTATATTGCCGGATTTGATTAACCCGGTAAGAGGTCTTATACTCCTCTTATTACCAATCCTTCCAAGGGCAACAACAGCAAAAAAGGCAACCCATTCATCGTCATTGAGCAGGTTTATCAGAGATTCCATAACTGTTGAATCTCCGATCCTACCCAGACCTTCAGCCGCAGAACTCCTTACATTCAGATTTGGGTCCTTTAACATCTCCAATAACAATGGTATAACCTCAGGCCTGTTTAATTTACCGAGGATATCCGATATCATCTTTTTTACATCTTCATCCTTAACTTTAATGTGTTCACCAAGGAGATCAATCCCAGTCTCCCCTATCTTCTCCAGGATCTCCTGGGCCATATTTCTGACAGCAACACGATCATTAAAGAGTAATGGCAGGACATTATATACAGTGACCTCATCTTTATATGCAATCAAGGCATCAATAGCTGCCTGTTGTACACCCTGGTCATCATCCTGCAGTGCCTTTATAAGAGGATATATTACCCTCTCATCCCTTATTCCGGTTAAAAACTCTATGGCATCCCGCTTGACAGAGCTGTCAGGATTTCTCAGCCGCTCTAATTGTTCCAGGATATCTTTGTCCGTAGTGGTCATCATGGCATCGATTTAATCGGAATTGTGCAAATATTCTTTAACTATCCATAATTATCAGTGTGACCTGACTAAAATCTTTGTTACAACCGGATCTATTCTCTGAAAATTCTTTATCTTGGCCAGATGGGATGTCTGCATAACCTCTCCACTTGCTATCAGCAGGAGACCTCTCCTGGTTTTTATGTCAGATGCAAGAATCATCCCCTCTTTAAGCTCTGAAATATCTATCTCAATGGAATCAGCCCCTGTCACTTCATGCTTTACATCCTTCAGCAGCTCTATAAATTTGTAAACATAGTTGGGATCAAAACTCTTTCCGGCCTCTTTTTCTAATTCATGTATAGCCCTGTCTGCTGAATATCTTTCATGACTCTCCCATGGATTTACGAGGGTATCGAAGGAATCAGCAATTGCAATAATCCTCGACCCTGCCGGTATCATCTCTCCACGTAAATTGTCCGGATAACCCAGTCCGTCATATCTCTCATGGTGATGCCTTATGATAAGGCAAATGTCTGAAAGTTTCTTTATCTGTTGCAATGCAGTCTGACCGAGGGAAGGGTGTTGTTGTAACAATGCCTTTTCAACTATATCAAGCTCATTTTCCTTCTTCTTCAATATCTTATCCGGAAAACCGAGTGTCCCTATATCCTGAAGCAAAGCGGCTACTTCTATGTTCAATACTTCATCAGTTGGTAACCCGATCTTCTCTGCAAGCCTTCTCGATAAGGCAGCGACTCTCTTTGCATGACCACCCAGATATGGGCTCTTCAGTTCCATCAACCCCGTAAACACCCTTACAACATCAAAGAAGTTCTGCTCGAGTTCTTTAAATAACATCTCCACTTCTCTTGTCCGCTCTGAGACCTTCTGCTCCAGGTTTGAGTTTAAATCCTTTAATATAAGGTTCTGTTTCTGTGTCAACTCGTGAAGGTATCTGTTCTCCTGTACAAGCTCATACTGGTGGATGCCGTCCTTAATGATAAGTTTAAGCTCATCATCATTCCATGGTTTTGTGATGAACCTGTAAACCTCCCCCCGGTTTATTGCGGCCATTGAAGTCTCCATATCAGCATATCCTGTAAGCATCATCCTGATTGTATCAGGTGTCCTTTTTCTTACCTCAGCTAACAGCGCTATCCCATCCATGCCCGGCATCCTGCAGTCAGACAGAATAAGTGTAATCTTTTCTTTATCCATAGTTAAAAGTGCCTGATTACCACTTGTTGCAGTAACTATCCTGAACCCTTCCCTTCTTAAAACCCTGTTAAGGGCATTCAGGATATTTTCCTCATCATCAACAAGGAGTATTGTATGTTTTGTGTCTGAATTATCGTTCATAACAGTCCTTACCAGGATGTTTATATCCTATTTCCCTTCGAGAACACTAAAGAACATATCAAGCACTGCAGGGTCAAACATCTTACCCCTCCCCTCCAATAATATCTTCTCCACTTCCTTAATCTCCAAGGCCCTCCTGTAAGATCTATTATTTGTAAGAGAATCATATACATCCAATATATGAACAATCCTCGATAAGAGTGGTATTTCATCCCCCTTTAAACCATCCGGATATCCGGCACCATCATAATATTCATGATGGTGCCTCACTATCTTTGCAACCTCCCCAAATCCATTTAAGAAAGATAGTACCTCCTCACCTATTACAGGATGTCTTTTAACCTCTACCCTCTCATCAGATGTAAGACTACCTGATTTATTAAAGATGCAGGAGTCTATTCCAATATTACCTGTATCATGTAGTTTTATCGCAAGATATAAGTCTTTAATACCTTTGTCTCCCAACCCAAGTCTTTTACCAACTTCTTTACCAATACGTGATATCTCTTCAACATTTCCAATTAGATTCAGGGTCTTTGTTTTCGACAGATAACTTAACATCTCGATCGTATTTACCACACCTTCCTCTATCTTATCTATCTTATCAGCTAATATTTTATTAACATGACTTAAGTATTCATTTTTACTTTCTATATCCTCTATTAATCTCTTATTGGTGTTTTCTAATTCATACCTCTCCAGTGCGTGTCTAACCTCAATCTTTAACAGATCATCTTCCCATGGCTTTGTAATGAATTTATATATTCCTCCGTCATTGATGGCAGATATGATTATTGAACTTTCAGCATATCCACTCAATATCATCCTGATTGCATCCGGCTGGAGATTCATAGCCTCCCTTAAAAAGGTAATACCATCCATCTCAGGCATACGATAATCTGATAGTATCAGATGTGCCTTTTCTCTTTTAAGGATATCCAGCGCATCAGCCGGATTATCGGCCTTTAATATATTATATCCATCTTTCCTGAATGCCCTGTATAAGGCATTTATTACGCTAGTCTCATCATCAACTAATAAGATGGTATATTTCACTCGAAAATCACCTTTGGTCACCCTCCCCCTCACCCCCTCCCATCAAGGGAGGGGGGATTTTCATAGCACCTTCTTAAAATTCTCATACTCAACGGGTATATAAACTCTAAACACAGTCCCCTTGCCCAGCTCACTATCCACTTTTATTTCTCCTCCATGTTTTCTGATAATCGCATACGCCACTGCCAGACCAAGACCTGTACCCTTTCCCACGGGTTTAGTTGTAAAGAACGGTTCAAATATCCTTGAAACATGTTCAGGTGCTATACCATTACCTGTATCACTAATCTCAACAATCGCATGATTGTCTTCAAAAAAGGTTCTTATCTTGATTGCCCCTTTCTCATTTATTGCCTGGGCAGCATTTACAAAGAGGTTCATAAAGACCTGGTTTAATTGCTGCGGATAACAAAGTACCTGAGGAATATCCCCATAAACTGTAATTACCTCAGCCTTGTACTTGAGCTCATTCCATACAATATTAAGTGTACTCTCTATCCCCCTGTTGATATCTGCATACTCTGGTTTATCAGAACCTATATGTGAAAATTCTTTAAGGTCCTTTACTATTTTGCTGATCCGTTTCATCCCTTCCCGGGTCTCTGATATAATCTCATCAATATCATTGAGAAGGAAGGACATATCGATACTATCCTCTTTTTCTTTCACAGCCCTGATTGAATTGACCAGGTTATTGTCAGATACATTGCTGTAGTTCAATAAAATAGTCTTATAATCGTTTAACACAGACTTTATATCTTTGATATAATCCTCTAATGTCTTTAGATTGCTTGATACAAAACCAGCAGGATTATTTATTTCATGTGCTATACCAGCAGCTAATTGCCCTACCGAGGCCATCTTCTCACTCTGTAGTAACTGGGCCTGTGCTTGCTGGAGATCGCTGTAGGCATCTTTGCTCATTTCTACTGCAATCCTGAGCTCTTCTGTACGCTCGCTGACACGCGTTTCCAGATCCTCATTAATCTGGGCAAGCTCGGTTATAAGCTGATGTACCTCCCTCATATCTTTTGCCACCATAACCATACCTTCAATCTTATCATTCTCATCTCTGATTACAGAGCCGTTTACCACTACCGGGATTCTATCCCCATCTTTGGTCAACATATAGAGGCCCTTATTCCTTATGCATCCCTCTTTAATAAGCCTTTTTATAAGTCCGAAAAATTGCAACTCTTTATCATCAAATAATCTTCCAACTGACATACCTTCAATATCTTTAAGTGTATAACCAAGTACATCCAGCGTAATATTATTGCAAAATCCAACTGTTGCATCAGGGTCGGTCACTATAAGGATATCAATCATGTTGCTTAATATATTTTCAAAATATTTCTGATCGCATATCATCTTTTTATCTCGCGCAGGACTTCTGATATCAATCTTGCCGCCCCCTTAAAGTCTTCACCTTTTGAAAAGAATCCACTGATACCGATCCCAGTTGCCTCTCTTTTCATTTCATCTGATGCACAAGCTGTAACCATTATTACAGGAATGTCCGGGTATAGCCTTCTTATCTCTCTCAATGTCTCAATACCATTCATATCAGGCATCTGCATATCGAGAAAAACAATATCCGGTCTCTCTTTTTTAACCTCCTCTAATCCATCCATGCCTGATGAGGCTGATCTGACATTATATCCATTCGCCATTAACCAGAACCTCATGGTCTCTGAATAGTCAGCCTCATCATCTATGAGAAGGATGCTAATAGACATGTTTACAATCCCCTCTCACCCTCTCCCCTTAGGAGAGAGGGAATAGCTCAACCCCAATCTCTGCAACAGACCCTTCTTCTGCTCCTCGAAGATCCCCTTATCGTCTCTTTCGGGATATTCATCAGATGACCCGGTATATAAAGGGAGTGTAAAGGTAAACTTACTCCCTACACCCACCTGGCTCTCGACCCATACCTTGCCTCCGTGCATCTCAACAAGGGATTTAACTATGGAAAGGCCAAGCCCGCTCCCTTTGATGTCAGTAGCATTCCTTCCTCCCACCTGCTCAAATTTCTCAAAGATCCTGTCTAAATCATCCCTGGATATACCGCAGCCATTATCGACCACAGAGCACTTTAAAAACTTGTTTGTGTCATTCCCTGATCCTGGAGGACTGACATTTACGCTCACCCTCCCACCCTTTCCTGTAAATTTTACTGCATTACCAACCAGGTTTGTCAGGATTTGAATAACCCTGTCTCCATCAGCATATATATCCGGTATTTCATCAGGCACCTTTGTAAAAAACCCGACACCCTGGCTTTCTGCCCATGGCGTAAGACTCTGGATTACATCATTCACTATATTTCTGAAATTAGCCTGCTCCTGATGAACAGCAAGCCTCCCTGCCTCTATCTTCTGAATATCCAGAAGGTCATTGATAAACTTTGACAGCCTTTCTATATTGCGCTTTATAAGCTGTAACATCTTCTCCTGCTGTTCGCTGACTGATCCGGCTGTTTTATCAACCAGAAGTGTAACAGCCTGTTTTACTGCCACGAGAGGTGTCCTCAGTTCATGTGTAACATGAGTTACAAAGTCCTTTTTCAGCCTGTCCAGCTCCCTCTGTTTTGTTATATCTGAAAGTACTGAAATCATACCAACAACCTTCCCTTCAATGTTATGTACAAGGGCTGTACTTGATTTAAGTACACGTTTTGTTTCGTCAGATCCTTTTAACTCGACCTCCTTTTCCAAATCCTCACCCACTACTGATGAAAGATCCTTAGACAGTACCACCATATGCTCATCACCCAGCCCTTCTGTAATATGACGGCCTGCCTTGTCTTTAAGGCCCTTACTGAATATCTTCTCTGCCTCATCATTCATCATCAGTATCCTGCCGTTATCATCAACCATAACCATACCAGCGGAGGAGCGGGACATTACCATCTCTGTCCGCTCTTTATCATGGGAAATCTGCCTCTTTTCCATCTCAAGCGTCATGGTGGCTATCTTCACCTTCTCCTCAATATCCTTCTTAAGATGTTCCATAATAATAGAAAATACACGCTTCTGATCTTCCGGTGATTTAACAGCCTTTGCTATAACCTTCCAGATCATAGCCTCAAGGCCATTCCCATGGAGGTCATTTATCCATTCCGCATCCCCTTTACCTGCCTCTGAAGCAATTGTCTCCCCATCCTTTATCCTTGCGTACTGAACAGTATTGACCCTGATATTCACTACCCCGCTTTCTGCTAATAATCTCTCCACTTCGGGTTCTTTTGAGGCAATAACACGAACTAAGTTTTTTATATCATCCTTTGTTACACCGGAAAGAAATGTAATAGTGTCTATCCCGGCTTTATCAAAAATATCAATGATCTCAGACCCCAACAAACCTATCTCATCGACAGTCTTATCCCCGACAACCAATTTATGTTCTGCTGTTCCTATGGTTAATTCCGGATTAGCAGAGAGATACTGTCTGACGTTGTCAAATGTATTATTCAGGGCCTGAACTATGATGGGATGGTCAGCAGAGTAGAGGTTAATCAAACCGAATAGTTTACCGAGCGACCTTATAATTGCAGAAATATCTGTCACCCATTCCTCTCCTTTAATTTCCCTTTTAGCCTGAACATGGCCTGGGTATGGAGCTGTGAAACCCTTGATTCTGTAACACTAAGAATCCTTCCAATCTCTTTCATAGTAAGTTCATTGTAATAGTAAAGGGATACTACCCTTTGTTCCTTTTCCGGAAGATGTTCTATTGCACTTTTTAATATATCTCTTGTATCTTTTGACAAGAGCAGGGTTAATGGGTCACGTTTCTCAGGCTCTCCTATACATTCTAGGATATCCCTGTCATTATCCAGGTGAATCCCAAGATCCTCTATACTGATCATTGCTGAGGTCTTGGCCTGGGCTATAAATTCCTGGTATTCTGCCATGGTCATCTTAAGCTCAGATGCAATCTCATCTTCTGTTGGAGATTTCCCGAGTTTTTTCTCGAGTTGAGCTACAGTCCTGTATAAAAGCCCTGCCTTTTCTTTAACAGAGCGTGGTATCCAGTCCATAGCACGTATCTCGTCAAGCATTGCACCCCTGATACGGAATTCAGCATAGGTCTTGAATAGTGTCTCCTTGGAGGGGTCATATTTATCCATAGCATCCATAAGTCCTATTATCCCTGCACTGATTAAATCATCAATGTCAATATCAGGCTGCAATCTGTGAGAAAGTCTGTAGGCCATATATTTAATCTTAGGCCCATATTCTTTTATCAACTTATCTCTGACCTCAGGGTCACCAATCCCCTTTTTACTTGTTGCACCTTTTGGTTTATACTCTACTACCTTATGGACGATCTTTTCCATTACTTCACCTCTCTATAGGGGTTAATACCATCATATTTCACTCCATCCTGTCTGGCCCATTAATCTCTTCCATAGAAACTGGATATTTCCTTTAAGATGAGGTTTTTCAGGCCAATCACATACAACCTTTGCAAGTGCAATAAAACACCGGCTTGCCTCTGACGCGGGATATATATCCAGGACTGATCTCTGTTCCATTACTGACTTCCCTACATGTTTATCCTGCAGAATGCAGCCTGAATAATCTATAGATATGTTAAGAAACCTGTCTGCTGCAGTACTAAGTTTGCGATAAACTTCATCACCTTCACCCGGGTCTCCTGCCATATTTACAAGGAGCTTAAAATGATCCTCACCATATTTTTTATGAAGCACCTTCATCATTGCATAAGCATCCGTTATGGAAGTCGGCTCCGGTGAGGCAATAACAATAATATCCTGAGCAGCAGTATTAAAATACATTACATTTCCTGAAATACCTGCTGCTGTATCAATAAGCATAATATCAAACGGATAATCAAGTTTATCCAGCTCAGTTAACAGGTTCAGCTTTTGCTGCGGAGAAAGATCAGAGAGTTCCTGAACTCCTGAACTTGCCGGTAAGATCATCATTTCACCAGGTCCTTTTATCAGCACATCTTCTATCCCGATATCGCCATTGATAACATTTTGAAGACTGTATACCGGCGTCAGCCCCAGCATAACATCAAGATTACCAAGTCCCA
>Ga0156167_1155_pt1 | contig 14499 bp, 15 predicted proteins | sample RifCSPlowO2_12_FD_107820 | JGI IMG/M metagenome (GOLD analysis project Ga0156167, IMG submission 107820) | Nitrospirae bacterium RIFCSPLOW2_12_42_9
GCTCTCAAATCTAAAGCATATCCGCCATTGATCATTAATGCGTATGCTCCATTGCCCCTGCCTGCGGCCTTTCAGGGCTTCAAGCCTGTTACCAGGCGGCACTCTCAAATCTTCTATTTTGCCTGCGACATTAAGAAATGCCAGCTTACGCATGGCAACTGCTTCAAATCCGGAAAACCGAGCAATGCGCTTGCCTTTAAACATCGCCTCAGTATCCCGACACTTAAACGAAGCAATCATGAACTAATACTAACGTAATGCGTTAGTATTGTCAAGCTTTATTATTAACTTCCCCCCTGCAAAGATCGAGGAGCCGGAGCTTCTCATTTGCGCGCTATTTCATATTAGCTACCATATATTATTTAACCACATCATAGCGGAAGTTGGGTTAGAATAATTTCAGACCGCTATATTAAAAGTTAAGATGTGGTCAACCCTGGATTTCTGAGCTACCCTTGCAATTAGGGCATCATAAATTACACCCCCTGATAGCCCCAGTTCAGCCATTTGTTTAATCACAGAACTATAATCAGAAGTAGAAAGAGGGGAAACTTTTCCTGCAGCTCCAATGTTCAACAATTGCAGCAATTAAGACAGAAGTATCAAACAGGCATTTCATTTTTTCCCTTGTGATGCTATCTTTCTAAGACGTTCCTCGCGATGAATGCGAATAGAATCTTTAATATTACCCGTTGCCATGCCCGAAAATACTAATACACCATCTTTAACGTGTAAAGGAGTTTCTTCTTTTAATGGTTTTAGTATTACCTCATCCTCAATGCTCTCTATATGTAACACCTCCCCTGGTTTTAAACCAAGGTTATCACGAATTTCTTTTGGTATCACCACCCTGCCAAATTTATCTAAGGTTGTTTCCATAATTGCCCTCCTTTATTGCCATTATAGAATGCCAAATGGCAGATGGCAACGGGCGGGCGGGGATAAAATAGGTGATATCTCTTGATTACTTGACTATGCTTTCTCAATCCTATAAACTTTCAAGTGCAATTAGGGAGCAGCAAATATTATGGATAGTTGCGACACATTAATCGAAGAGATAAAAAAACTCCTTTCCCCGAGAGAAGAGATTATTCTGGCCTATCTCTTCGGATCTTTTTCAAAGGGAATACCATCTTCCCGCAGTGATATAGATATAGCTGTTCTCATTCAGGAGGGCATATCCGAAGAAGAATATCCTTACGGCTACCGCTCAGAACTTTTAACATACCTAATTAAGGGTCTTCGAACAAACCGCATTGACCTTGTGATTCTGAACGATGCATCTCCATTCCTCAAATTTCAGGTATTACGTCATGGCAAAATCATCCTCTCAAAGTCAGAGAATATAAGAATCGATTTCCAGGTAAAGGTTATAACAAGGTATAACGATGTAAAAAGATTGATAGATATTCAGCATAGATACCTCTCTGAGCGTTTGAAAAACGGAACATACGGCAAAAGGTGATAGATACTACACTTATCAGGGAAAAACTGGGTGAACTGGAGACCTTTATACTCACGCTTAACAAACTTCGGAGCTATTCCCTGCAGGAGTTGCTGGAGGATAGGGCGAAGGCATGGTCTGTTGAGCATGGGCTTCAACTGGCCATTCAAACTGTGATAGATACAGGAAACCATATACTTGCGGCACAAGGTGAAATGGAGATAGAAGAATATGTTGACGTTATAGATAAACTTGGAGAGCGGGGTATTATCCCTGCTGCATTTTCACATTCTATTAGAGGGATGGCAGGTTTTAGAAATATACTGGTCCATGAGTATGCTGTAGTGGATCTTAAGAAGGTCTATCAAGTGTTGCAGAATCAATTAGATGATTTCAGAAAGTTCGCCAGATATATAGATGCCTATATGACCCCCTTTGAAAAAGGGCTGTGATAATCCCCTAATAACCGGCCTTATAACAGAGGGTAATATTATCATCAACCGCCTTATGGAAAACTTCATTCAGTCACCCCTTTTTGCCTTTATCCTTGACAGTTTGCTTAAATATGGGTTAACGTATTTTTAAAAATGAAGTAAATGGCACATTCCCGATAGCTTGCTAAAAAAACAGGAGGTAGAGAATGCCAAAGCCAAAATATCATATCCTCTTATGCACTAACACACGTCCGACAGGGCATCCAAAGGGTTCATGCGGAGAGAAGGGCGCCCAGAGTGTTGCAATGAAGTTTAATGAAGAACTTGAAAAGAGAAACCTGTATGGGAGGGTTATTCTTTCAGGTTCTACATGTATCGGTATGTGTAATTTCGGTCCAGTTGTCCTGATCTATCCTGATGCAGTCTGGTACCATGGGGTCAAGGCAGATGATGTGACTGAGATCATGGAGGAGCATATTATGAAGGGTAAACCTGTAGAGAGATTGATGATACCTGATAGTGCGTGGGGAGAATGAAGATATTATTCCTGGGTTCCGGTACTTCAACAGGTGTGCCTGTAATAGGTTGCAAGTGCAGTATCTGTAGTTCTGATAATCCTAAGAATAAACGGACACGTGCCTCCATCCTTATATCTAACAATAGCAGGAACATACTCATTGATACAGCAACGGATCTTAGATTTCAGGCCCTCACATACAGCATTGAAAGGATTGATGCAGTATTCTTTACCCATGCCCATGCTGACCATATCCATGGGATTGATGAGTTAAGAAGTTTCAATCACCTGCAGGGGGGGGCAATCCCCTGTTATGGGAGTGGTGAAACATTGGAGGCAATAAGGTATAAATTTGGTTATGTATTCAATGGAGGGGACAGCCCTAATAACTGGACACCCAGGCTCCTGATGAATATTATTGAAGATCCGTTTGAACTCTATGGTTTAAGGATATTACCCCTTAAGATATTCCACGGTGATAGCATAATACTTGCCTATAGGATTAATGATATGGCCTATGTAACAGACTGCAGCGGGATACCTCATGACTCCATGGATTCTTTGAGGGATATGAGACTTCTTGTGCTGGATGCAACACGCTATCAGCCTCATAGTAAACACTATGGACTCTCACAGGCGATAAAGGTTATTGAAGAATTAAAACCGGAGAAGGCGATATTAACGCACCTCTCCCATGCATTTGAACACGATAATGTAAACAAAGAGTTGCCTCCTGGTATTGAGCTTGCCTATGACGGGATGATTATTGAAAATGCATAGCGAGGAGGAAAATTATAACATGGAATCTATCCCCCCTGAATTAAATACCCCTACCTATATTGACGTCCTTGAACAATTCGACGCAGCAGCAGACTGGTTCTGCCTTGACAGGAATATATGGAAACGGTTAAGGCTTCCGCAGAGGGCCCTTTGCGTTACTATGCCAATAAGGATGGACAATGGCGACGTACATGTCTTTCAGGGGTTCAGGGTTCAGCATGATACATCCCTTGGTCCAACAAAGGGCGGGGTGCGTTACCATCCGGGTGTGAACCTCGGTGAGGTGGCTGCACTTGCAATGAATATGACATGGAAGTGTGCACTAGTTGGTCTTCCATATGGCGGTGCAAAGGGCGGGATCAGGTGCAATCCCAAAAATTTGTCAAGGAGAGAGTTGCAGCGCCTTACAAGACGCTATACAGCAGAGATTCTACCTCTTATAGGACCTGATCATGATATACCCGCTCCTGATGTTGGCACAAATGAGCAGGTAATGGCATGGATGATGGATACATACAGCCAGCAACGCGGGTATGCAGTGCCTGGTGTTGTAACAGGCAAGCCTATATGCATAGGCGGGTCCTTAGGAAGAGAGGAGGCCACAGGCCGTGGTGTTGTATATATTACTCTTGAGACCTTGAGACATCTTGGGATAAAGGCAGAAGGGAGTACTGCCGTAGTTCAAGGGTTCGGAAATGTTGGTTCTATTGCTGCCCGGTTCCTTATCTCCAATGGTATTAAGGTAGTCGGGGTGAGTGATTCAACCTGCGGGGTCTATAACAGTAATGGTCTCGATATTTCAGCTCTGATTTCATATAAAAAGTCCAAACATACACTGGAAGGTTATTCAAACGCTGAGATGATAACAAATGAGGAACTTTTTGGATTAGAGTGTACAATCCTTGTTCCTGCTGCGCTCTCAGGTCAGATAACAGAGGAGAATGCAGGCAGGTTAAAATGCAGAATAATTGTTGAGGGTGCGAACAGCCCTACTACCAGTGGGGCAGACGAAATATTAAGAGAGAGGGGAGTTTTTGTTATACCGGATATCCTCGCAAATTCCGGGGGTGTGATTGTCTCATATTTTGAATGGGTGCAGGATCTTCAAAAGTATTTCTGGAAGGAGAAGGAGATAAATGAAAGGCTGCAGGAGGTCATTATTACTGCTTTTAATGAGGTGTTGAAGTTCTCTATATCTGAGAATATTGATATGAGAAAGGCATCCATGGTTAAGGCTATAAAGAGGCTTGCGGACGCACACCTTGCAAGAGGGCTGTATCCATGAAGATATATGTTGATGCAGATGCATGCCCTGTTAAAGAGGTTGTCTGCAATGAGGCATATACACGTAGTATCCCTGTGATTATGGTGGTTAGCATGGCCCATAATATATATCCAGCGGAGGGAATGGATGTTATCAGGGTGGATTCTTCGTTTCAGGCCGTTGATATGGCAATAGTTAATGCAGCAGTTTCAGGTGATATTGTGGTTACATCTGACTTTGGACTTGCATCCATTGTCCTTGGAAAGGGTGCAAGGGCAATATCACCTTCAGGCAGGGTCTTCTCTGAAAGAAATATTGATACACTCCTTGAGAAGAGACATTCAGCAGCAAGACAGCGAAGAGGGGGTGGAAGGGTCAAGGGGCCAAAGGCAAGGAAGAAGGTCAATGATGATTTCTTCAGAAATAATCTTATTAGACTTATAGAGGAGGGTGTCCTCCGGAATGTCCAACCATAAAAAACCCTTTATAAAAACAGGGCCGCCAGGACCAGAGGCGATTGAATGGGTCACGCGTGATGAAAAGGTAATATCACAGTCATATACACGGGCTTACCCCCTTGTTGTTGAAAAGGGTGAAGGGGTTTATATAGAGGATGTGGATGGAAACAGATACCTCGATTTTACCTCTGGTATTGCCGTAACATCAACCGGTCATTGCCATCCTGCGGTAGTAGAAAGAATAGTTAACCAGTCAAAGAGATTGATTCACATGTCGGGTACTGATTTCTATTATTCTTCAGAGATAAAATTGGCAGAGAGACTTAATGAGATTACACCCGGAGAACATTCAAAGAAGGTTTTTTTCACAAACTCAGGGACTGAATCAAATGAGGCTGCAATGAAACTCGCCCGCTATCATGCAAAGAAACCTTATTTTATTTCATTTTATGGCGGTTTTTACGGAAGAACCATGGGCGCCCTGTCTTTAACTGCAAGCAAAGATGTACATAAGCGTGGTTTTGCCCCATTTGTCCCCGGGGTGATACATGTGCCATATGCATATTGCTACAGATGTCCATATAATATGCGGATGGATGAATGTGATTATTATTGTGTCAGATGGATCAAAGAAGAGTTGTTCAGGACCACTGTTCCCTCAGATGAGGTAGCTGCCATCTTCATAGAACCGATACAGGGGGAGGGTGGATATATCGTTCCTCCTGATGGATACTTAAAGAGGATGGAAAAGCTGGCGAGGGAGTTTGACATCCTCCTTATTGTTGATGAGATACAGTCAGGTATGGGAAGGACAGGAAAGATGTTCGCCTGTGAATATGAAGGTGTTGTTCCGGACATTATTACTATTGCCAAAGGGATTGCATCCGGCATGCCCCTCGGTGCAATGGTTGCATCTTCATCTGTAATGACATGGGAACGCGGCTCTCATGGGAACACATTTGGAGGTAACCCCATAGCCTGCGAGGCAGCCCTTGCTACTCTGGAACTCCTTATCGATGGTTTGATAGAAAATGCACGGGATATAGGGGCCTATGTCATCTCGAAATTAAATGAGATAAAAGCAAGACATCCTATGATTGGCGATGTGAGGGGAAAGGGCCTTATGATCGGGATAGAGCTTGTCCGGGAAGGTGAGAAGAAGGAGAGGGCTAAAGATGAGAGAGGGGCTATTATAAAAGGTTGTTTTAAGAGAGGCTTGCTTTTATTAGGCTGCGGTCAGAACGTTATAAGGCTTATGCCACCCCTGATATTGACAAAAGAAGATGCAGACATCGCACTTACCATATTGGAAGAGAGCATAGATGAAGTAGAAAAGGTGGCTGGGGGCCGGTCATAAAGGTCAATTTAAAAAGGGTAGCAGCCCTAACCTGGCTAACCGGTGTCATTTTGATCGTGTTAGGTTCAAACACCCTCTCCCGTGCTGAAAGTAAAACTCCTGCCATAATTGTGCCCTATGATTCAATAACATACCCCGGGATAGAGGTCTGGCCTCAGGCTAAAGTTGTAGTTAAAAAGTTCTACGGATCAGAGCAGCCTGTTGGAGGAGAACGGATTGAGTTTCTTGAGGAGGGAAAATATCTTGGCCTTGCACTAACAGGCGGGGATGGCGATGGTGTTATACGTTACATCCCCTATGGAGAAGGGATTCGCAGGATCAGGATAAGGCTTTATCATACATCCGGTTATAAGTCAGAAGATGCTGAGATGTTTGTAGGGGTGTGGAGCCGGTCAAGGCCTATTATACTTGTAAGTGTGGATGCACTGAAGGAAAGACAGAAGGAGGTAGTCTTCCCTTTCATGGGCAAGTTATCAAAAGAGACAGATTGGAAACCGGCAGCATTTGCTGTTGATGTTTTGTCAGATATGTCAAAACGGTTCAATATCGTATATTTGTACAATGGCAGCCTGACAGATTTTCAGAAGATGAGATCATGGCTCAGCATGAATAAGTTTCCTGTCTTTCCAATGATTATCTGGAATAATAATATCAATTATATAAAAAGGCTGATATCTGACAGGGGGAAAGAGATAAAGGGTGTGGTCCTCAATATAGAAGAGGAAGTAGATCTTTTTCAGAATAAACAATTAAGAATGTTCCGGATATCCTGGAAAAAGGAGAAATCTAAAAATAAGGATGAATTTAAAAATATCTCTATAGTAACCGACTGGAGGGAGATCAGGAAGGGGCTTTTTTAGGCGGCTAATCAGACGATTTTTCTACCTTGGCAGATAGATAGAAGCTGATGACCATTATAAGAACAATAATAGCGTAAATCCCAATCTGGGCCAGGGTTATCCATGATTCAGTCCACCCGAGGGCTAACCTCATCTGTATAATGAGTATACCTCTGATACTCGCTATAAGTCCGATAAATAGAAATGGATTAAGTGAAAACTTATGGCGGCTGAGCTGACGTAACACCTGTCTGAACAACTCCATAAGGATCAGTACAAACATCAACTCACTGATTATATGGGATATCGAGTGTGTTGTGAAGTAATAGAAGTCTGAAAATGCCTCAGATAACAATATTACTGCAAGGGTTACTATCCCGAGAGCTACGATTATAAGGATGATGTCATCAAGATATCCAAACCAGCGGCTAAGGTAGCGATTGAACCAGCTTTCGATCGTAATTTCACGTTTATCACCATTGCCCATGACAGTAGATAAAATAGCAAAACGGTTATTACCTGTCAATGGCTAAACCCTTACAAATAATATGTACATCATTCAGGTAATTTTTTTCTTTAAATTTCAAAGCAATTAGGTTAAAATAAAGTACTTTTCCTGGGATAACACACCTTTATCATCTTTTGAAATTTGGGAGGTAAAATATGATGAAATACAGAATCCTGGTTGTAGACGATCAGGAACCATTTTCTCATCAGGTTAAAAAAAGGCTTGAAAAAGAAGGTTACGAAGTAGCAATAAAAACAGATGGGAAAAAGGCATTAAAAACTATTGAAGAGACAAGATATAACTTAGTCATCAGTGATCTCAAGATACCTGATTTAGACGGCCTTGCTCTTCTTACCAATGTCAAAGAGAGATTTCCTGAGACTGCCTTTATTGTAATGACTGCCTTCGGGAGTATAGAAACAGCAGTAGAAGCTATGAAAAAAGGGGCAAATGATTATATAACCAAGCCATTTTCCTCTGAAGAGCTTGTCCTTATTATAAAGAATGTCCTCGAAAAACAGAGTCTTGAATATGAGATAAAGATATTAAGAAAGGAGGTAGAAGGAATTTACAGCTTTGGAAATATCATAGGAAAGAATCAGAGGATGCAGGAGGTTTATGACCTTATATCTGACGTTTCAGATACAGATGCTACAGTGCTGATCCGCGGAGAGACAGGTACCGGCAAGGAGTTGGTGGCAAAGTCCATCCACTTTAACAGCAGACGTAAAGACAGGGTATTTGTAAGTCTTAACTGCGGCGCCCTTCCTGAGACGCTTCTTGAGAGTGAACTATTTGGTTATGAGAAGGGTGCATTTACAGGTGCATTAAAACAGAAGATCGGGAAATTTGAGTATGCAAATGGCGGAACGATCTTTTTGGATGAGGTAACTGACCTTTCTCCGACTACGCAGGTAAAACTTCTCCGGGTGCTTCAGGAGAAGGTGATTGAAAGGGTTGGCGGCAATGAACAACTTGATGTTGATGTGAGGATTATTGCTGCAACAAACAGAGACCTCGAAGAAGAGGTTGAACATGGGAATTTCAGGGAAGACCTCTATTATCGACTTAATGTTGTCCCCATTAAACTTCCGCCTCTGAGGGAGCGAAAAGAAGACATACCACTATTGACCAAACACTTCCTTGCCAAATACACACAGTTATTAAATAAAGATATTAATATTATCTCACAGGAGGTGCTTAATGAGATTATGGCATATGATTGGCCTGGCAATGTCCGTCAACTCGAAAACCTGATAGAACGGGCTATAATAATGGCTAAGGAGAATACCATTTACCATATAGATCTATCTGATGACCTGAGGAGAAGGAAGAATGGACTGCAGCAGAATCTTGCTGTAGAACTCCCTTTCAAGGAGGCAAAGAAAATGGTTGTAAGTGGTTATGAGAAGGAATATTTTATAAATCTTCTTCGAAGATGTAAGGGTAATATAACTCAATCTTCAAGGATATCCAACCTCGATATGAAAACACTGAGGAGAAAGATGAAGGAATATGGATTAGAAAAGGGCGAATTTAAAGATCGGGACTAAATGTCCAATCCACACCAAATTTCTGGACACACATTCCCTGAAATTTTAAAGGGAATCTCACCTCTTATCATAAATTAATTATATCATTTCTTGAAAATCATCCATAATTCAAACAGGTTAATAATTATATGTAAAGATTTACTTTTACTATGAGATTTATTGGTATGTCTATTGCTCATATAATTTAATGTCACATAATAAATATCATCCGTAAATTTCAATAAAGAAATCTTTCTTCGAAGATTCGGTATTTTAAATTATCATGGAAAATAAGAGATGTTCCTATTATGAAGATAAACCGGTTAAAAGTTGTAATGCAGTACTTAATGGGATAAAGGTTCCAACAAGGAGAGAGACAGAATTATTCTGTCTGAGCGGGCATTATGATAAATGTCCTACATTTATAGAAAAAGAAAAGGAGGTGAGGGATACAATGAAAACAGATGAGGAGTTTAGATTAAGTTTAAACAGGAGAAGTTTCTTAAAAGTTGCTGCAGTTGGCAGTGGTGCAGTTCTAATTGCAAATAGATTAGGATTTGTTGAAAAGAGTTTTGCCATGCACACATGGAAAGATGCCACTACATTTGAGCAGTTCCCTTTTACAGAAAAACTTATCTGGAGACCTGAAGATGGTGTATCAGTTGATAAGGTTGTCAGAAGCGGTTGTTCCTTCTGTCCATCTGCATGCTGGCATAATGTACATGTAAAGGATGGGAGGGCTTTAAATGTATATGGGGAACCAGGCAATCCAATGCAGGCAGGCGGTGGAGTTGAAGGAGAGCAGGGCGGTGTATGTGCAAAAGGGAGGATCGGTATAGTACAGCTCCTATATAATAAGTACCGTATCACGAGACCCATGAAGAGGATGGGGCCAAAGCCCAGTATGAGGTTTGAGCCTGTTTCCTGGGATCAGGCATTTACAGAGATAGCACAGAAGCTGATAGAGATAAGAGACAATACGCCGGAAGGTGCAAAGGCAGTAGCTGCCAAGACCACAGACAGGGTTTCAAGGGATAATGGGGCGCCGCAGTTCAGGTTCATGCATATGTATGGAAGCCCCAATACAACACACGAAGGGTACATCTGTAATGATGCGGGAGGGATTGCACAGGGGCTGACTCTCGGCAAAGGTTCTCAGACTAATGGGTTCGGGTATGATCCCATAACAGGGACATATGACCTCGGTGACAGCAAATATATTATTTGGTGGGGTGTAAATGATGCAGAATCCCATCCGATTACACATTCCTGGTTCAGGAGGAGGAAGGAAATTGTAAAAGCAAAATGGGTTGTAATTGACCCGAGGATGACACCAACAGCACTTGCAGCCGAGACATGGGTACCTGTCAAACCAGGTACAGATATGGCTTTAGCATTCGGTATGATTCACTACATTATTAATAATAACCTTATTGACAGGGATTTTGTTGACAAGTGGGTCGCGGGTTATGAAGAGTTAAAACAGTTTATAAATGCAAAGGGATATTCCCCGCAGTGGGCTGAAGGGATTACAGGTATCCCAGCGAAATCTATTGAGAAACTTGCAAGGGATTATGCAACAACCAAACCTGCTGCAATTGTTACCAATGCAGGTATAAATCATCATGTAAATGCAGTTGACTGTGAGAGGGTGCTGATATTCCTTGTTGCTATCACCGGAAATCTGGGTATCCCCGGAGGCGGCCATATAGCAATGCATAATTCAGGTATTGGTGTATCTTTTCCGCCCATAAAAGGCGGACCCGCTATCACAGAGGCGGGAATTCCACCGCAGCCGGATTATTTTATCAGGGCGATAAATGAAGGGAAACCATATAAACTACGGATGATCTTTTATCAGGGGAATATGACTACACAAAACTCCAATACACAGATGGTGAAGAAGGCACTTATGAATCCGGATGTTACTTATGTTAGTTTCAACCTGTTTCCTCAGGAAGATACAGAGTATGCTGATTACATACTGCCTACTCAGACGTTCTATGAGTTTGAGCATGTACACCGCAGGCTTGACAGGGCCCTGATGTTCAGGGATAAGGCGGTCGAACCAATCGGAGAAACCAAGTCAGAACTCCAGATATGGATTGAACTTTCGGATTATATGGCAAAGTATGATAAAAAGAACCCGCCTGAATACTGGACCGGGAACTGGGATCCCAGGTGGTGGCAGGATAAGCGATATTTCTGGGATGAGATATGCTCAAAGAATGGTGGTTCCTGGGCAGGTGGGATTACTGCTGACAGGATGCTGAAACTTGCACCTAAACATATGCTTAAAGCGCCCTGTCCAACCATGGACCATCCTGCGGCAAAGGTCTTGAAACCAAATCAACTTGCTGAAGACGGTCAGCATCCCGGGATTAGTGTGATGTTTCTGGATGACCCTGCATGGAAGCTGTTGTGGGCTAATGATAAATTTCCCAATGGCCGCAGGTTCCCTAATGACATAGATAAGGTAATTATTTACACAAAGGAATTTGATGAGAAGATGAAGGCCATAGGACATTCAGCACTCCCTGAGTTTTATACATCTCCTGAGACAATGGATGGACTCCCAACTATAAAATATCTTAATGAGTTTGTGAAATCCCCGTCAGTATCTAACAGTGCTGGTGGTAATCTTGTACATAAAGTTCAGCTTGGCGTTACACCTGATCCGGAGATAAAGAAAAAATATCCCATCCAGCTTACTACCGGCAGACCTGGTGTCGGTGTTTTTCACACGATATCCCACTGGTCCTGGAGTCTTGCGCAGATATGCAAGGATCGATATGTCCAGATGCATCCCAAAATGGCAGCTAAACTAAATGTGAAGGCCGGTGATATGGTGAAGGTGGAGACACAGCGGGGATCTATTACAGGCCCTGTTATGGTCTGGGATGGTATCCAGGAGGAGACAATATATATTCCATTTACCTTTGGTAATAAACAGAAGGTACATGAAGATATAGGGGGCAAGGCCTGGGATACTGTGAATGTCCTGACTGAGCACTACTACGATACCCTTTCAGGACAAAATGAATATAAATGTCAACTTTGCAGGGTTACTAAAGTATAGGAGGTGAGACCATGGCACAGAAATATGCTTTTTTAATAGATAGTGAACGATGTATCTTCTGCAGGGCCTGTGTAGTGGCCTGTAAGTTAGAAAATCATGTTGGGTCTCAGTGGCAGAGGAATGATGTCATCTTGATAGGACCTGACCAGACAAAAAATCCGGCTATGTACCCTGTATTTATGAATTGTCAGCACTGCGAGAGACCAGCCTGTATAGCAGCATGTCCCGTAGAGAATAAGGCTATTGAAAAGAGGGATGATGGAATTGTATTAATTATACCTGATAAATGTGTCGGTGATGAGATGTGTGTCTATGCCTGTCCCTATGGCGCCTTAAGGCTTACCCCGCGGAAAAATAAATATGGTTATAATGTGGTGGATAAGTGTACCTACTGTGTACATAAGATTGACAGGACATCTGATGCACCAGGAAGTAACAAACCGGCATGTGTTATGACATGTCCTAACAGGGCACTTGATTTTGGTCTTCGGGATGAACTTCTCTCAAGGGCAAAGAGGGAAGGGAGAGAGATCCTTGATATTGATAAATTTGGTATGGGACCGGGTAACATTATTCTCAAACCGAGACCTGTCCGCATGGCCGGTGTTTTAGAGGATACATTTGAGATCAGGACTGAATGGCCCTTTGATATAAAGGCATTCAGGGTTGGGGCTTCAGAGGAACTAAACCCTGTAGGGTGAGAGGAGGGTAATATGAAAAGAATCATATTCGTAATATTTATTTTAATATTTATTGAAGCAATAGCAGGGACAACATATTCCCTGGCACAACAGAAGAAGATGACTGAAATACCAATTGGAAACGCAAGGTCTGCTGATGAGTTCTCAAAAGATGCAGACTATCTGATCGAGGCCCGGCGTTCTGCTGTCTCTGATGGGGAGTCTGCAATACTCTTTAAGCCTTCACGGTGTGTGAAATGTCATGACAACAAACCTGGTGTGGAGGGGCAGATTTTCTATAATTATCCTGATTTTAAGAAGGAAGTTGACTGGCCTGATTACATTGCACATCCGGATCGAAAGCATGCACCGAGCCTTGATTATGATTTTTTTGATATGCATGCAGGTAAGAAAAAGAGATTGCCAATGACGAGGGGGCAGGATATTGAGCAGCGGCTGAAGCAGATGCAATAAAGCATGAAAAAGTCAGGCAAGATAGAAGACCTGGATATGTTTAATTAATAAGTCATGCAGCGTAATAGGTCGGGCATCCTGCCTGACAAATACCTGAGAAAGGGATTTTCATATGCAATCCAAGTCAATCGAGGGAATGTTATATTCAGCCCTTTCAGAATGTTATAAGGAACCAACCCTTAAGTTTGCAGAAGATGTTATAAATAGAAATCTTTACAACACAATTGAAAATGGCTTCAGGCTATTAGAAATACCTTTATTACCGGAAACACTGAAAGGCATTGAGAATGGCTATAGTGGTAGAGGAGAGGAAGGGATAATTGAGGAATATTGTAATCTAAAGGAGGATTATTATTCCCTGTTCTTTCCGCTCTATGTGGTTCCTGTAGAGTCTGTTTACAAAGAGTGGGTTGATGGTAAAAACATGAAAGGGTATATAATGGGTGAACCTGCCATAGAGATGAAGAAGAGATTTAATATCTTAGAAATTGATTTACCGGAGATATATAAAGATACACCTGATCATATCTCCCTTTTGTTAGAGTATGCATCTCTTTTGAGTGAGTACCTTCCGAGGGAAGGCAGGATAGATTTTGTACTAAATCATCTTGACTGGTTAGATGATATGAGGAATGATGTTTTTAAATACACTGATAGCAGTTTCTATAGGTCTGTTGCAGATATTACAGTTGCATTTTGTGAGTATGAAAGTTCTAACTTGTTAATGTTAAGGAGGTAGCCTATGAAAGCGAGAAATCTCATTCTCATATTAACGGTGATGTTTGTTGTTTTATATATAGCCGGATGTTCGAAAAAGGAAGAGGCAAAACCAGGGGCCGGGAAGATAGCAGAGGTGCCGCCTGAGTATGCTAATAAGCATATCCCTGAAGGGTGGTGGACAGATGATAAGATAATTGCTGAAGGGAAGGAGTTATATGATGGTAAAAAGAATATGGATGTCAACTGTGCAGCGTGTCACGGACTGGATGGCATGCCTGTACTTTCAGGTACAAGAGACCTCAGAGACGCATCAAGAGTAAGCCAATGGTCTGACAGCTACTGGTTCTGGAAGGTTTCAGAGGGTGTGCCTGACACTGTAATGACAGGATGGAAGGAGAAAATGAGTGAAGAAG
>Ga0156167_1145_pt1 | contig 14464 bp, 13 predicted proteins | sample RifCSPlowO2_12_FD_107820 | JGI IMG/M metagenome (GOLD analysis project Ga0156167, IMG submission 107820) | Nitrospirae bacterium RIFCSPLOW2_12_42_9
TTGCTGCAAGGAGTTTATCCTTGAATCCGTAGAGATAGCTTATTCCGCTGTTCAGGAGAACGGTATTTCCGAATCTATAGTCCAGATCATTCTCCGTAGCGATCTGATAAGAGCCGGATAGAAATGCCTCCAGCCGGCGAGGTCTTATCTGGTAGGCATAATATGCTGAGACCAGGCCATCCCAGGAACCTGTGCCAGGCATTATAGTAGGCTCGTTGATCTCACCCTCATGATCTAACAACTTGTACTCTCCTGTAGGGGCCTTTATACCTACCCCACCCACAAGGAGATGTCTGGCACCGAGATTGAATGCGTACTTTCCAATAAGACGTACATCGCCAAATCCCGATGTCCCGTCCTGACGGCTGAAATCTCCAGGAACATGGGCATGTTCGTGTGTCCGGAGATTGAAAAATGGGATCGAGAGCATCAATGCGCCCGATGAAATGACCCCGTAGCTGATATCTAATTGAACCAGTTCGTTGTTTGTCCGTATCTCCTTATGACCATCTTGTACAATCTCACCATTTTCAAAGTCGATCCGTGGTACCAGGGCCTCAGAGACCTTTTTACTCCCCTCCTGCACACGGTCCATCGGGATGAACCGGTATGACAGATCGAGGATCACCTGACCCGGTACAATGATCCCTTCCTGAGTCCCGACAACAAGAAAACAATTGGATGAGCCGCAGCTTGCCCACCCATCTACTGGAAGAACCAATCCTGCAGAGAATGCCAGGAGTAAAGACCCTGTAATAGATATAATACAGGCGTATATCTTTTTCATGGACATATCCCTCCCTTGTATTTGATTTCTTAAATTTGATCTTAAATTCTTTTGTATTTAGGCAAAAGAAGAGAGCGGAGGGGCACGGTTGTGGAGGTTTAGATAAAAGGTCTGAGAGACAATATCCCCTTCATGAAAGCGGGGGTTTTCAGCTATCTCAAAGATCCCTGTTATATGAAATGGGATGCTGAATATCCCAATATACGAGACAGACTGGGCAAAGGAACAGAAGGAATATCTCTCACTGGAATTCTTATCCTGTTGATGTGATTCTGAGTGCGGGGCAGGATTGGGCTGACTATCGCTATGACCATGGCCGTGACTATGGGTATGGTTGCTGTGATTCCCGCTTAGACCGGTATCTCCATTTACTGCCGTGATTTCACAATGCAGATCGCATAAAATAACAGCGGGATATACAGAGAGGTAGATAACCAGGAGGAGGGCTACAGAGAGTCTGGATATTAATCCTTGTTTTCTAAACCAGTGACTATCCATTTGCATCCATATATTATAGGAATTAATATATACCTGCAATATCATTCTTACAAGTCTATCCACCTACCTGTTTATATTTTCCGGGCCATATTCCCTGGATAACATCATGGAGAGAACCTCCGCCAGTTGGTAAAGGTTTTTTGTGTCCGCCTCATTGTATTTTAATAATATTTTAAGGGCATCCTCATCACCTTCAATATACTTTCCCCATAACTTTACTGCATCATAGCCATCCATCCCTGTGATTGAATCTTCTCTTCGCATCCCAAAGTAGGCCTCGAGCTTCTTCAGTCCGCCTTTTATATTAAGCCGGCGAGCAGCAAAGCAAAGATCATAGTTTGGCATGTCTACTTTAAGTCCTGAAATGGATTTATGCAGAAATGGTATATCAAATACACGGCCATAATAGGTAATTATAAGTTTGTATTGGAACAATATATCTTTCAGTGTTCCGGAATCAAGGTTTATGTCCTTGATAAGGGTATGCATCTGATCCCTCCCATACATGCCAACAATCGTAACCTCGCCATAACCAGCCGGTCCGCCCATGGTCTCAATATCGAGACATACCGCATCCTTGTGAAAGGCATCAAAAAGCCTCCAGTACTCATTATGATGAAGCCTTATAGAAAAATAATCTATATCCCCCTTCTCCAGTGCATGTAACGCCTTCGTAATCTCTCTATCAAAGATATTTTTCCTTGATTGGGATACTCCAGGGATGTGTATCCTCGTGAGAAAGTCCTCCCATGTAAAGACCCCCTCCCGCCACAGGTGTCTCTCAAACCTTGTTCCCACGCCGGGCAGGATTGTAAATGTATGTTTGAGCATAATAATTTTTTTATATTTTAACATACATTTGACTGGACGAGATAATGCTGTTATCTTTTTCCCGTCACACATTTATAAAGGAGATAACATGAAATACCAGGTTGGCAGGACAGGACGGGTTGTTGTAGTGCGGTTTGAAGACAGGGATGATCTGCTCGGGGGGATTACCGAAATCGCCAGCAAAGAAAATATCAAAAGCGCCATCTTCTATCTCATTGGGGGAATTAGGGAGGGCCGCATAGTTGTCGGTCCTGAAAAGGAGGAACTTCCTCCAAAGCCAGTGTGGAAAGATCTTAAAGAAAGCCACGAGGTTGTCGGCATTGGCACTATATTTCCGCAGGATGGCAAGCCGAAGGTACACTTCCACGGCGCCTTTGGAAAAAAAGATATGGTCAAGGTGGGATGCCTCAGAGAAGTATCGGAGACATTCCTCCTCCTTGAGGCTGTTATACTGGAAATAGAGGGGGTTACTGCTTCAAGGGATATTGACCCGGCATTAGGATTGGCATTGCTGAGGGTATGAATGTTGTAAAAGAGATTATAGGTGTTAGGTTGATATATTGGCGTCCCCAGGGGGATTTGAACCCCCGTTTGCGCCGTGAAAGGGCGACGTCCTGGGCCGTACTAGACGATGGGGACTAAAAGTGAATGAGCCGCGATGGATTCGAACCATCGACACCCGCCTTAAAAGGGCGATGCTCTACCAACTGAGCTAGCGGCCCATAAAAAGTCTTGAGCCTTATATATTTATCATCTCAGAACCATGTCTGTCAACTCTTTTTCCACGAATGTCCCCGAACCATCTCAAATCTCACTGACACAATTTCTTGACAATAACCACTGGCATAGTTTATGCTAAATAATCTCATTCTGATAGCATGCAAAAGGATAAGGTGTTACTATATTAGGTGGAGACATTAGTACAGACAGAGGTTAATACAAGGCAAAGAGGTGTCCTTTCTAAAGTCTATGACTTTTTTAGTTCTGTTAAATTAGCAGTTGTAGTCTTTTTCCTTCTCGCAGCAGGCTCAATCTCAGGTACATTAATAGAGCAAGGACTTAGCCCTCAGGAGTATATAGCAAATCACGGAGAAAAGTGGTATTACTGGATCAATCTCCTGAGCCTTAACAATGTATATCATAGCTGGTGGTTCTCTGTCCTCCTTGCCCTCCTTGCATTAAACCTTGCTGTCTGTCTATCAAAGAGACTCCCTACTATATGGAAGGCTTATTATGTTGTTGATACTGATTTTACTCATAACCTTGTACAGAATTTCAAGAATAATACAGTAATCCAATATCCATCCGGTATGGAAGAGGCAAGGGGCAAGGTAGTGGATATTCTGAAAGGAAAAAAATATAAGATCTGGACTGAGAACAATCCCAATGATATTACAATCTTTGCAGCAAAGGGAAGGATCGGGAGACTTGGCTCGACTATAGGGCATATAAGCATCTTTATCATATTGATAGGTGCTGTGCTGAGCAGTGCAATTGGCTTCAGGGGGTTCTATCCTTTTTATGAAGGTGAATCCGTTTTTATTCCAGAGGGGAACTTTTATGTTATGGTTGAAAAATTCTGGATCGATTATTATGAGAACGGTGGTGTTAAAGACTACTTCAGCAAGATGTCTGTAATAGATAATGGTAAGAAGGTTTTTACCAAGACCATTCAGGTTAATGACCCGTTGCAGTACAAGGGGGTCTGGTTTTATCAGAGCAGTTATGGTCAGGCATGGGACCGCCTCGATAAGGCATTCATCCGCATAACAGATAAGAAGAGTGGACGGGTCGTGGCTGATGAAACTCTTGACTTCAGGAAGGAGAAACTGATTGCAGGAACTGACCTGCGTCTTAATGCAACCAATTTCCTCTCCGATTTTGCATATGATTCAGAGAGCAAGCAGATATATGCAAAATCAGGTGAACAAAATAATCCTGCTGCCGAGCTTGAGATATATGAGGGTGGAGAGCTTATAGCTAAACCATGGATATTCTATAACTATCCAAACATGTTCCCGATAGAGAAGTCAAAGTATAATTTTATCCTGTCCGGGTATATTGCACCGCAATATTCCGGTCTTCAGATTGCAAAAGATCCCGGTGTTAACCTCGTATGGGTTGGAAGTTTCACGCTGATGGGTGGTCTTTTCATATCCTTCTTTATTTTTCACCGGAGGATATGGATTAAGATACTCCCTTCAGAGAGGAGTTCACTGGTCTATATAGGTGGTCTTACAAATAAAGATACTATTGGATTTGAAAAGGAGATGAAGTCGATTATCGGCTCCTTTTAAGACAATGGAGGTGTAAACTCATGTTTAATTCATTCTTTTTCTTTGACATTATATTCTGGATTTATCTTGCAGCAGCCTGTTGCTATATATTCTATATGGGTATAAAGAAAGAAGGGCTTGGTCATTTAGCCTTTGCACTTACTTTCATCGGCTGGCTGTTAAATACTGTTGTTCTTGTTGTCAGGTGGTATGAAACCGGCAGGGCTCCTTATGCAAATCTGTATGAGACTATGGTTCTCTTATCATGGATGATCGTGGCAGGCTATATTGCAATCGAACTCAAGTATAAAAAGCTAAGGGTACTCGGGGCCATTATTGTCTCGATTGCATTCCTTGCAATCGGGGCAGCAGCCATGCTGCCATACAGATATCAGGCCATTGAACCGCTTATCCCTGCCCTTCAGAGCAACTGGCTGGTGCTCCATGTCGTAACTACATTCATCGGGTATGCAGGATTTGCAATAGCCTTCGGCCTCGGCATCATGTATCTTTTCAAAGAGCGCGCAGAACGGAGCGGAAGGAAATCATTCTTTGACAGGTTCCCGAGCTCCGAGATCCTTGATGACATGAATTATAAATTTATTGCAATAGGTTTCCCATTCGTGACCCTCGGTATCATACTCGGTGCAATTTGGGCAAACTATGCATGGGGAGGATACTGGAGCTGGGATCCTAAGGAGACATGGTCTCTGATAGTATGGTTTATTTATGCAGGATATTTCCACGGCAGGCTTGTACGCGGATGGAAGGGTAGAAAGACCGCATACTTTTCAATAATAGGTTTTACTGCTGTAATATTTCTTTACTGGGGGGTCAGCTTTGTACTACCCGGATTACATGCTTATGCATAAGCTAAAATTTCAATATGCCTGAACTTACATTAGAAGAAGAAAACAGGGATAAAGGTGGTGGTAAAAGTACTGCCATTATTATTGCCATTGTGATACTTGCAGGGATTATCGGGGCAGTATGGCTCAAGAGCAGCAAATATGCGCCTGTGATGGTGGGCTCAACAGCACCTGACTTTACACTTCAGGATATGAGCGGCAAGGGATATACACTCTCTTCCCTGAAGGGCAAGGTTGTATTTGTAAACTTCTGGGCCACATGGTGCAAGAGCTGCAAAGACGAGATGCCTTCCATGCAGACCTTATATGCCTATCTTAAAGATAGGAATATGCCATTTGAGATGCTTGCCATAAGCATGGACAGGGTTACGACACAGAAGGAGATTGATCCGTTTGTCCGAAGCCTTGGGATTACCTTCCCTATCCTCCTTGATCCGTGGGGTAAGACCGACGGGAAATATAAGCTCACCGGTGTTCCGGAATCATACATCATAGACCAGGAAGGCAGGGTTGTAGAAAAGATTATTGGCCCGAGGGATTGGACAACTATTAACGCAGTGGAGAAGATCTTCGGTCTTCTTAATATCCAACCGCAGCCTCAGGCAGAAAGGAGCTGATAATGGGGTCCGCAAATCTCTCCATATTAGTTACCTTCTCAGCAGGCCTCCTCTCTTTTGTATCACCCTGCGTATTGCCGCTTGTACCATCTTATGTCAGTTACATCACCGGTCTTACCTTCGAAGATCTGACCACAAACAGGGACTCAAAAAAGATAAGGTTTATTACTATAACTAATTCAATCTCCTTTATAGCAGGTTTTACAGCAATATTTGTCATGTTTGGGGCGTCAGCAACTTTCATCGGGCATATACTGCTGAGCTATCAGGATATTGTACGGATGGTTGGAGGTGTACTGATAGTCCTTTTTGGTCTTTATATTATGGGAATACTCAAGCTCAACTTTCTTACAACTGATAAAAAGATACATCTGAAGAATAAACCCGCTGGTTATCTTGGCTCTTTTATCGTTGGTATGGCATTCGCCGCAGGATGGACACCGTGTGTAGGGCCAATCCTGGGGTCTATACTCCTCTATGCGAGTACAACAGGTTCAGTTGCAAAGGGGATGGGGCTTCTGGCAGTATATTCATTGGGACTCGGCCTTCCGCTCTTTATATCTTCTCTTGCCATAAATACATTTCTCTCAACATTTAAGGTCATTGTAAGGTATATGAGATGGATAACAATCCTGAGTGGTGCCTTCCTTATAATAATTGGAATAATGATATTTACAGACTCTTTCACATTCCTTACAACATGGTTTCAACAGCAAGGTATAGGCTGGAGTTTAGATCTATAAGGGGTATGGATGTATCCTGTACTTTTTAAATTTGGCTCATTAGAGATCAGGTTCTACGGTGTAATGATAGCACTTGCATTTATTGCAGGTACCCTGATCGGTGAGCGTGAGGCGAGGCGTAAGGGATTTCCTCCTGGTACTGTTTATGACCTCCTCTCCTTTATGCTGATTGCCGTAGTTATTGGCGCAAGGTTATACTATGTTATCTTTTCAGATCTGTACTGGTTCATTTCGCATCCGTTTGAGATAATTGCGATATGGAAAGGGGGGCTTTCCCTCCACGGCGGGATGATAGGTGGTCTTGTTGCAGGGATATGGTATTGCAGAAAAAGAGGGCTTTCGGTCTGGAAGTTTTCTGACGTGCTTGCACCATCCGCCATACTTGGTCAGGCCATTGGCAGAATAGGGTGTACATTAAACGGGTGCTGTTATGGAAAGGAGACTGATTTACCATGGGGATTTATTTATACTGACCCGCATTCTTCGGCACCACTTGGTATACCCCTCCACCCTACGCAGGTATACGAGATTATTCTGAGCCTTATACTATTTGCAGGTATTTGGTACAGCAGAAAAAAGGTCTCCTTTGATGGCCAGATGTTTCTGACATATATCATGGGATATGGCATAATCAGGTTTTTCCTCGAGTTCTTCAGGGGGGATTCCTTATTGTTGTTTAATCTTATACCAGTACCACATGCAATGAGTACGGTTGTCTTTCTCACAGGTCTTATACTTTACATATATAGAAAGAAGTCAGGTTCAGCAGCGGGTAGTGAACCACTAAATAAACAGATAAATGTTAAAGGTAAGAAGTCGGAAGCAAGGAGCTAATTGGGAAATTGCCATATTATGATGTTATAGTAGTTGGAGCAGGACCGGGTGGAGCTACTGCAGCGTATGAACTTGCAAATGCCGGAATAAGTGTCCTTATAATAGATAAGGAGAAGTTCCCCCGCTACAAGCCATGCGGCGGCGGCCTCTCACTAAAGATCGACAAGATCCTCAACATTGATATAAAAGAGACTATAGAGAACACTATCAAGGGGGCATACTTCAGCTATAAACAGAAAGAAGGAGTTTTTCTGTTATCTGACAAACCTGTCGCCTATATGGTCATGAGGGACAGGTTTGATTCACTCCTGCTCTCAGAGGCGGTTAAATCAGGGGCCTCATTTATTGATGAAAGTCATGTTAAGGGCATCTCTAATGGTAAAAACGGGTATGAAATATTTGTTAATAAAAACCCCTCACCCTTACCCTCTCCCCTCAGGGGAGAGGGATGGGTGAAGGGAGGATTTTCAGGTGATAAGGTATATAATTGTAAATATGTAATAGGTGCGGATGGCGCCAATGGAATTGTAAGGAGGTTTTTGTATCCCGGGATTAAACGCACCCTTGCTGCATCTATTGAAGCAGAGATACCTGTTGACGAAGAATTGACCGATAATCACAGTCATTATGTCCATATTGACTTCGGGGTAATACCGTATGGTTATGCATGGGTCTTTCCTAAAAAAGGGTTTCTCTCAGCAGGGATAGCAGGTTTTAAGGGAGTTGCAAAACATCCAAAGAGATATTTTGAGCAATTCATAAACGGGCATAGTAAAATCAATGGAACCACGGAATACAAATATAAGGGACACCCTATTCCGATTTTCAATAAACCACTGAATCTTACAAAAGGTGGTGTTATGCTTGTTGGAGATGCAGGGAATCTTGTTGATCCCTTTTTTGGTGAGGGGATTTATTATGCAATCAGGAGTTCTCAGATTGCATCCACTGTTGTCTCCGAGGCTATAATCAAAGGGAAAACTGACCTTTCAGGATATGATACAAAACTCTCAACTGAATTTTATCCGGAGTTCATGGCAGCCCAGCAGATATCCCAGTTTGTTTACACCTTTCCGAGGATATGGTTTAATGTCCTTTCAGATAGGCCGGAACTTGCCGAGCAATACTATAATGTTCTCAGGGGTGAAAACAGGTACTCGATATTTTTGAAAGAGATAAAATCGATCGCAGGTTCACTTATGAAGACCGCCCTTAAAAAGGGTTTTCTTCAACTCTTTAAATAAGAAATATATTATGGCTACGAGTTTTAAATTTATAAGGGTATTAGGGATACCCATCTATGTAAATTACACATGGTTTATTGTCTTTGGCCTCGTTGTCTATAATCTTGCAGTTCTTTATTTCCCTTATCTCGGGCCGTACTACAGTCCTTCAACGCGGTGGATTATGGCATTCATAGCCTCCATTACCCTTTTTGCCTCGATATTACTGCATGAGCTTTCTCATTCTTATGTTGCCCAGAGACATGGCATAAAGATTAAGAGTATAACCCTGTTTATATTTGGCGGCATTGCACAGATGGTCGGAGAGACACGGAGTCCCAGGGCAGAGATGAAGATAGCTGCAGCAGGACCCGCACTGAGTTTTTTAATCTCTGGTATATTCTGGATCATTACATTCATTTTCATAAGGGATATGGCCATTTCTCCTGTGCTTGCAGTATCACAGTTTCTTGCTTATACCAATATGATCCTTGCGATATTCAATCTGATTCCGGGCTTTCCTCTTGATGGCGGAAGGATTCTGAGGGCAATTATATGGGCAAAGTCCGGTAATCTCAGCAGGGCAACTCTGATTACAAGCCGCATTGGTAAGGGATTTGCCATCTTCCTGATTGTGATGGGATTGTGGAATATCCTTCAGGGTGTATTTATTCATGGACTGTGGTTGATCTTTATAGGCATATTCCTTCAACAGGCAGCAGAAGAAGGGTACAGACAGACATTACTCCACCGCGCCCTATCCTCTGTCAGGATTCGTGATATCATGGTTTATCCGGTCATGATGATTGCCGATGACATAACCCTTGAGAGGGTTGTTAATGACTACTTCTTCCGTTACCGGTACAATAGTTTTCCGGTGATATCTAATGATAACCTTGTCGGGATCATATCCATACATGATATAAAAGGGATTGAAAAAGAGAGATGGCCTTTCATGACCGTCAGGGATGTTATGCATCGCAATATTTCAGAGTTTACAATATCGCCTGATGGTGGTGCGCTTGAGGCATTAGACAGGATCATAGAAGGTAAGCGTGGACGTCTTGTAGTAGTGGAATACGGGAAGGTCATGGGGATAATAAGCCAGCGTGATATAATGCAGATGTTGAAACTTAAAACAGACCTTGGAGCTACATAACGATTTTAAGCAACGTGGATTGACTTTTATCGAGGGCTTTGTTAAGATGCGGACATCTTAACCTTTTTTGTCCTTCCCGGGTGTAAAAATGGATAAAAAGCTGAAAATTTTATATTGCTCTCCAGAGGTTACACCCTTCTCAAAGACAGGCGGGCTTGCAGATGTCTCAGGAAGTCTTCCCATGGCGCTTTATGAAATGGGTTGTGATGTAAGGGTTATCACCCCGAAGTATTCAGGTATTGGCAACTCTCATGGAAAACTCAAGAAGATTTCAACATCTTTTTGTTTCAGAATCGGTAAAAGGAATGAAGAGACAGGGCTTAATGAAGGTAAATTACCGGATAGTAATGTCCATATATATTTTGTATCAAATGAGAAATATTTTTACAGGAAGGGATTATACCAGGAGGATGGAAAGGATTATGAAGATAACCTTGAACGATTCTCGTTCTTTTCCATGGCAGTTCTGCAATTACTCAAAGGCATAAACTGGCAGCCTGATATAATACACTGCAATGACTGGCAGACATCCCTTATACCCGTATATTTAAATACCCTGATAAAAAAGGATAAGTCACTCGCAGATTTTTATAAAAACAGCAGGACAATCTTTACTATACACAATCTGGGTTATCAGGGGTTATTTGATAAAGAGAAATTTCCGGTTACAGGACTGGGGCTTGAGGTATTTGACATTAAAGGCCTTGAATATTACGGTAAGATTAACCTGTTAAAAGGTGGTATCATATTTTCTGACATTATAACTACAGTCAGCCCGGCATACAGCAGGGAGATACAGATAAAGGAACTGGGGCAGGGACTTGACGGGGTTCTCAGAGATAAGAAAGATGACCTTTACGGAATCCTGAATGGCGTCGGTTATACTGAATGGGACCCTTCAAAAGACAAACACCTTGCTGCAAGATACAGCATCAAATCCCTTTCCAAGAAAAAAGATTGCAAGAAGGACCTGCAGAAATTATGCAATTTAAAGACAGAAGATTTACCGCTCATAGGAATGGTTTCAAGATTAGATAACCAGAAAGGGCTTGATATTCTCATAGAGATTATGGATGAGCTCATGCAACTGGATATCCAGTTGGTTATATTAGGCACTGGTAAGCCAGAGTATGCTGATAAATTAAAGAGGTTTGCAACAAAATATTCAGCCAAAATGTCTATGAATCTCTTTTTTGATGATGCACTCGCACACAAGATAGAGGCAGGCGCAGATATCTTTCTTATACCATCCAAATATGAACCATGCGGCCTTAGCCAGTTGTATAGCTTCAGATATGGTACTGTGCCGGTAGCGCATAAGACAGGTGGTCTTGCTGATACGATTACAGATTATATCCCCTCTAATATTGAAAATGATACTGCCACCGGCTTCCTTTTCACTCAATACAATGGAGAGTCCTTATTAAAGGCAATACTCCTCGCACTTAATGTTTATAAGGATAAAAAGGAATGGAAAAGACTCATGATTACCGGGATGAAATCCGATTTCTCATGGAAACGATCTGCAAATGAATATGTAAAGTTATACAATAAAATAGTGGAAAGGAGGGCTTTATAGGTGAAGATTGGAATCTTAACAGGTGGTGGTGACTGCCCGGGGCTTAATCCTGCTATAAGGGCTGTTGTAAAAAAGTCTGTTAAATTAGGTCATCAGGCTGTAGGGTTTCGTGATGGCTGGAAGGGTCTGATTGAACTTAATTATAAAGATCTGGACTCAGAGGCTGTATCCGGTATACTCCATCTTGGTGGAACAATACTTGGAACATCGAGGACAAATCCCTTTGCAAAGGAGGGTGGTTCTCAGAAGGTTATTGAGAATATTAAAAAGGCGGGCATTGATGTACTTGTAGCAATTGGCGGAGATGACACACTCGGTGTAGCACATAAATTATATGGCCTGGGGATTAACACAATAGGGATACCTAAAACCATAGATAATGACCTTTCTGCCACTGACTTCACCTTTGGCTTTGACTCTGCTGTTAATATTGTTATGAACGCGCTTGATAATCTCCATAGCACCGCAGAATCACACCACAGGGTCCTGGTCGTTGAGGTCATGGGGAGGCATGCAGGATGGATAGCAACATATGGCGGGCTTGCAGGTGGCGCTGATCACATATTAATTCCTGAAAAGCCATTTACAACAGATGAGGTATGTGACAGTATAAATAGGAGACATGACAGGGGTAAGACATTCAGTATCATAGTCGTAGCAGAAGGCGCTGTTCTTTCTGAATCAGAAAAGGTGATGACAAAGGGTGCAAAGACAGATGCCTTTGGCCATGTTATGCTCGGCGGCATAGGTAAATTCCTGTGTGAAGAGATTGAGAAGAGGACAGGGTTTGAGACCAGGGATGTGGTGCTGGGACACTTACAGCGCGGAGGAAGCCCAACAGCATATGACAGGATACTTGCAACACGTTATGGGATTGCTGCAGTTGATCTTATCCAGAAAAAGGACTTCGGGAAGATGGTGGCATTGAGGGGAAATCAGATCGTTGCAGTCAGCCTCGAAGAAGGTATTAAGAGGGCAAAAACTGTAGATATGGATCTTTATGAAATAGCACAAACCTTCTTCGGATGAATCATGAAGGTTAAAACACACCTATATATCAGCGGAAGGGTACAGGGTGTATTTTTCAGGGACTCCACGAGGCAGATGGCCAGTATAATGGGTCTGACCGGTTATGTAAAAAATATGATTGATGGCCGTGTAGAGGTAGTTGCAGAAGGTGAAAAGGATGCTGTTGATAAACTTACCCAATGGTGTTACACAGGACCTCCTGATGCGATTGTTGATTCAGTAGAAATTCATAATGAGCCATATAAGAAAGAGTTTGAGAAATTCGAGATAAGGAGATAGATGTAAGGAACATGAAAATAATCCCCCCTTACCCCCCTTTAGAAAAGGGGGGTAAGGGGGGATTTGAAAGGGTATTTTCGAGTGAAAAAGATTAATTTTGCTATGGGGATACATTTTCATCAGCCGGTAGACAATTTTGACCATGTATTTAATGAGGCATATGAAAAGAGCTATAGGCCGTTTATTGATGTACTTGAAAGATACCCGGCAATAAGGGTAACACTCCATTACTCCGGAAGCCTGCTTGAGTGGATTGAGAACAACAGGCCTGAATTGTTGAAGAGGATTGCAGATCTTGTGGCCAATGGTCAGGTGGAGATGATGACAGGTGGATTTTATGAACCCATACTGTGTGTGATACCACAGAGAGATAGTATAGGCCAGATAAGTATGCTGACTGAGTATCTTCGGGATAAATTCCAGGCAGAGGCTGAAGGGATGTGGCTTACAGAGCGCATATGGGAACCGCACCTGCCAGGTATTCTTCACGATGCAGGCGTTAAATACATGATAGTCGATGATACACACTTCCGTTACGCAGGCCTCCTTGAACATCAGTTGTACGGTTATTACTCAACTGAAGATGAAGGAAAGGTGGTCTATCTGTTCCCATCGAGCGAGCGGTTGAGATATTCAATCCCATTCAGGGAGCCCCATGAGACTATTGATTACCTGAGGAGTCTCGCCACAGATGAGGGGGACAGAATCCTCGTCTATGGTGATGATGGAGAGAAATTCGGTCTATGGCCTGAAACCTATCACCTGGTATATGAGCAGAAATGGCTTGAACGCTTTTTTGATACCTTGATACAAGAATCCTCATGGATCAATATTACAACCCTTGGAGATGCCCGTAAAAATATATCTTCTCATGGCAGGGTTTATATACCAACCGCCTCTTACAGGGAGATGATGGAATGGTCGCTTCCAACAGAGAGCGGCAGCCTTTTTGAAGATGTCCTGAATGAGGTCCGGGCAAATGGAAAGGACCATTATTATAAGCCATTTTTACGCGGCGGTTTCTGGAGGAATTTCTTAGAAAAATATCCTGAGTCTAATAATATGCACAAGAAGATGCTACGCGTAAGCAATAAAGTTGCTGAACTAACGGAAGATTCGAGGATTCAAGATGTCAAAAACAAAAAGGGTTCAAAGGGAAAACCCATGGACACTGGAACCAGTGACACATTGAACCCCCTTTACATCGGGAAGTGTGTTTCCAGGAAGGGTGAAGGTCTTCCCACCAAAATATATGAGGCAAACCTTGAGTTATGGCGGGGTCAGGTAAATTGCCCATACTGGCATGGTGTGTTCGGCGGGCTATATCTGGGACATTTAAGGGCAGCAGTATACAGGCATCTTATTGCGGCTGAAGTTATAACAGATAATTCAAAATATGGCAGAGAAGGATGGATTGAAGCAGAGACCCTTGATTTTGACTGTGACGGTAGTGATGAGATTATTGTTACAGCTCCTGATATATCCTTTATTGTTGATTCACATAAAGGGGGGATGCTTACAGAGCTTGACCACAGGCCATCAGCATCAAACCTGCTCAATACCCTCGCAAGGAGACAGGAGGTCTATCATAAAAAGATCATTTCCAATACGCATGGCGGCCATTCTGGCGGAGGCCCTTCTTCTATCCATGACATTGTAAAGTCAAAGGAGGATGATTTACATCTATATCTGCACTATGACACATATCGCAGAGGTATGCTTGTAGACCATATATTTGGT
>Ga0156167_1140_pt1 | contig 14388 bp, 13 predicted proteins | sample RifCSPlowO2_12_FD_107820 | JGI IMG/M metagenome (GOLD analysis project Ga0156167, IMG submission 107820) | Nitrospirae bacterium RIFCSPLOW2_12_42_9
TATCACTCAGAAAGATGGGGATTAAGAGATAAAAAATATAAATGGCTTCTGAATAAAGAGATAAGTACAACAAAGTGGAAAAAGTTAAAACCGGTCAGTCCCTATTATTTCTTTATACCGAGGGATGAGAAGGGTAAGGAGGACTATGAAAGATATTGGAAGCTTACAGATATTTTCCCTGTAAATATAACAGGTATAGTGACATCCAGAGACCATTTTGTAATTGATTTTGATAAAGAGGCTTTGAAAAGACGCATAGTGATGTTTAGAAATTTATCACTTTCTGATGAGCATATTAAAAATATGTTTAAATTAAAAGATACACGTGGTTGGAAGATTACCAATGCAAGAAGAGAATTGGCAAATAATAGAAACTGGGATGATTATTTCTCAAAAATACTCTATCGTCCTTTTGATATCAGAGAGATTTATTATACACCTATTATGATAGACTGGGGTCGCCCAGATGTTATGCGACATATGATGCACGAAAACCTTTCACTCTGTTTCATGAGACAGGTTTCTCTGGATGAGGATTATACCCATTTCTTTGTCAGTGAATACATAGTCGACAACAGGACATTTTTAAGCAGCAAAGGGATTATTCAACAGGCGCCATTGTATCTATATTATGAAAAAAATAGGCCCAAGAAGAGATTTTCAGGAAGTGCAATGATGCTCTTTGAACCAGAGACTGATTATAATGTAAAAAAACCAAATATATCTGCTCCGCTTCTGGAAAAATTAAATGCAGAGTTCAAAAAGATCCCTGCCCCTGAACAGATCTTTTATTACGTTTATGCAGTTCTATATTCAAATACTTACCGGATAAAATATACTGAGTTCTTGAAAATTGATTTTCCCAGAGTTCCTTTTACAAAAGACTACAGACTCTTTATAAAAATGGCAGAGTATGGAAAAGACCTTGTAGAAATCCATCTGTTAAAATCAAAAGAATTAAACAGGCCCATTGCCAGATTTCATGGCGAAGGTGATAACAGAATGAAAAAGCAGCAATATGATCCAGATAACAAGAGGGTGTATATTAACAGCAATCAATTCTTTGATGGCATAGAGAATGAGGTTTGGGAGTATCAGATTGGTGGTTATCAGGTTTGCGACAAATGGCTCAAAGACAGAAAAGACCATAAATTATCATTAGATGAGATAAAACTGTACTGTAAAATTGTTACGGCCATAAAAAAGACAGTGACGGTTCAAAGAGAAATAGACACGTTATATCCTGATATTGAAATAGACCTGTAAGGGTATTTATCTTGGTAAGTAGTAATAATAAAAACACTGAGGGTTAGTTATGAAGACTTATCGTGAAGAGTTGTGGTTTGAGATCAAGACAAGGCGTGCATATATCAACATAACACCTAAGGTTGAAGAGGTTTTGAGAAAGAGCGGGGTGCATGAGGGCCTGTGTCTGGTCAATGCAATGCATATAACAGCGAGTGTCTTTATCAATGATGACGAACAGGGGCTGCATCAGGATTATGATGATTTCCTTGAACGGCTTGCACCGCACGAACCAGTCTCTCAATACAGGCATAACCGGACAGGTGAAGACAACGGGGATGCACATATAAAACGGCAGTTCATGGGTCGTGAGGTTGTGGTGGCTGTTACTAATGGAAAACTCGATTTTGGCCCCTGGGAACAGATATTCTACGGTGAGTTTGATGGAAGAAGACGTAAGAGGGTGCTTGTCAAGGTTATCGGGGAATGAGAATAGTGGGAAATAAATAAGTATGATGACACCCGCACCATTTCTTTAAAATATGTCTGGAAATAATCCCTTTCAATTGAAATTTATCCATCTATAGGTTATCATGTCTTTATGAAAGGGATATTCATTACCTTTGAAGGGATTGAGGGGTGTGGCAAGACCACACAGGCCCATCTCCTTGCCGGATATCTTGAAGAACAGGGATACAAGGTACTGAAGACCAGGGAGCCTGGCGGTACTGAGATTAGTGAGGCTGTCAGGGAGATCCTCCTTTCCAATGATTTTGTCAAGATGCATCCGCATACCGAGGTGCTTCTTTACCTTGCCAGCAGGGCACAGCATATATCAGATAAGATAAAACCGGCATTAGAGAAAGGCATGATAGTAATAAGTGACAGATTTTCTGATTCTACCTTTGTTTATCAGTGTTATGTCAGGGGTATAGATTATCAAATAGTTGAGGAAATGAACAGCTTTACGACTGAGGGGATCTCTCCGGATATTACTTTCGTGTTGGATTTAGAGCCTGAGGAAGGGCTAAGGCGTGCGGTGTCTCGGAACCAGAAACATTCACGTAAAGAGGACAGGATGGAAAAGGAGTCTCTTGAGTTTCATCAGAAGGTCAGAGAGGGTTATCTTAAGATGGCAGAGAGATATCCGGACAGGATACATGTAATCAGTTCAAACAGGGATAAGACAGAAGTCCAGGAAGAGATCAAGGGTATAGTTGGACGAATCTTATCTCAAAGAGGGTTTCCGGGGTAATGGGTTTTGATGAGATAAAAGGACAGGACCGGGCAATAAAGATACTAAGGCAGGTCATAAACAATAAACATCTTGCCCATGCATATCTTTTCCATGGCCCGGATGGTGTTGGAAAAAAGAAGGCAGCTATAACATTTGCAAAGGCATTGAACTGTGCTGATTTTGAAGATGATGTGTGCGATATCTGTGTCTCGTGCCGTAAGATCAATCAGGGTATTCACCCTGATGTAACTCTGATACAAACAGAGAAGGGTGAGATAAAGATAGGAGAGATAAGGAATATAATCAAGGGGATGATCTATAAACCATTAGAGGCAAAGAATAGGATTGTAATTGTTGATGAGTCAGAGAGGTTTAATTTATCCGCCTCTAATGCATTTCTTAAAACACTTGAAGAACCACCTGCAGATACAGTGATAATACTTGTAAGTTCGAATCCTGACATGCTGCCTCAGACTGTGCTCTCGAGGTGTCACAGGATTGCCTTCAGTAATATTCCCACCAGGACACTGACAGATATTCTTATTGAAAAAAACGGTTTAACACCGGTTGCTGCGGACCATATAGCCAACCTGGCCAATGGGAGCGTCAGCAAGGCATTATCCCTTTCATCAGAGGAGGTTCAGGGGATAAGGATGGATATACTCTCTGTTCTTAGCGGGAAGGGTAATGTAAAAGGAAATTTATTTGATCTGGCTGAACAGTATTCAAAGGACGAGAAGATATTTTATGAGGCATTAGACTGGATTTACACATACTTCAGAGATATAATCATGATGAAGGTACAGAGTGATTTAAACCTCATCATCAACAGGGATTTCTATGATCATATGATATCCCTGAAAGAGAAGATTTCTCTGGAGACACTGCTTGATATAATTGAATATATTAAATCTGTCTATAAAGGTCAGGAAAGGAATATGAACAGACAACTTGCATTGGATGTTTTAGGAATAAAGATTATGAGGAGTATTGCATAAATATATAACAATTAATGGAGAACAGCTATGGAAGTGGAAAATACAGTAGCAGAGAGTCCTGTAATAAAGATAGTTGGTATCAGACTCAGGGATCAGGGGATGATTGTACACTATGATCCTCAGGATTTCAATTTCAGGATAGGAGATAATGTAATAATAGAGACTGATAGCGGGGAGGGGATTGCGAGGGTTGCCTCCCTTCCGAGATATGTTCTTAAGGTCTTAAACAACAGGCCCCTGAAAAGGGTCCTGAGATTACCCACGCCTGAAGATCTTGCAAGGTTACAGGATCATTCAGGTATGGAGAAGGATGCCTACTCATACTGCCTTGAGCGCATCAAAGGCAGAAACCTTCCCATGAAACTGATAGAGGTTGAATACACCTTTGATGAAAGTAAGATCATATTCTATTTTACCTCTGATACACGTGTGGACTTCAGGGAACTTGTTAAGGATCTTGCCTACAAATTTAAGGCAAGGATAGAACTAAGGCAGGTAGGCATAAGAGATGGGGCGAGGATGATCAGTGGTTATGGGCTGTGTGGCCTGCCGCTTTGCTGCGGGACTTTTTTAATGGAGTTTGAACCTGTGTCTATAAGGATGGCGAGGGATCAGGACATGGTGATTAATCCTGTAAAGATATCCGGGATGTGCGGCAGACTTATGTGCTGTATAGCCTTTGAACATGGGGTTGAAGATGAGAAAGGGTAAGTATATTACTACACCTATATATTATGTTAATGATATTCCGCACATAGGACATGCCTATACAACCATAGCTGCGGATGTGTATGCTCGGTATCAGCGTATGTGCGGCCATGATGTCTTCTTCCTTACAGGTACAGATGAACATGGTCAGAAGGTCCAGGAGGCAGCAGGAAGACAGGGTAGAAAGCCGCAGGAATATGTTGATGAGATGGTTGAAAGATTTCAGGGACTTTGGGCAGTGCTTAATATCTCAAATGATGATTTTATACGTACAACAGAGGAGAGGCATATCAAAGTAGTCCAGGGTGCATTAGACATACTATATAAAAAGGGGGAGATATATCTTGACTCCTATGAAGGATGGTACTGCCTTCCGGATGAACGCTTCTGGATGGAGAAGGACCTGAAAGAGGGCAAATGCCCTGACTGCGGCAGGGGAGTGGAGCATATTACTGAGAGCAACTATTTTTTCCGCATGAGTAAATATCAGGATTGGCTTATTGAATATATAAAGAGTCATCCTGACTATATCCAGCCTGTTTCAAGAAAGAATGAAGTGCTTGGTTTCCTCCGGAACCCGCTTGGAGACCTCTGTATCTCCCGTCCAAAATCGAGACTTAGCTGGGGCATACCATTACCATTTGACAATAACTATGTTACCTATGTCTGGTTTGATGCCCTTGTAAACTATATTTCAATCCCTGGTTTTATAACAGATATGGAGAAGTTCAGTAAATGGTGGCCTGCTGATTTTCACCTGATCGGAAAGGATATATTGACCACCCATTCTGTATACTGGTCAACCATGCTGAGGGCACTTGATATTGAGCCGCCAAAAAGCATATTCGCACATGGCTGGTGGACTGTTGAAGGCGAGAAGATGTCAAAGAGCGTGGGTAATGTCGTTAATCCGTTCGATATAATAAAGGAATTTGGTGTAGACCCCTTTCGATATTTTCTAATGCGTGAGGTGACACTCGGGCTGGATGGCGATTTTTCAAGAGAGGCAATGGTGAACAGGATCAATGCCGATCTTGCAAATGATATTGGCAATCTCCTGAGCAGGACAATCTCCATGATAGAGAAGTATTTTGACGGGCAAATACCATCACCTTCTTCAGAAGAATCTTCTTTGGATACGGAATTAAAGAGAGCTGCAGAAGGATTATACGGTAAGGTAGAGAGATTTATGGAGAGGCTTGAATATAATAAGATACTCAGCTCGGTCTGGGAGATAATAGGTTCAGGGAACAGATACATCGATGAATCAGCACCATGGACACTGGCAAAGGACGAGACAAAGAAGGGCAGGCTTGCAACAGTCATTTATAACTCTGCGGAACTGTTGCGTATAATCAGCCTCTATATCAATCCCTATATGCCTGACGCAGCAATAGAAATGTGGTTTCAACTTGGGGTAAAAGAAGATATTATTGCAGGTAAACTTAGTGACATAAGCCAATGGGGCCTGCTTGGTCCAGGGACTAAGATCAATAAAGGGGGTGTTTTATTCCCAAGGATAGAAACTAAAGAAAAGGTGTCAAATGTAATGAGTATAAAGCCAGAAGCGGCCACAGACATTAATTTACATAAAGAGGATTCAATAACTATAGAAGAATTTGCAAAGATAAGACTTCGTATTGGCAAGGTAATAAGCGCTGAAAATGTCCAGGGTTCTAAAAAGCTGCTGAAACTTTCAGTAGACATGGGTAATGAAAGGAGACAGGTAGTCGCTGGCATTGCAGCGCATTACAGGCCGGAGGAGATAATAGGGAAAAGTGTAGTAATTGTTGCAAACCTTAAACCTGCAAAACTCATGGGGATAGAATCACAGGGAATGGTGCTGGCTGCAAGTAATGGAGAAGTCCTGTCACTGATATCGCCAGACAAAGACATCCCACCCGGGTCTGCAGTAAAATAAATGCCTGATATAATAGACACACATTGCCATCTTACAATGTCCCACTACGATCCGGACAGGTCTGACGTAATAAAACGCTGCCTGGACAGTGGTGTTTCAAGGCTGATTACAATAGGCACTGACATAGATGACAGCAGAATGGCAATAGAACTTGCAGAAAAACATGATTTCATATTTGCCGGCATAGGAATTCATCCGCATGATGTAAAGGATATTAAAAACCCTGAAGAGACATATGAATTACTGAAATCATTGGCCTCAAGCAAGAGAGTTGTTGCCATTGGAGAAACAGGACTTGATTATCACTACATGCATTCACCGAAGGATATACAACAGGAACACTTCAGGATGCATATAGAAGTAGCAAGAACCCTTGACCTTCCCCTCCTCATACATAGCCGCGAGGCCAAAGAAGATACACTGAATATCCTTTCTGACACTCTTACTTCGGGGATGAGGGGAGTATTCCACTGTTTTTCCGGAGATATGGAGATGGCGGAAAAGGCACTTGAGATGGGTTTCTATATTTCATTCTCCGGTGTTGTGACATTTAAAAATGCAAATAAGATACTCGAAATAGTAAGGGCAGTTCCGCTCAACAGGATACTTGTTGAGACAGATGCACCCTTCCTGTCACCAACCCCTCACAGAGGAAAGAGAAACGAGCCTGCATATGTCAGATTTGTAGCAGAAAAGGTAGCAGAGATAAAAGACCTTTCGATAGAAGAGACCTGCAAGAATATCATGACCAACGCCGCAGAATTATTTAAGATCATCTAACAAGCACATAAATCTATGGAACGATAATCCATAAAAATTGACAAATTTATGGAATTACATTAGAGTAGAAACATGATTCGACGTATATACAAACTTGAGGAGCTAATAAAACCCAATAAGGTATTGGTCATCTATGGGCCAAGGCGTGTGGGAAAGACTACGCTTCTAAATGAGTTTTTATCAGGCACAAGGCTGAAGTATAAACTCGATTCCGGGGATAACATAAGAATCCAGGAACTGTTGGGATCTCAGGATTTTAACCGGATTCTTGAATATGCATCAGGATATGAGCTGATAGTGATAGACGAGGCCCAGCAGATTCCCAATATCGGTATGGGGTTAAAGATAGTAGTTGATCAGATACCAGGGATTATGGTTATTGCAACAGGATCATCATCCTTTGACCTGGCAGGGGCTGTTGGGGAACCGTTAACCGGGAGAAAGGTGCCCCTTACTCTATATCCCATCTCCCACCTTGAGCTTTTGGAAATGTACAACCGTTATGAATTGAAAGAAAGACTGGATGGATTTCTTATCTTTGGTTCCTACCCGGAAGTCGTTACATCTAAAAGCACCAAAGAGAAGATTGCTATCCTCGAAGAGATCGTAAATTCATATTTATTAAAAGACATCCTCACATTGGAAAGGGTAAAGGGTTCAAAAGTTTTGCTTGATCTTTTAAAACTCATTGCCTTTCAGGTTGGCAGTACGGTTTCTCTGAACGAGTTGGCCACACAGGTAAAGCTGGATGTAAAAACCGTCGGCCGTTATTTGGATATCTTTGAAAAGGCATTTGTGCTTAAACGCATCGGGGGATTCAGCAGAAACCTGCGAAAGGAGATTGTAAGCAAAGCAAAGTATTACTTCCTTGACAACGGCATCAGAAATGCCGTTATATCCCAGTTCAATCCCCTCAGCAGCCGTAACGATACCGGCATACTCTGGGAGAATTTTATGGTAACGGAACGATTAAAAAAATGTGCCTATAAAAGTATCTACGGTTCTTTTTACTTTTGGCGGACTTATGACGGGCATGAAATTGATCTCGTCGAAGAACGGGAAGGGAAGCTCTTCGGCTATGAGTTCACGTGGTCAGGGAGTAAGAAATGGAAGATACCCAAGGATTGGCTGAATACCTACAAAAATGCCGAGCACATGATGATCAATAAGGAAAATTATATGGATTATGTCCTGTAGATCCGCAAGTCTATCTCCCTTTATTAAAAATATTAGCTATCAAAAAAGCTTTAGATTTGATAAGATGGGCCAGAAAATGACCAGGGATGCGGGTATGTGGAAGTATTACAATAGATCCAAAATCATGCTTGTATGGCATATCCGGTTGTATTAGACTGTTGAGCAAATAGCGACTGGGGACTAAACATGCTGAAAACTTATGTAGCAAAAAAAATATTAACATCTCTCCAAAAACATCTTGAAGAAGAGCTTGATGCTGTAATACTTTATGGTTCTTACGCAGAGGACAGGAAAACATCATATTCTGGTCATCATAAACAGAGATTTTACCAACTGGAGAGAAAAAAGAAAGGTTGAGGTTTCCTTGCGAAGGGAAACTCTGTCAATCGGGCGGTAGCCATATGACAGAATACCACGCCCAACAATCTATTGAAAAACTCCTTTTTCTCCCTTGAGGGTGAGACATGATCCCCAATTCACTATACCATAGTGGGAGAAGGTTAGAGCTTGTCCTGAGGTTGTTTCGGGGGTGAGGGGTCATTATTCTGAATTCTCATTAAACTGTTTGAACTATTTTGAACACCTGATTTTTTAAAAGGAGATTAATGATGGATTATCAAAGCCTAACTGATGACAAATTATTATCCCTCCTCTTCACCCAAGACGACCGTCTTCCCCGTGCCGCTGTTGATGAGTTCGTAAGGCGGGGGGAGAGGATGATAAAACCCCTTTCTGAAATTGTGTCAGAGCAGTATAAGTGGACAAAGGGCCTTCCAGAGTGGTGGGCAGTAATTCATGCTGTGTATATCCTTGGTGCAATTGGATGGAAAGATGTTATTTTGCCGCTTCTCAGGGGAATGAGATGGGCGGTTGCTTATGACTGTGACTGGGTAACTGAGGAATTGCCATCCATATTTGGGAAGATAGGGATTGTGGCAATAGATGATTTAAAGCTAATAGCAAAGGACAAGACGTCAGATTGGTTCACAAGGTCAATGCCCATAGAAGGTTTGGCGGCTATCACAATCAATCATCCTGATATTGAAAAAGATATATTTTTATTTATTAGCTCTATATTAAAAGACATTAGTGAAGACAGGGCTGTGAGACAGATCGCAGGTAGTGTTTTAATTGATTTTATGAGGGTTGAATATAGGGAAGATTTGCTTGCCTTTGGCAGGGAAGAAAAATGTCTTAAAGATGAGGATTTTGATTACCTTCACTTTTTTTCTGATGATGATGTTGAGGAATGGTTTTCAGAAGGGGAAAATGATTTAAAGTTTTACACAAAGGATTGGCTGTATTTTTATAATGAAGATGAAATAAGAAAAAGGCAGGAACGTTGGAAAGAAGAAGAAGAGAAAGATGAAGCTGAAACGGAAGATGAAATATTAGAAGATGATATTGATGATCCTGAACCCTTTATAAGGGAGAGTGCAAAGATCGGACGCAATGCCCCTTGTCCGTGTGGCAGCGGGAAGAAATATAAAAAGTGTTGTATTGATAAAATGACATGGAATTAATTATGGCTTTAATTTAATTTTTATTTCTTGACTTTTCTATAAAAGGCATGGTATAAATAATCCATCGGAAGTTTTTGTTCCTGTTGAGGCCACAAAGACTTTTTACTTTGTGGCTTTTTTTGTTTGGAGGAAAGTCGTTCCGAGAATTTATATTTTGGAAGGAGGTAGATGAGATGTCAAAAGGAACAGTTAAATGGTTCAATGAATCCAAAGGTTTTGGCTTCATCGCTGTAGATGATGGTAGAGAAGTGTTTGTACACTACACTGATATCCAGGGCGATGGATTTAAAACCCTTGTCGAGGGTGACGCAGTCAACTTTGATGTTGAAAAAGGACAAAAAGGCCTCAAGGCAGTCAATGTAACGAAGGCGTAATTGACCAACCAATCACTTAGCCTCCCTGTGAAAGAACATGGGGAGGCTTTTATTTTGTTTCCATCCTTATTTTATCCCTGTTTAATCTCTTTAATAATCTCCTTTCTCCATGACTTGAAGAAGTCTTTAATCTCAGTCATTGAGCACGGCTTTATGAGGAGAAGTAAGTCAGGAGGGTCATCAGGGAAGTCATCAATCCTTTCAAGTGCAATCCCAAACCAGTAAAGGTCAAAGGCGGGTTCTTTTATGGTGGTTTTCTCAAGAAGTTCTTTTTTACTGAAATTATCTTTTATAAGAAAATATATATCTATATAATCTTCCAGCTCTGTCCTTTCAAAGAGTGCAAGAATCTTATTTGTTGCAATATCAATAAAACTGTCTACTTTGATCCCATGGATTTCAGAGGTTTCAGTTGGTTGTTCAAACCGGGAAGGGGAGTCTTCAGAAAAGCTGACAATTACAGATTCTTCTTCAGAATCAACAGAGAACCCTGTAACAGTGCGCATTCCCCGTAATCTTAGAACCTTTAATTGCTTTTCTATCAGAGATGTCTCGAGTTTCTTAATGAATGGTATTATAATCTCTTCATTATTTGTATAGAACTCAAGATCATAACTTTTTCTATGTTTAAGAAAGCAGGAAGAAAGGGCTGTCCCGCCAGTGAGATAAAAGTTGTCTTTATCAGTGAATCCAGAAAAAAGATCAAGTATCTTAATCTGCAGGGGCGTTAATATCTGCAAGCCATTCCTCCCAGAATCTATTTATTTCCACTGGTAAAGAGTTCTTGATATAACTAAGAGAATAAATGAAATCTTCATAGCTTATAGTTTTAAATAGGTTTTTTATATCAGAAGTCCTGCCCTTCAGGAGTGTCTGCTGGACAAACATATTAAGATGGTCCTGCTTTGAGAGGTCAATCAGGGTCCCTTCCCTTAAGAATCCGAATAATCTTTTGTTAGCGAGAATCTTCATTAGATATATATTATATGTTATAGTAAGACAATTTATCAATACATAAGGATTATACAAAGAGGATTATACAAAGGATTATATTTATGTACACTGAGTATTTAAAGACAGCGGAGGAGGCTGCGAGGATTGGCGGAGGAATTTTGATAAAATATCTTGGCAAACCTGTAGATGTGAAGTATAAAGGAGATGTAGACCTGGTAACTATAGCTGACCGTCTGTCAGAGGAGGAAATAGTCTCTTTAATCAGTGCCCTATACCCTGAGCACCGGATAATTGGAGAGGAGGGGACTGAAAAGAACACCAATTCTAAATACCGGTGGATAATAGACCCGCTCGACGGGACAACAAATTACGCGCATGCATTTCCATGCTTTGCAGTCTCAATCGGGCTGGAGGTGTCAGGTAAGATAGTTGCGGGTGTTGTATATGACCCTGTCAGGGATGAGTGTTTTACCGGTGAGGATGGTGGTGGTGCATATCTGAATGGTAAATCTATACATGTATCCGATATAGACATCCTTGATAAGGCATTGCTTGCTACAGGATTTCCGTATGACAGGAGGGAAAATGCTGATGAGTATCTTCATGATTTTAAAAACTTTTTACAAAAGGCCCAGGAGTTAAGGAGGCCAGGGGCAGCATCCATAGACCTTTGCTATGTTGCATCCGGCCGGCTTGATGGGTTCTGGGAGTGCAAACTCCATCCATGGGATGTTGCTGCTGCATCTGTAATTGTTAAGGAAGCCGGTGGAAGGATGAGTGATTTTAAAGGTAAAGAATACAGCATATATGGCGAAGAGACCCTTGCAAGCAATAGCAGGATACATGAAGAGATGATTGAGGTGCTTAAAGAAAGATCGGGCGGCTGAAAAACAGTGCTGGATTAAGCTTACGAGGTTATCTTGATAAAGCCCCTTGTTTATCAATTCCTTTAGTTCTTCTGTAGTATTCATCTAATAAATCCTGTTTTGTCATAATTGCTTCGAGATCAACGTTTTGATCGAGAATGTTTTCTTTACCACCTTCTTGCCTATCTACAAGCACAATAACTTTTATAATGTTTAGCCCAAATTCCCTTGCTCTTTGTATGGCTTTAATTGTCGACCCTCCGGTTGTGATGACATCATCCACAATAATTACATTGTCACCTTGTCTGACATCGCCTTCTATTTCTTGTTTAAGTCCATGCCCTTTTGGTTCCTTTCTTACTATAAATGCATTAATGGGGTGATTTTTGCTATAACTTATTTGAGATACAGCAAGTGCAATGGGATCAGCGCCAAGTGTAAGCCCACCTATCGCATCAACATTAAGATGTGATATTCTGTCAAAAAATATAGTGCCTATAAGATAGGATCCCTTAGCCGTTAAAGTAGTTTTTTTACAATCTATATACGTATTACTTTTAGTGCCGGATGCAAGTTTAAAAATAGGTTCAGGAGCTACTTGCAGAGATTTTGACACAAGGATATTTATTAATTCTTTAAGCATTTGCTTCATGGAAGGATTTTTCGTTAAAATCATATTGAAATTCTAATAGAGTTTACGCAATTACTATACCATAGAATGCAACTAAAATGTGAATGAAACTCCATTACCAGATATCCAATCACCTTTCCCTATCCTGCTTCTCTCCAGTTTTTACCAATTCCCGTATCAACCTTGAGTGGTACGGAAAGGGGGATGACGCCTTCCATTTCTTCTATCACAATGTCTTTTATCACATCTAATTCTTCTGCCGGTATCTCAAATAAAAGCTCATCATGTACCTGGAGTATCATCTTGCCTTTGAAACCATGGTCATTCAGTCTTTTATGTATGTTTATCATTGCGAGTTTTATTATATCTGCTGCGCTCCCCTGCATGGGTGTGTTTATTGCTATCCTTTCACCGAATTGCCTGGTACTATTTTCGCTGCTCGCAAGTTCAGGTATATAACGTCTCCTGTTTAAAAGTGTAGTTACAAACCCCGCCTCCAGGGCGCTGCTAAGAGTCTTTTCTATATATGCCTTTACCCCTGTATGTCTTGCAAAATAGTTGTCTATGTATTCCTTTGCTTCATGCTGGGATATGCCGATGTCAGATGCAAGTCCATAGGGGCTCATACCGTATACAATCCCGAAGTTTACAGCCTTTGCCCTCCTTCTCATCTCAGGGGTTATCTCTGCAGAAGAAAGACCAAATATCTCCATAGCAGTCCTTGTATGTATATCCTCTCCTTTTTTAAATGACTCGATCAACAACTCGTCTCCGGACATATGTGCAAGTATTCGTAATTCTACCTGAGAGTAATCAGCGGAAAGAAGAATACAACCCTCCTCAGAAACAAAAGCCTCCCTTATCCGCTGGCCCATCTCTGTCCTTATTGGTATATTCTGGAGGTTTGGTTTGCTGCTCGATAATCTGCCGGTTGTTGTGACAGTCTGGCTGAAGGATGTATGAACCCGTCCTGTTTCCGGGTTAATAATGCCTAATAAGGCATCCACATAAGTGGACTTAAGTTTAGCAAGCTGCCTGTATGCTAAAATCTCGGCTGGCAGTTCATGCTGAAGCGCCAGCTCTGTAAGGACCCCCTCATCCGTTGAATAGCCGGTCTTTGTCTTCTTTATGGGTTTTAACCCAAGCTTTTCAAAGAGTATTACAGAAAGCTGTTTCGGGGAATTTATATTGAATTCCTCTCCTGCAATTGCATATATCTTCTGGCATATATTCCCCATATCCCTGGTCATCTCTTTTGATAGCATATTCAGGATATCTGTATCCACCTTTACACCGGCCATCTCTATATCTGCCAATACCCCTGCAAGTGGTATCTCTATGTTATAGAATAAATCCCTGACATTGGTATCTACAAGCTTTTCATCCAGTTTATCCACAAGCCTCCAGATAAAGTCAGCCTGCTGACATGCAGGATAATGTAAAATGTCAGATTCCCTTGTTATTGCGGATTGCAGATACTCGAGGCTGATACTCTCCATAGTATGATCTATCCGGCCAGGATTAATGAGATAGGATGCAATCATAATATCAAAGGTAAATCCCTGTGGATTAAATCCAGCAAGTTTAAAGAGAGTTATATGACGCTTAATATCATGGGAATACTTTTCTATCTCCGGATTTTCTATATATGGGCCTAAAAGTCTTTTTACCTGCTGAAAGGTCAGTATCCCCCCGGCAGAGGCATTCTCAGACATAGGAATATAATATGCCTCCTTATCTTTCACAGAGAGGGCTATTCCGGTTATCCCTGAAACCATATTATCGGGAGAGTCTCCGTTAATATATATGGATAATCTTTTTACATCTGATACCCTTTCTAAAACCTTACTGAGCCCTGTTTCTTCTGTTAGAACAGTATAGTTTTCTTCGCCTTGTTCAGGCTGTGAAGGGGTAAATAGCTTTAGGAGGCTTGAGAATTCAAGCTCTCTGAGAA
>Ga0156167_1161_pt1 | contig 13979 bp, 8 predicted proteins | sample RifCSPlowO2_12_FD_107820 | JGI IMG/M metagenome (GOLD analysis project Ga0156167, IMG submission 107820) | Nitrospirae bacterium RIFCSPLOW2_12_42_9
ATAGCCCTCTGTATAGAGTAGTCTATTAAATGCTCAATCTTCTCAAGTGAATTAGCACAATACTGACAGGTTTTTATGTCCTGTATAGTCAGAAAACCACATGATGAACATTTAAGACCGGAGGCATTGAATCCTTCCAGATAGATTAAGTGGTGTATATTCCCTGACTGAATCTGTGTGAGGACATCTGCTAATCCTATAGCGGCTGACCCGTTTTTACTTGCCCTTGTTACCAGTTCATCAACGAGCCTCTCTTCAATGGCCTTTTCGCTGCCCCTGATTATCTCCCTGGATTTTTCCAATATCTCATCATTACCTGCATGCATATCTGCTGTAAAAGTACCTGCTATCTTTGATGCAATAGGCTGGGGGAGTATTTTATTAAAAAGGATTACAGATTCTTCAGAACCGCCAACTATGAGATGGGTTACTTCGCCTGCCTTTAATATCTCTTCCATGTGTTTAACAACATCCTTAAGGTGGAAATGTACATGAACTTCAATATGTCTCCTGAACCTGTTTTCATCCCTCCCATACCATCCACCTTTCTTATGTTTGCGGGGGACATCAGGTGTAAAAAGTTCTGTGTATTCAGATATCTCACTGAGCTGGATGCTGAATAACCTTGCATGTTCCCTGTCTACCAGGGCCACAGCATAACTGTGATATTGTTCCAGTATGCTTGCGAGGGGTTTCAGATATGGAGTCTTATCGATCACAACCTGATTTTTAAGTGGAACAGAAAGGTGGAATACATCCCAGAGGTCGGGTTCAGATGAGCTTATTATTGCAACCGCCTTTTTAAACTCTGTCTTTCCGCTCTTTATATATGTTTCTATCTTTTTTATATCCTCCTTGACTGATTTCTGATCTGAACTGCTCAGTCTGTCAAATTCTGACTTGGAGAGGTTTCTGAAGTTGATGAAATATTCTCCTTTAGGGTTAGTGACAGGATTGACATTCAGGAAGACACTTGTATATAACTTTCCTTCCTCCCTGATACTATTGAGCCGTGTTAAGTCTTCTCTGGTGAACATTGTGATATTCCTCCTCTGTTTTAGTTTTGTGGATTGATTTGCCTTATTATATCATTTTTATAAATTCGTCTTCAGTAATAATCTTTACCCCGAGTTCCTTTGCCTTTTGGGCCTTTGACCCCGGGTCTTTCCCTGCAACAACAAAATCTGTATTTTCACTAACACTTGAAGATACATGTCCGCCCAGGGATTCAACCTTCTCTTTTGCCTTATCGCGTGTAAAAGAGTGTAATGTGCCGGTAAATACAAAGACCCTGCCTGTTAATATCCCCTTTTCTTTTACCCTTTGAAGAGGAGGGAATTTGACTCCGGCACCTTTCAGTCTCTCAATTTCTTTTAGATTATTCTTTTCGCCAAAAAACCTGATTACGCTTTGTGCGATTTCAGGGCCTATAGTTTCTATCTTCATGAGGTCATCTTCCCCGGCTGAAATCAGATCTTCTATTGATGCAAATTCTGAAACAAGGAGTTTGGCTGTCTGTTCACCTACATGCCTGATACCGAGTGCATAAATAATCCTATAAAGCTCCTTCTCTTTGCTCCATTCAATGGCATCAATGATGTTCTGTGAAGATTTGTCTGCCATTCTCTCAAGCGCTGAAAGCTGATCTTTTGTAAGATAATATATATCCGAGATATTTTTTACAAGTCCTTTGTCAACTAACTGCTCTGTTAGTTTTTCTCCAAGTCCTTCAATATCCATTGCTCTTCGCGATGCGAAATGCCGTACACGCTCTTTTAATTGGGCAGGACAGTTGATTCCTGTACACCTGTAATAGACATCTTCTTTCAATACATCTGAGCCGCATACAGGGCATTCATCCGGAAGTTTATACGGGGTTTCCTTACCACTCCTTTTTGAAATTATTACCTTTACGACCTCTGGTATTACATCCCCTGCCCGTTGTACCAGCACCCAATCGCCTGCACGTACATCCTTTCTGTTTATTTCATCCTGGTTGTGCAGGGTAGACCTGCTTACTGTTACACCACCAATCTTAACCGGTTCCATGATTGCAACAGGTGTGAGTATACCGGTACGGCCAACCTGGGCCTCAATCTTTAATATCCGTGTTGTAGCCTGTCTTGGTTCGAATTTATATGCAACCGCCCATCTGGGGCTCCTTGCGACTGTGCCGAGCCTACCCTGGAGATCAAGGTTATTGACCTTTATAACCACGCCATCTATTTCAAACCCAAGTGAGTCTCTCCTGTTCCCAATCTCCCTGTAATATTCAATGGCCTCTCTGATACCATTGCATGGTTTATTCAAAGGGTTTGTCTTAAGACCCCATCTCTTAAGGGTATTTAATATCTCCCACTGGGTCTCAAAACTGCGGCCGGCGATCTCACCAATTCCATAGAAGAATATGTCAAGGGGCCGTTTTGCAGTAATACCAGGATCAAGCTGACGTAAAGAACCGGCAGCAGCATTCCTGGGGTTCGCAAAGAGGGGTTCACCGCTCTCTTCTCTGTGTCTGTTCAGGTCCCTGAAGTCCTGTAATCTTATGAAAACCTCTCCACGCACCTCTAACCTTGCAGGCCTGGCCTCATATTTTTTTATCAGGTTAAGAGGCAGTGTCCGTATGGTCTTGATATTTAATGTAACATCCTCACCGGTGAAACCGTCTCCTCTTGTAGATCCAACTTTCAGTCGTCCTTCTTCATAAACAACCTCGACTGCAAGTCCATCTAATTTTGGTTCGGCCACATATTCAACATATTCGTTTTCAGATAGATGAAGAAATCTTTTTATGCGTTTGTCAAACTCCATTGTCTCTTCTTCTGTCTCTGTATTTGAGAGACTCAACATCGGTATTGTATGGGTAACAGATGCAAATTCCTCCAATGGAGGGGCCCCGACCCTTTGAGTCGGGGAGTACGGAGTTATAAGGTCCGGGCGTTCATTCTCCAGCCTTATAAGTTCTTGCATGAGCCTGTCATACTCTGCATCAGATATCTCAGGGGAGTCCAGGACATAATACAGGTAGTTATGATAATCTATCTCTTCTCTCAGTTCATTTATCCGTTTCTCTACACCCTTTTTATCCATAGGGAAACTCCAGCCATTATATAACACACCTGGTAAAATTAGTAAAATAGGGATGCTATTAACTGTATTGTATTTCTACCGTGAAAGTGGTAACATCGAAAATTAAAAAAACAAAGTAATGACTCCCCATTTTTCTATAAAGAAACCGAACCAGCTTATTGTATTTACCCTTGATGATCAGAGGCTTGCATTATCTATTTCTTCTGTGAACAGAGTCATAAGGGTAGTCGGGATAACTCCATTACCAAAAGGGCCTGATATTGTTATTGGTATTATTAATATGCAGGGGAATATAATTCCGGTTGTGAATATCAGAAAGAGATTTTGCCTGCCTGAGAGGGATATTAACCTGAATGATCAAATAATTATTACACATACATCAAAGAGGACTATAGGGATTGTAGTTAATTCAGTTATTGGTTTGATTGAATCTGCTGAAGAGAAGATAGTTACATCTGAGGCTATTGTCCCTGGTATTGATTATGTGGAAGGAGTGGTTAAACTTGAAGATGGTCTGCTCATTATACATGATATCGAAAAGTTTTTGTCTATTGAAGAAGAAGTCGCTATAGATAATGCCGTAAAAGAAATTAATTAAATGACAACCATTTCGTCTCATCATCTATCCCGGCTTAGTGAATTTGTTGCATCAGTGATGGGGCTTAATTTCCCTGAGGACCGGTGGTCTGATCTTGAGCGTGGAATTACCTCTGCTGCCCGTGAATTTGGTTTTTCGGATACAATGGTGTTTATTAATCACCTCATATCATCGCCATTAACCAGGGATAGGGTAGAAACCTTAGCAAGTTATCTTACAGTTGGTGAGACATATTTCTTCAGGGATAAGGAAACATTTAATGTATTAGAGGGGCAAATCCTCCCTGAATTAATCAGCCTGAAAGGGAATGAGGGTAAATGTCTGAGGATCTGGAGCGCCGGTTGCAGCACAGGAGAGGAACCATATTCAATAGCAATCTTAATAAACAGATTGATCTTTGATTTAAAGGAATGGAATATCACCATACTTGCCACAGACATCAATCCGTGTTTTATAAAAAAGGCGTTGACAGGGGTTTATACCGGGTGGTCATTTCGTGATACACCAACGTGGGTTAAAGAGGGCTATTTTAAAAAGACAAAAGAAGGGTACTATGAAATCCTGCCCAAAATTAAGAAGATGGTCACCTTTAGTTATCTGAATCTTGCAGAAGATGTTTATCCATCACTTTTGAATAACACCAATGGAATGGACCTGATATTCTCCCGAAATGTCCTCATGTATTTTTCTCCGGACAGTACAAAAAAGGCTGTCAAGGGTTTCTTTAACTCCCTTGTGGCTGATGGCATACTCATGGTCAGTCCTGCTGAGGTTATGACAATACGTTCTGCACAATTTGTTCCGGTAAACTTTCCGGGTGTGACATTATACAGGAAAAACGCAGTGAAAAAAGATATAAATGGTATCAGAAAAAAAGTCAGGGATGACAATCCCCCTCCCTCGATGGGAGGGGGTGAGGGGGAGGGTAAAATAGGGGAGGGTGAACAGAAGGTATTTTCGGATGAAATAAATAATGTGATGGCATCCATTTATAAAGAGGCTAACCTGTTGTATCAGGAAGGCCGGTATTCCGATGCCGAAGATAGGCTCACGTGGTTATTATCGCATGGCCCGGATAACCAGATGGTTTGCGCACTACTTGCCCGCACCTATGCAAATCAAGGGAGACTCGATGAGGCATTGAAATGGTGTGAAAAGTCATTATCATCTGATATACTTAACCCTGCATGTCATTATCTCCTTGCCACAGTGCTTCTGGAACAGGGGCAGATAGATGAAGCGATTAAATCGCTCAAGAAGGTTCTTTTTCTTGATAATAATTTTATTTTAGCCTATTTTGTGCTCGGCAATATTATGTTAAGCAGGAGCAGGTACAGGGTCTCCATGAAATATTTTAAAAATGCTGTTGAGCTTTTAACAACTTACATGCCTGAAGATGTACTCCCTGAGTCAGATGGTATAACTGCAGGGAGGCTGCTTGAAATAATTAAATTGATGAGTGATTAACTTTATGGATTGGGAAGAGATATACAGGCGAATTGAGAATGTCCGTCTTGCTATTGAGCAGGGTTTCCAACCGACCGGTGAGGCACTTCAGAGGATACTTGGAGAAAGGGCAAAGATACTTGCCGGAGGAGCAGAAGATAAATCAGAGAGAGGGGAATATCTTGAGGTTGCAGAATTTCTCCTGGCCCACGAAAGATATGCCATTGAGACAAGGCACATACGGGAAGTTTACTCCGTGACTGATTTAACTCCAATCCCCTGTACCCCGCCTTTTGTTTTCGGCATTATAAATGTGCGTGGAGAGATTGTTTCTGTTATAGACATAAAAAAGTTCTTTGACCTTCCGGAGAAGGGGATTACCGACCTTAACAAGGCAATAATACTTCAATCAAAGGATATAGAAATAGGAATCCTTGTTGATGCTGTCTTGGGGGTCCGTAATATCTTTATAACAGAGCTTGAGGGGAGTCTTCCGACATTGACCGGTATCCGTGAAGAATATCTCAAAGGTATAACAAAAGAGAGGCAGGTAATATTAGATGCAGAGAAATTGCTGTCAGACAGGAGGATTATTGTAGATGAGAAAGTTCAACTATAGGAGGATAAATATATGAACTGGTTTGTAAACCTTCCCACGCGTTCCAAACTCTTTATCAGTTTTGGACTTGTTATTGTTCTCTTGATTATTGCCATAGTAACAGCAAGGAGTACCATAATTAAGATAGAAAGTTCACAGAAGGATATACTAAACACAGAGTTTGCCAACAGTGTTGATCTACTGATATTGAAGGCCAACTTTGACGAGGTGCGTGTTGGACTTCTGACAATGATGTCTGTGGATAACCGGTCTGATAAAGAGAGATGGCAGCAGATTATCAAGGAAAATTCTGAAGGGATTGATAACATAATTCTTAAACTCCTCGAACGTAACAGAGGGAATTCTACTATTTTAGAAAGTATTCAGGATCTGAATAAAATTTATAAAGACTTTAAACTGACACGTGATACTGAGATAATCCCGTTTATTTTAGATGGAAAGGTTGAAGACGCAAGGAGGTTGGCTATGGGCATCCAGGCCGGGCGTTATGAAAAGATGCGGGCTATAGTCTTTGACCTCCACAATTATGCAGAGAATGAGGCAGGAAAAAATATAACCGAGTCTGAAGAGGATGTAAGAAAATCTGTAAATATATTTCTTGTTATAGGCATTATTGCCATCCTTATCGGGATCGGTGTGACCATGTTTTTAAATCAGATTATTGCAAGACCTTTAAAGGATATTTCGGACATGGCGGAGAGGATTGCCTCAGGAGACCTTACAGTAAACATAACCGCTGACAACAGGGCGGATGAGGTTGGTGTGTTGAAAGGGATATTCCGGCTGATGGTAGAGAAGATGCAGAGACAGACGCGGGATATTTCAGAGGCGATAAATGTCCTTGCCTCTTCATCTAATGAGATCGCAGCTACTACAGCCCAGCTTGCTTCCGGTACTGAGCAGACTGCTGTGGCTGTTGCAGAGACTACTACAACAGTTGAGGAGGTAAAACAGACTGTCAATCTTTCTTCCCAAAAGGCAAGACAGGTATCAGATGTCTCTCAAAATGCCGTACAGATATCCCGGAACGGCACAAGATTAGTGAATGAAACTATAGATGGAATAAACCATATAAAAGGGCAGATGGATTATATTGCAGAGACAATTGTTAAATTAAGTGAGCATGGCCAGGCCATAGGGGAGATAATAGCATCAGTTGATGATATAGCAGAACAGTCGAACCTCCTTGCTGTCAATGCTGCTATAGAGGCATCAAAGGCAGGGGAATATGGAAAGGGTTTTATAATAGTAGCGCAGGAGATAAAAAGCCTTGCAGAACAGTCAAAGCAGGCAACAAAACAGGTAAGGTCGATACTTAATGATATCCAGAGGTCCAACACTGCTGCAGTGATGGCAGCAGAGAGGGGCAGCAAGGCAGTAGAGTCCACAGTAAAACAATCTGCAAATACAGGGAATTCTATCCAGGAGCTTGCAAGCAGTATTACAGAGGCTTCTCAGGCAGTAATCCAGATAGCCGCCTCCAGCCAGCAGCAATTAGTGGGGATGGACCAGGTGGCATTAGCCATGAGCAATATCAAACAGGCTACAGCGCAGAATGCTGCCAGTACAAAACAGGTTGAGATTACAGTAAGGAATCTGCATGACCTGGGGCAGAGATTAAAAGGTATGGTTGAACATTACAAGATATAAGACCATATTATGCAAAGGATTGGTTTATGGGCAGTAAGGAAGAGGAATTTCAGAAGAGACTCCTTTCAACTTTTAAGATTGAGGCAGGGGACCATTTAAAAACTATATCTGCAGGTCTGCTTGAGATCGAGAGGATGGAATCTCCTGAGGGGCATTTAGAGACGGTTGAGACAATATTCCGGGCTTCCCATAATATGAAAGGTGCTGCCAGGGCAGTCAATATGAGGGATATCGAGGCTATCTGCCAATCGCTTGAGGATGTATTTGATATGTGGAAGCAGGAGGGTATAAACAGGTCATCAGAGGTCTTTGATCTGCTCTATCATTCCCTTGATGTTATTCGTATGCTTCTCTCTCCCCTTGATGGCAAGGAGATTACTATAGATGGGAATAAAGTCTCAAACCTTATTGAAAGGCTTTCCGGCATTAAGACAATGAGAATATACGATACCATATCGTTCACCCGCGGTGAATCTTTATTGAATAAAGAGACTATCCTGATGTCAGATGCAGATGTTGTAAGAATACCCCTTGCGAGAATAAGTTCACTTTTACTTCAGGCAGAAGAATTGTTATCTGTTAAATTGCTCTCATCTCAACATTCAGCGGACATCAGAGAAGTTGCTGACATGTTTGAAATCTTTAAGAATGAACTTAAAAAGGTCTGCAGCAAAGATGAGTCATTCAACCGGGTGGAAGGTCATATAAAGTCAATGGAAAGGAGACTTCTGACAATTAAAAAGTCAGTGCAGCAATATAGCAGGTCCCTTAATCGTATGGTTGATAATCTGCTTGACGATACCAAAATGGTTATGATGTCCCCTGTTTCAACTGTGTTAGAGGGATTTCCGTTACTGGTGCGCAATATCTCTAATGAGCAGGGTAAGGCTGTTGACCTGATAATCCAGGGCGGTGGCATTGAAGCTGACAGGCGGATTCTTGAGGGGATAAAAGATCCTCTAATCCATATTGTGAGGAACTGTATTGATCATGGTATTGAGAGGCCTGAAGATAGGATATCTCTGAAGAAGGCAGAAAAGGGGACTATTAAAATCATTGTCTCTCAGCTTGATAACAGGAAACTTGAGATACTGATTACTGATGATGGGATGGGGATAGATATTAATATGGTAAGAGCATCAGCAGTAAGTGCAGGTATTATTTCACAGGAAGAGGCAGACAGTCTCAGCGAATATGAGGCGATGTCTCTGATTTTCCATTCCGGCGTCTCTACAACACCTGTAATTACAGATATTTCAGGCAGGGGATTGGGTCTCGCGATAGTACGCGAAAAGATAGAAAAATTAAATGGCTCTATTATATTAGAGTCTCACCTCCACAGGGGTGCGTCATTCCGTATAATCCTTCCGCTGACTATCGCAACTTTCAGAGGGGTCACTGTCTGTGTCTCAGGACATATCTTTGTAATACCGCTAATAAATATTGAACAGGTCATCAGGGTTAAGAGGGATGATTTAAAGACTGTAGAAAATAAAGAGACCATCACATTAGATAACAGACCTCTCTCCTTTGTCCGGCTCTCAGGTGTATTGGAACTTACAAATATAAAGAGGAAGACAGAAGACCAGGATTTTATACCTGTCCTTATTTTGAACGGATTAGACAAGCGTATTGCATTCGGTGTTGATGAGATTATGAAGGAAGATGAATTCTTTGTTAAAGGACTTGGCAGACAACTTCTCAGGGTAAAGAATATTGAAGGGGCTGCACTATTGGGCTCTGGTAAACCTGTTCCTGTCTTAAATGTCACGGATTTGATCAGGTCTGTTCTTAAAGGCTCTTATGCGACTCCTGAGTTAATGGCCCCCGAAGAAAAAGGGGTTAAACCAGGTAAAGGGTCAATCCTTGTTGTAGAGGATTCTATTACATCGAGGATATTATTGAAGAACATCCTTGAATCAGCAGGGTACAGTGTAAAGACTGCTGTAGATGGGATTGATGCAATAACAACATTAAAGACAGGAGATTTTGATTTAATAGTATCGGATATTGAGATGCCGAGGATGGATGGTTTTGATCTTACAGCAAAGATCCGTGGAGATGAAAGGCTTGATGAACTTCCGGTTGTCCTTGTAACTGCCCTCGAGAAGAGGGAAGACCGTGAGCGCGGCATCGAGGAGGGCGCAAATGCCTATATTGTGAAGAGCAGTTTTGATCAGGGAAATCTGCTTGAAGTTATAAGAAGGTTGATTTAAGGTGCGTTATGTCTGTTAAAAGGTCAATAATTGATGTTTTAATAGTGGAGGACTCGCAGGTGGTGAGACAGCACCTGAAACATATACTTGAGGCTGACCCGCATATAAAGGTGATAGGGATGGTTGAAAACGGTGAAGATGCAGTCAGGTTTGTCAATGGGAAACGACCTGATGTGATTACCATGGATATTAATCTGCCAGAGATGAACGGTCTGGCAGCGACCCGTAAGATAATGGAAACTAATCCTGTACCTATTGTTATAGTAAGTGCGAGTTACAGTCCCCGGGATGCAGTAAAAACATTTGCGGCTATGGAGGCAGGGGCAGTTGCTGTTGTTGATAAACCTGGTGGACTGAATCATGGGCTATATGAAATTGCTGCGAGAGACCTTGTTCACACTGTCAGGCTGATGTCTGAGGTTAAGGTCATTAAACGCTGGCCAAAGACCAAAACAACTCCGGAAAAAAGGAAATTGAAGGATGTGGTTTTTGAACAGATGCCGGGCAAGGCCCGTATTATTGCAATAGGGGCATCTACAGGGGGCCCCCCTGTACTCCAGAAGGTGCTTTCAGGGATCAAAGATGAATATCCTGTTTCTGTACTGGTTGTCCAGCATATAGCAAGAGGTTTTATCGGAGGACTGGTGGAGTGGCTCAGATGTAGTATATCTATGCCGATTCATATAGCCACTGATGGCGAAACTGTACTTCCGGGACATATCTATTTTGCACCGGATAATTTTCATATGGGGATTGGAAAGGGGCGGGTAATATTATTAAGTAAATCTCCTCCTGAAAACGGGACCAGGCCGTCTGTCTCATATCTCTTTCGTTCTGCCGTAAACATAGTTGGCAAGGATATGGTCGGTGTGCTGCTGACAGGCATGGGTAAAGATGGTGCAGAGGAATTACTATTAATGAAAGAGATGGGTGCTCTCACAGTAGCTCAGGACAGGGATAGTTCTGTTGTCTACGGGATGCCGGGTGAGGCTGCAAGGCTCGGCGCTGCTTCATACATCCTGTCTCCGGATGAAATAGCCGGCCTGCTCGGGAAGATTACAAAGAAAGAGGTAAGAGAAGGACATGGATAATGAAGGATATGTCTTAATAGTTGAGGACAGCCCTACACAGGCGAGACACCTTGAATCTGTACTTAAACGACTTGGCCACCAGGTTTATATTGCCTGTAACGGAAAGGAGGCCATTACCTTAATCAATAAAGAGAGACCACTTACGGTAATAGCTGACATATTAATGCCTGAGATGGATGGTTATCAACTCTGTAAAATGATTAAATCTGACCACAGATACAGAGACGTACCTGTAGTACTTCTGACCCAACTCTCTGATCCAAAAGAAATTATAAGGGGTCTTGAATCAGGGGCAGATGACTTCATAGTAAAACCCTGCAGCGAGGATCTCATACTGACCCGCATACAGTCAATCCTCTCACTTAAACTAAGACGTGATGTATCCATAAAACAGGTCACAATTCTGGTGGTTGAAGACAGCCCTACACAGGCTGAACAGATAAGGTTTTTACTTGAAGGGCATGGTTACATGGTTATTGTTGCTGCAGATGGCAGAGAAGGGCTTGACCTTGCAAGGAGAGAAAGGCCGACTATAATAGTAAGTGATATACTTATGCCTGTAATGGGGGGTTATGAAATGGCATACGAGATCAAACATGATAAGGAGTTAAAGGATATACCTGTAATCTTTGTAACATCAATAACGGATAGCAGGGATGTGGTCAAAAAGGCCTCAGTAGTTGCTGATGGCTATTTTACAAAGCCCTTTGATGAGGCATATCTGATATCAAAGATCGAGTCACTCATCGCGGTCTCGAAGAGTGATTTTGACACTATTGATCAAAGAGGGATAGAGGTCAATTTTGCAGGTGAGCATTATGTGATTAATGCAGGCCGCAGGCAGATATTAAGTTTCTTACTTTCAACCTACGAGAATGCAGTGCAACAGAACCGTGATCTGGTATATATGCACCGTGAGCTCCGGCAACTTAATGAGCAGCTTGAGGCAAAGATTATTGAACGTACAAGTGAATTGAGGGCAAGCAAGGAAAATTTCAAGGCCATTGCTGAGAATGCGAGTGATGGCATCATAATATCAGTGTCCGGAGAAGGAAATGTTTATGCAAACAGGCGCCTTGCTGAAATAACCGGTTACAGAATTCAGGATATACTCAATATCGATATTAATGGCCTTATTTGCGATGATGGATTATCACATATAATGAAAACATTGCCTAAAATAACCGGGGGAAAGCCGCAATCCTATCAATATGAAACCTCCGTTGTTACGAGAGATAAACAGACTATTCCAGTTGAAATAGCATTATCCAGGACCATCTGGCAGAATAAGGAGGCGATTATTGTTATCATCCGGGATATCACTGAAAGGAAGAAGAGAGAAGAATATCTATTGAAGAGAGACAAACTCGAATCAGTCGGTGTCCTTGCAGGCGGCATTGCACATGACTTTAACAATCTTCTCACGGGGATCCTTGGGAATATCTCTCTTGCAAAGATCTCATTAAACCCGGAAGACAGGATTTATAAGATAATGATCGATGCAGAAAAGGCGTCTATTATGGCAAGGGATCTTACCTGGCAATTGCTCACCTTTTCCAAAGGTGGTGCACCCATCAGACAAACGGCCTCTATCAGTGAACTGATCAGGGATTCAGCGACCTTTTCAATAAGGGGGGCCAATATCAAATGTGCGTTTACTATTCCTGAGGATTTAGGCATTCCTGAGATTGATAAGGCCCAGATAAGCCAGGTGATACAGAATATTATAATAAACGCGGAACAGGCTATGCCAACAGGGGGCATAATCTATATTTCGGCTGAAAATGTTACAGTAATGGCAGATGACGAACTCCCGTTAAATAATGGTAATTATGTAAAGATCACAATTAAGGATACCGGTGTTGGTATTCCGGAAGAACTGCGTACAAAGATATTTGACCCCTATTTCACGACCAAAGAGGGGGGAAGCGGCCTTGGTCTTGCTACTGCCTATTCCATAATTAAGAATCATGATGGATACATCTCAATAGAATCAGAAGTTGGTAAAGGTACATCCTTCCATATATATCTCCCTGTCTCTGAAGAAGGTATGCCGGCTGCTACAACTATAGGAGAGAAGGAGGAAGAGTTATTCCCTGGAAAGGGGAGGGTACTTGTAATGGATGACGAAGAGGTTGTAAGAGGTGTTGTGGGCGCGATCTTGAACACACTTGGTTATGAGGTTGAATTTGCAGAAGATGGATCTGAGGCAATTGAGCTATATAAACAGGCGCAGAAAAGAGGGAAGCAATTTGATGTAGTTATAATGGACCTTACTATCCCTGGAGGCATGGGAGGTGGTGAGGCCATTAAAAAATTACTCGAAATAAATCCTGATTCAAAGGTTATTGTATCAAGCGGCTACTCAGACGACGCAATAATGTCTTCCTATAAAAAATATGGCTTCAGTGCTGTAATAGCCAAACCATTCAGATTTGCAGACCTGAGCCGGGTAGTCCACCAGATAATGAGCCATTAAATCCTTTATATTGACTTGCTATTGTCCTATTTGTTAATATAAGCCCAATTAATAGCTGGTATTGTCCTCTCCTGAAACACCATGCTCGATTTTAAAGAAATATTGTAGAAATATTGTTTTAGTGGAATAGAAAGGGTTCATGATGGCAGAGTAAGGCATGCTTGAAAATCTGCACTTCACCAAATTTATATTGACGGTCACTGCGAGGGATAGCATCTCCCTGCCACCGTACAAAGGGTCTACCTTCAGGGGTGGTTTTGGAAATGCCTTCAAGCGGATTGTCTGTATCGGAAGAAACAAGGAGTGTGAAACCTGCCTCCTCAAAAGTCGCTGCATCTATGTCTACATATTTGAGACCCCGCCTCCTGAGGACACCGTCATCATGAGAAAGTACAGGACAGCGCCCCACCCGTTTGTCATTGAGCCCCCTATGAGTCCTCGCTTCACAGAGAGAAATGGGAATCCCCTCGCAGATACTAAGACGATCTTCGAACCAGGAGAGAAATTATCCTTCAGTCTTATATTGATAGGCAAGGCGATAGACTCCCTCCCCTATTTTATCTACACCTTTGAGGAACTCGGAAATTCCGGGATAGGGAAGGGGCGGGGGAGGTACTCACTCGATGGAGTCTATACAGGAAAAGACAATTCTGAATTAATCTATTCTTCCACGGATAAGAAATTAAAAGGCTCTGTTAAACCGGAAACTGTCGTAAATGACAAAATAGTTGATACCCCCTCCTTTATTAGTTCCGCCGGCAAAGTAGGGACAGACCTTAAGGTCTGTCCC
>Ga0156167_1037_pt1 | contig 13384 bp, 12 predicted proteins | sample RifCSPlowO2_12_FD_107820 | JGI IMG/M metagenome (GOLD analysis project Ga0156167, IMG submission 107820) | Nitrospirae bacterium RIFCSPLOW2_12_42_9
AAACCCCAAGCTACAGGTATCCTGAGGAAAAGGTCGTAATAGGATAAAATAGATTATGGGAAAACAGATTGCGGTTATCGGCCTTGGAAGGTTCGGGTCCAGTGTGGTAGAGACCCTTGTAAAAAAGGGTTGTGAAATATTAGCGATTGATATTAAAGAAGAGAATGTTAAGGCTATAAGCAAGGTTGCCACTCATGCAGTCCAGTGTGATGCATCAGATATAAGGACATTACAGGAACTTGGTGTTCAGAACATGGATGTGGCGGTTGTAAGCATTGGAGAGGATGTTGAGGCGAGTGTCCTTATAGTAATGGCCTTGAAAGAGCTTAACGTAAGGGAGATTATTGCAAAGGCCGTAACACCGCTCCACACAAAGATACTCGAGAAGATCGGGGCAACACAGGTCGTATACCCGGAACGTGATATAGCAATCCGCGTTGCCACCCATATTGTTTCCCCTAACATAATAGACAGTCTTGCCTTATCAACAGAATATTGTATAAGTGAGATACCTGCACCACGGGGATTTATAGGTAAGATGCTAAAAGATACCAGCATAAGATCTATGCACAGGGTAAATATTATTGCCATCAAAAAAACGACTACAGAGGTATATAAAGGCAAGACCAGTATCAAAGAAATAGTCAATGTCGCCCCTTCCGGAGAAGACCTTGTAATGGAAGGGGATGTGCTTGTCATACTGGGGAGGGAGGATGATATAGAGAAATTAAGTAACCTGAAATGAAGGCCCGAATGGGGTTAGGAAACCCCATCTATCTTGTGAGCGGTTTGCAATACTTTCATATATATGGAATAATATATATTATGAAAGGATTCTGGTTAGAGTTAATATTAATACTTATCTTTATTCTCGCCAATGGCTTCTTTGCCGGAGCTGAGATTGCAATAATCTCTGCAAGAAAGAGCAGGATAAAACACTTAATGGAGCGGGGTAGTAAACAGGCAGAGGTAGTCCATAAGCTCCAGAATGAACCTGAAAATTTCATCGCAACTGTACAGATTGGAATAACAATTGTTGGAATGCTGGCCGGTGCTATAGGCGGTGCTGCGGCCATCGAGGTTATAAAACCTCTTCTTCAGGATGCCCCATTTGAGTTTATCCAGAACTGGAGTACACCTATTGCCATTGCTATTGTCGTGCTGATTACTTCATACCTTTCCATTATTTTGGGAGAACTTGTTCCAAAATCCCTTGCCCTGAGATTTTCTGAACCCATTGCACTTTTTGTTGGCAAACCAATCCATCTCCTTTCAAGATTCTCATTTATATTAGTCAAGTTACTGACTAAATCCAGCAGCCTGTTTTTAAAACCATTTGGTAAAATGCCCCCACCGGAAGGCTCATTTGTAACAGAGGAAGAGATAAAGATATTACTCAGAGAAGGTGGTGAAAAGGGTATCTTTGAGAAATCAGAACAGGAATTGATACATAGTGTATTTGAATTTGTTACAACTACAGTTAAGGAGATAATGGTCCCCCGTCCAAAGATAAAGGCCATAGCCATTGATACATCAATAGAGGCTGCGGTTGATTTTGTGGTTGAGTGTGGTTTTTCAAGGTTCCCGGTTTACGACGGTTCCATGGATGATATAAAAGGAATCCTATATGAAAAAGATCTCTTAGATATCAGGGTGAAAAAGAAGGATGTAGGGCTAAAGGATCTTATCCGGCCTGTATACTTTGTCCCTGAGACTAAGAAGATAGATAAGCTTTTAAGGGAGTTGCAAAGACGAAGGATGCATATGGCCATAGTCATAAATGAGTATGGCGGGGTAGAGGGTATGGTAACAATGGAGGATATTATAGAGGAGATAGTGGGTGAGATAGAGGATGAATATGATTATGAAGACAGGCCTGTAAAGATACTTAAGGATGGATCAATGGTAATAGATGCCTCCCTTCCTATACGTGACCTTATAGATCAGCATAATCTTGCCATCGAGGAGTCAGAGGAGTATGAAACCCTTGCCGGATTAGTCCTGTCTTTACTGCAGAAGATGCCGCGGGGTGGAGAGATTGTCAAATATGGTGATTATAAACTTACTATCGTTGATATAGAAGGAAAACGGATTTCAAAGGTAAAGCTTGAGAAGGTAGTTACTACTGCAGATGTTATAGAAACAAGGATTCATAATATAAAATAAGTCATGCATCTTGCATGACATTCAACCTGAAATATTGCAGTAATCTCTTTGTAAACACTCCAGGTTTTCCATTACCTAAAGGCCGGCCATTTATTTTCGTAACCGGCATAACTTCATAGAGTGTGCTTGTGATGAAACACTCGTCTGCATCATAAATTTCATCCGGGGGAAAAGGTTGTTCAAGTATAGTGAGATTATTCTTTGTTGCAAGCCCGATTACTATTGACCTTGTGACACCATTGAGGATTCCCACACTTAACGCTGGGGTCTTAATGATACCATTTTTAATAATAAAGATATTACAGACTGTTCCTTCAGCAACATAACCTTCTGTACTTAACATAATCCCTTCTGATGCATCAAGCTTTCTTGCCTCGATCCTTGCCATTATATTATTCAGGAAGTTTAAGGATTTTATCGAAGGATTCAGGGCAGATGGAGGTATACGTCTTGTTTTCACTATAGCAGCACTTATGCCCTCTGTGTAAGTCTTTTCCGGGTAACCATTGAAAGCCTTCGGTATGACTATAATTCCTGGATTGGTACATCCATCAATATTAAGACCTGGTTCTCCCTCTCCACGGGTTATCATAAGTCTCAGGTAGGCCTCCATGAGATTATTTTCCCGTAAAGTTTTATACAATACTTCGGAAAGATATTCTCTGGTAAAAGGTATTCTCAGGTATATGGCATTGGCAGATTCAAAGAGGCGGTCTATATGGTTATCAATGTGGAAAATAACCCCCTTATATGACCTTAGTGTTTCAAATACCCCGTCCCCATAGAGGAATCCACGATCAAAGACAGAGACATTTGCATCCTCCTCTCCGACCATATTGCCATTGATAAAAATTAACATAGAAAATAAACTTGCTAATTCCCTGTAGCTTGCTACAGGGTTCTTCATTGTCATTTTGACTTTTGATATTTGATTAAAACTTATATATCACAAATCCGGTTAAGAACTTGGGGTAAAAATATGTGGACTTCTGGGGCATCCTCTCACCTGCATTTGTAACATCTTTGATCTCCTCTATCCTTGTAGGATTGAGCAGAAATGCAATCTGAAAGTCCCCGCTGCAAACCTTCCTGATGGATTCATCCATATCCTTTACATATGAAAGATTTTCCTGTCTTTTAATGGATTCCTCGTTCAGGCCAATTAAATCTTCGAGGATCAGACTCTGGAGGATAGCCGCATCAAGCCTTCTCCATGCCATGGGTTTATCGGAAGTCCTCTTTTGAAGGAGACTTTCATCTTTAAGGGAGAGCAGGGCATATCGCTCCTCTCCGTGAATATACATCCCAATCAGATGTTCTTTATTTGCCGCTCTCTTCATTTCTTCAATCATTTGCTCTCTTGCTGACGATTCACCACCCGGAGAGAAATCAAAAAATTTTACATGGAAATTATTGCCAGGTTTGTTTGTCAAATCTTTAAGTTTCTCAGCAGGCAGGCTATGGAGGAGCCTGTGCGTTGGCAGGATTGTAAGCCCTGGCTCATCCATATTTGCAAAGTACATCATCACATAATCTCCTGGTTCATGGTCTGATGCTGCTCCACCCTTTGCCCTTAATTCGTTTCTGTAGTTTAAGGATGCCTCATAACGGTGATGTCCGTCAGCAATATACACAGTATTATCTTTCATCTCCATTTTTATAAGGTCTATTATACCGGGGTCTGTAATAGGCCAGAGCTTGTGCCTGTAGTTATGGTCATCAATAATATCTATCTTAGGTCTTGATCCGCCTATGAGTCCTTTAATGGAGCTGTTTATCTTACTTTTTGGTGATGAGTATAAAGAGAATATAAAACTGAAGTTTGACCTGCATGACCTCAGGAGATTAAGCCTGTCAGATTTTGGTTTGGATAATGTGTACTCATGAGGCACGACCTTTCCACTGCTAAACTCCTCAAGTTTACACAGGGCAATAAACCCTTCCATTACTTTATTTGAACCATCCTTGAGAATATAGCTCAGTTGATAAAAATATATAGAAGGTTCCTTATCCTGAACAAGTACACCTGAAGAAAGCCAATTGGAGAGATGACCGGAGGCCCGTGTATAACGATTTTTATTATCTGTATCCTCCGGGTATTCTTTACCGAGGTCCAGCCTTATCATATTATATTCATGACTCTGATAATACCTTTCCTGTTCATCAGGACTGATGATATCATAAGGCGGGGTTACTACCTGCCTGAGATCTTTAATCTTTTCCGTATTATAGAGTACACCTTTAAATGGAAGAATGTCAGCCATATTACCTGTATCTCCTTACCTCAAATTTGAATATTTCCAAAGGCTCATTATCTCCTATGCCTGCCTTTTTTTTGGCAATGTCTATCTGTTCTTCTGTTGTGTTAACCCCTTCAATATCAGGGAGGAGTAATCCCCTTTTGTACCCGCTTTTTACTATCACACCATATCTTTTAGGATCAAGCTCGCCAATTGATCTTACAGGTTCGGAGTCTGTAAGTATATCCACGGAGATATTTATTTCATCTAGCTCGGTCAGTGAAACTTGTGTAAAGCGTGGGTCATGGGTTGCTGCACTGATAGCATTATGAATAATCTCTTCAGCAACGCATGATGTGGCAGCCTCGTAAGTACCTATGCACCCCCTCAGCAGCCCTTTCATCTTTAAAGAGACAAAGACCCCGTGTTTTTCCCTCATTTCATCTGTTAGCTCAGCCGGCAGACTGATAAATTTCCCGGTTTTAATGTATTCTTTTATTGCCTCCCTTGCTAATTGTACAAGTGGATGAATAGAACTCTCCATCTTATTATAAGTAAAAAAATTCTTATGGAATTTTTAGTTGATTATAATTCCCGATCGACTACATAGTCTGCTACTGCGAATAGTGCCTGAAGAGGCATAGAGTCCTTAAAAGAGAGAAGGCTTTTCTTGGCCTTTTCAACATACCCCCTTGCCCTGGCAAGGGAATAATCTATCACTCCATATCTCTGCATGAGCTTTACTATCAGTTCAAGATTTTCTTCTGTAAAATCGTATAACTGCACGATCTTTTCTATTTTATTTGCCTCATCTTCCGAGCATCGCTGAAGGAGGCTCAATAAAGGAAGGGTTATTTTACCCTCCTGAAGGTCTTTTCCAATTGATTTTCCGAGCTTCTTACCATCAGCCACATAATCTAGGGTATCATCAGTTAACTGAAAAGCTATACCCAGATTCCAGCCAAAAGATTCAATATTATCCTTTCTATCTTCCGGACAATCAGCGAGGATAGCTCCTATACGGCAAGAGGCTGCAATAAGTGCAGCGGTCTTGTTGCCTATAATTTCGAGATATTCATCTTCTGTTATCTGCAGGTCACAATTGACTGACAACTGGGCAAGTTCTCCTGCTGTCATCCTTCTTGTGGTCTCTGCAACAATCTCATTTATCTCATGGTTACGGAAGGATACTATGTTACACTGGGCCTTTGTATAAAGATAATCACCTACAAGTATACTCGCCTGATTGCCCCATAAGATCCGTGCAGTCTTATTACCCCGCCGCAGGCTGGCCTCATCTAAGACATCATCATGGAGCAGGGTAGCAGTGTGGATAAGTTCTATAACACTGGCCAATTCTATATGACCGTCCCCTTCGTATCCGGCAAGCCTTGATGCCAGGATTAAGAGCAAGGGCCTGAAACGTTTGCCGCCGCTGTTGAACAGATAAGAGCTTATTGTATCTATTAACTGTACATCTGACTTTAGGTCTGCATGTATCTGAGATTCTACCCTTTTCAGCTCTTCCCTGTAGAGGTCCCAGACGTCATTCATAGTCATGGGCATAGTCAATGGCATAGCCATGGGTGGATTTGTTTTTAAGACGGTCTTCACGGGGTAAATATAGGCCACAATACATGCAGTTGTCAAGATAAAAATGATAAAAAAAATGATAAATTGATGTTACCATTTTGAAATGGTAACATCAATGGAAGAATTTCTGTTGACAAATAAATCTGGTGTTGCTATTTTCCATTAACAGAGCAAACTATTATCCGGCAAAAGTGTATTTTACCATCCACTCCCTATTTTAAATTATTTGAAAAATCATAAAGGCTTTTGAGTTATAATTACTAAAAATTGTGGGAACTTGTAATAAGGAATTAGATGGCATCTATTAACGGAGATTGGTTTCATTCACGAAGCAGTTCTAATCTTGACGAACTTTTAACAGTTCGTAAGCTGGTTCTTGAGAGCCAAAGACCTGCATATATTGGCTTTGGCTGGTCAGGAGGGAGGCATGACAATGTCAGAATGTATGAGCTTGCAGCCGCTGGTAATATTCAGCCTTCAACAATGCAAACTAAAGTCCGTGCTATGATACGATATGGATTTATTAAGGACGAAAATACATGTCCTTTGGTATGGACAAGAATGGGTAGCCTTTGGAATGACTTATACACAGGTGGAAATTTCAGCGCTGCAAGACAAACCTATGAATTAACACTCACTATTTCTTTGGCAATTTATACGTTCAATGATACTTCAGTTCAATATAGTATAAATCCAGCAATAGGTGGTATGCCATTGAAGTTTTTGTTGAATATTCTTGACTCCAACAATTCAATTACACTACAAGAATTTGAAGTATTAGTTGATGGTCATACAAGACGTGTAGGGGAAAATACATCTTATTGGAAGAGGGATTTGATAAATTCAGGATTGTTTCATGAAGTTAATGAAAGATTATACTACACCGGAAAGTACCCACAATTCATAAGTGAAATAAAAAATTTTGAACCGGACCCTCTTCTGACAGATGAGGATTGGCTGATAATAAGGGATAATCCTTTAGTTGAAATATCACCTTTCAAAAATTCTATACGTGAAATTTTTGAGGCTATTATCCAAGAGCAAAATATTGAAGAGGAAATTACAGATGGGATCTTAACTACACCGCTGGTTGATGTAATATCAGAGCAAGAAGAATTAGAAATCCCTGAGATTGACATTTTGAGTAGTGACTCACGCTTCGCTCAAAGCACAAGAAGAGTGAGAAATACCACCTGGTCAATCAGGATAAAAAGAAAATATAATTATATTTGCGCTGTTCCTCACTGTGATGTTCAAGGACAAATTTTTGTTGAAGCGGCACACATTAAGCCCGACAGTGCATCTGATGGAGAAACCCCTCATAGAGCTCATATTTTGAACGGTCTTTGTTTATGTCGTCATTGTCACATAGCTTTTGAAAAAGGATACTTTTCTTTAACAGATAATCACAAAATCATTACATCTCCAAAATTCAATGACATACCGGACCAAAATCTGAAGACAGCAATTATTTCAAGTTCTGATATTAAAATTAAAAATAGAGTGGATAACAGGCTGCCGTTAATTGAATTTATTCAGTATCACAGAGTAAACCGTTTTAAACATTAAAGAATTATGATCATAACTAAAGACCCATATAAAACATATTTTGATGAGTTTGAAGTTACCAGTATAGTTTCTGATCCAGGAATTCAATATAGTCTGTTTGAAACTGAAATAAAAGGTAATCAAGCAAGACAATTAAAAATATTAAGCGAAATTGAATATGGCTTGCCTATGTTTAATGGTCAATCGTTTGGGAATCAAGTTCATTTTCAAAATGCTTATCAAACACCTATTCAAAGATGGTTCCCCTATCGTGAAGGTTATTCTATAAAACTAGTTAACAGCTTCATTAAGGAACTAAAAATTACTGGCAATGTTTTTGATCCTTTTTGTGGGAGTGGAACCACACTATTAGCAGCACGGATAAACAACTTGACTTCGTTTGGAATAGATGTCAATCCAATATCAGTTTTGGTTGCTAAAGTTGAAAACGAACAATATCATCAGGAAGATATTGAAAATATAACCATCCAGATAAAACTGTTAGAATGCCTCAAAAAATCGCCAATCAGTCTTAAAACGAATTTTGAATTAGCAGAAAAGGTTTTTAACTGGGAAATCCTTCAATCTCTTTTACAACTTAAGAATTATATAAACAGTATAGAGGATAAGAAAATAAGAAACCTATTCTTTGTTGCATGGCTGTCAATTATAGAAAATGTTTCCAATATAAAAAAGGAAGGAAACGGAATAAAGTATAAAAACAGAAAAAGAACTTCTAACGGCTATGTAAACATTGACAAAGAAGTATGGGAGAAACAGAAGTTCCCTGAAGACAAATTCAATTTTGTTAAAACAAAACTTTTAAATTCTCTTAAAAATATCCTTTCTGATATAAAATATAATTACGGATTAAGCGAGAAGAGGCCCAGGATTTTTAATGGCAGTTGTTTAGAGTTTGATAAATATTTTAGTGATGAAATTCAACTGACATTTTTCTCTCCACCGTATTGTAATTGCTTTGATTACTTTGAAATTCATAAAGTTGATTTATGGCTTGCTGAATTCGTAAAAGACAAAGAAGAATTTCGATTGCTTAGAAATACAGGTTTTAGATCTAATACGAATTCATTAAACCATAAACCAATTAAATATCAAAACGAATTTCTTGAGAAACTTATTAATCTTTTTGACTCAAAGAAACTATGGAATATAAAAATACCAAATGTTGTAAGAGGGTATTTTGATGATACGTTTACCTTATTAAGTAAACTTTACAACCAAACAGAGAAGCAGGGATATGTTGGAATTGTCGTAGGTAATTCAGCTTATTCAGGAGTAATTATTCCCACTGATATTTTGATAGCTGAAATCGCCAAGGAAATCGGTTTTCGAGTTAAACGTGTTTTTGTAACGAGACATTTAACTACAAGCTCTCAACAAAAACAGGAGTTGGAATATTTAAAAAATTATTTGCGAGAAAGTATTGTTTTACTTGAGAAATGATACAGACGATTGAACTCATGGTTGTAAAAGAAGTGATCCCTATAGAAATTCAACCAGGAACAATTTTGAGTATAAACACAAAAGAGGTTACCTCACACACCCATGGCTTTCATAAATACCCTGCCAAGTTTATACCTCATATACCAAAATGGGCAATAGGAAAATACCTAAATGGTTCCGGAAATAGGACCATACTTGATCCTTTCTGTGGATCGGGGACGACTTTGGTAGAAGGCTTGTTAGCTGGGCATAATGTTATTGGCTTAGATGTTGATCCACTTTCATCACTTATTACAAAAGTTAAAACGACACCAATTGATAGTAAGATACTTAACGAGGTTATTAACTGGCTTACAAGAAGTATTAAGCAAACGAAAAAAGGGGAATTTGAACCGGAATGCAAAACAATAGAACATTGGTTTTCAAGGAATGCAATAAACAAACTTTCAATTATTAGGACTTTAATAAATCAAGTTCTTAAGGAATTTGGTAGCAGTAAAGAGTTTAAGGACATTCAATATCTTTTGTTGATATGTTTTTCGTCGATTATAAGACGAGTTTCCAATGCTGACAATGAGTCGCAAAAAACTTATGTATCACATACAAAAATTAAAGAACCAGAAGAGGTGTATTCGGTATTCTTTCCTCAATTAGAATTATTTGTTGAGAGATTAAAAACTTATTTTCATTTAGTAAACACAAAGTTGGCAACCAAGATTATTTGCACATCAAGTACGGAATCTATAGATATAAAACTTAAAGGTGAGAATATAGATTTAGCAGTTACTTCTCCTCCATATATAAAGGCCATTGATTACATTTACAACCAAATGGTAGAACTGTTTTGGATTGGTGACCTTCTTGGTCTGGAATCGCAAGCAAAACAAAATAAGAAGAAAAAAGGGTATATCGGAACGAAGTATATACATAAAGTTGAATTCAAAGATTATACTCCGTATAACACTATGTTAGGAATTGATAAACTTGATAAGAAACTTCAACAAATATATGATTCAGATAAAAAGAACGGCCATAAACACTCATTTGTTACTTACAAATATTTTGCAGATATGGAGAAACATTTTTCTGAGATGGCAAAATGTTTATCAGAAGGCACACCCTATGTAATGGTAGTTGGTGACAGTTCAGTTAGTGATATTTACTTTGCTACATCGGATTTCTTAGTAGAAATTGCAGAGCGAAACGGATTTAAGATTAGAAACAAATGGGGTTATAAGATAAAAAATCGCTATATGCGTTTTGATAGAAAGGGAAGAGGTGGTCTAATTGAAATAGACTGGGTTTTAGAGTTTATACGTAATTAACAATAATAATATTTAACAGAACATAAAATTATTATATAATCCATTAGCAATGTGGATGAATATCCACCTTTTATATAAATATGGACAAGGAACGGATGGTACAGAAGATGTTTTCCTCTGCAGCAAGGCGGTATGACCTGAATAATACTGTCCTGAGTTTTGGGATACATCATTACTGGAAAAGATATGCTGTGGACAAGACCCTGGCAAAACAGGGGAGTATAGTTTTAGATGTCTGTTCAGGCACAGCAGATATAGCAATACTCCTTGCTAAAAGGGTTACATCTTCAGGGCATGTTATGGCAGTAGACCTTAATCCGGAGATGCTGGAGATAGGAAAAAAGAAGGTTATAAAATCAGGACTTGAAGATAGCATCTGTTGCTCTATTGGAAATGCAGAGTCTCTCCAGTTCAGAGATAATAAGTTTGATGCAGTCACTGTAGGGTTCGGCGTAAGGAATGTTAAACACCTTGAAAAGGCCTTTTCTGAGATGCACAGGGTAACAAGACCTGGGGGTCGTGTTGTCTGTCTTGAATTTACACAGCCTGAGAGCCGTTTTTTAAAATATTTATACGATTTTTATTCATTTACATTGATACCGGCCGTCGGGACTGTAATCTCAAGAGACAAAACTGGCATATACAATTACCTTCCATCTTCCATACGGAAATTTCCGCCTGCAGAGCCGCTAAAACAATTAATGCATAATACAGGTTTCTCAAAGGTATATTATGAGCTCCTGTCAGGTGGTATAGTTGCATTACACGTTGGAATAAAATAGATTTAACATGGGGAAAAAAGACGGGTCAATTTTATATATATGGCTTCCTTGTAAAAAGATATATCCGCTTGGACCAACATATCTCGCAAATTATGTCCATATCAAAAGGCCCGATATCAGGCAGCGTATATTAGACCTATCCCTGATTAACAGCCGTAACAGGTTGAAGGCTATCGTTGAAATGATAGATGGTTTCAAACCTGATCTGATTGCCTTCTCCTGGCGGGATATCCAGATATATGCCCCTCATGATGAAGACAGGTCGCTATCATTAGCCTTTAATTATTATTATTCACCAGACATATACAAGAGGATAAAGGCCGGCATAAAAGGGCTCAGTATGGTCTTTAACTATGAAAACAATTTGAGAGAGAAGTTCCATCTGATAAAAAAGACTGTCTCAAAGTTTCCTGACAGGAAGTTTATGATCGGTGGCGGTGCATTTAGTGTATTTTCAAATGAGGTTATTGAAAAGTTGCCTGAAGGGGTTATCGGTGTTATAGGAGAAGGGGAAGATGCAATCCTGTCAATCATAAATGGAACAGATGTCATGAATCACAGGGTAATTTACAGGGAAAAAGGGACAATAGTATCAGGTACGCAGGGTAAACCTGTAAGCATAGAAGATATTGAGGTCGATTATAAATATATTTCTTCTATATTCCCTGAGGTATCCTCTTATATCGGAGGGACAATAGGCATCCAGACAAAGCGGGGATGTCCATATCAATGTGAGTTCTGCCTCTATTCTTATATCGAGGGGTGTAATGTGCGTTATCGAAACCCTGAGACAATATTAAAAGAGATAGAGTTTCTACACTTACACTGGAATATCCGCAATATATGGTTTGCTGATGCACAGTTTATACCGGGGACTATGGCATTACCGCACTGTACAGCACTGTTGGAAGGGTTAATAAAGAAGGGATTGAAAATTGAATGGAGTGGTTATGTGCGTACCAGTCTTATAACCCCGGAGCTCTCCTCATTAATGGTCTCTTCTGGTGTGGGAGACCTGGAGGTTTCTATTACATCCGGTTCACAGAAGGTACTTAATGAGATGTCAATGGGGTTCAGGCTTGAGCATCTCTATAATGGCTGCAGATATTTGAAAAAAGAGGGTTACAAGGGAACAATAATATTGAATTATTCAATTAATGCCCCCGGGGAGACAGAAGAGACCCTTATTGAATCTATCAATTCATATAAAGTTATTAAAGAGATTATGGGAAGTGACCATGTCAGGCCTGTTATATTCTTTATCGGGGTACAACCACATACAAGATTGGAAGAAAGGCTTATAAAAAGCGGATATCTGAGCAGTTCATATAACCCGCTTTCTCTAAATCCATTCTCAATAAAAAAATTGTTGTATAATCCTCCACCTTTAGATAAAATAATAGCCAACTCCTGCCTTGATGCATGGGCAGGCGGACATGGTGATGGTGAAAGGATATTATTTAATATAGAGAAGAGGCTTAAGGGCAGTGGTAAATTAAATAATGATATGTTAAACTATGAAAAATCCACAGAGATACGAAGCGCATAAAGTTAATATAAACCAGAATAATAATTTTTCTTATGTGCATCTGTGGGAGAAGGGGTGTTTATTATTATGAAAAAGACCATACTGGTAGTGGATGATGAAGAGCATATAAGACTGCTTTACAAAGAGGAGTTCGAGGAAGAAGGTTATACTGTGCTGTTAGCGGGTAGTGGTGAAGATGCCCTGACGTTAGTAGAAAATAAACTCCCTGACCTAATAACACTCGATATAAAGATGCCTGGTATTGACGGGATCACCCTCGCAAGGAAGATAAAAGAGATAAGGAGTGATATGCCTGTGATCTTTGTGAGTGCCTATGAGGACTACAAACATGATTTTGGCACATGGGCCTCAGATGCATACTTTGTTAAATCTGCCAATCTTGCTGAACTCAAATCGCTCATTGCCAAAATACTCAAGGATAAAGCTTCAAAACCCTAAAACAAAAATACTGCAGCGGCAATAACGGTTGTATAGCCATTTTTTACTATGGCTGACTGGGTTATATTTGTTGTTCTGACGATCTTATCACTGATTCTGTAAACCTCTTTCTTTTGATCCCACCCTTTGTCTTCATCGAATTCTATACCGAGTGTGGACGCGAGCATGGCTGCTGCGAGGTCTTCAGCGTAATCCCCTGCGATCTTATCAGTCTGTCCATAGGCGTGATGTTCACTAAGGTATCCATAAGCATTTTTATCTGTTGGGATTGCGCAGCCA
>Ga0156167_1171_pt6 | contig 13065 bp, 14 predicted proteins | sample RifCSPlowO2_12_FD_107820 | JGI IMG/M metagenome (GOLD analysis project Ga0156167, IMG submission 107820) | Nitrospirae bacterium RIFCSPLOW2_12_42_9
GTTAGATTATACCTTTTTCCCGCAAACTATAGCTGATGACATCGGTTGTGGTAAATCTTCGCGTGTTATATCAATAAATCCTGCATCTTCAAGCCATTTTTGCACTTCATGATATCCATAGTCTCTCCCCTTTGTAGTAAGAAGCATATAGATACTGAAGATGGCCCCGCATACCGGTTTTGTAAGGCTCTCATCCATTATATGGTCTTTGATAATGACCCGGCCGCCAGGATTTAGTGAGCAATATATCTTTTGCATAAGATTACTGTTTGCATCTTCATCTTCACCATGGATGATATTGGACAGAAATATTACGTCAAACCCTTGTGGCAGAGGGTCTTTATTATAATCTCCGGAGATAAGTTTAATCCGGGGCCTGATCCCCTCTTTTTCAAGGACTTTTCTTGTTATATCAAGTGTGCCAGGCAGATCAAAAATGGATATGGATATACCAGGATGCCTTTTGTATATGGCAACAGGATATGTCCCTGGTCCGGAGCCAATATCGAGCAGAGAATTAACGCCTTCCATATTTAGTTTTTCTGCCAGGTATGTTGCATCACCTCTGGCGGATACGAGGTGATGCATGGCCATTATAAAGCATTCTGTATCATCCCTGTTTGTCTGGTACATGTCAGGAATTCTCGCAGGTTTGCCTGTCCTTATAGCCTTAGAAAGCCCTTCCCACACATTCCACATTGAAGATTCAAATCTGATCATCCCGGCGTAACAAGCCTCTGAAGTTGACAAAAGGTATTTTTTTGAAAGATCATTCAGATAGAAAAGGTTATCCTCTTTTTCCATGAGACTCATGGCTGTGAGCGCATTCAATATTAGGCCGGTTGCCCTCTCGTCTGTATGAAGTTTTGCCGCTGCATCCTCTGTGGACATTCCCTTATCCCCGATGGTATCGAATATATTTAATTCAACAGCCGCATGAAGTATCCTTGATTCCGCATATGCCCCAGATAGGTTATCAAGATATGTAAAGTCCATATATCGTATAATAGTTACATAACAAGAATTTTGCAAGGGCGAAGGGGCTCAGGTCTTGCCTCATTCCACTTCTTTATTACTGTTGACAATGTTTTTTAAAGTTGTTAGGATACAACCTGTTGATATACAAGGGTCTATAGGTAAACAAAGCTTTTTTAGCATTTAAGTGTATTTTTCAGTGTGAATTAACTGGTGCGGGCGGGTAGCTCAATTGGGAGAGCGCAGCCCTTACAAGGCTGAGGTCACAGGTTCGATCCCTGTTCCGCCTACCATAATATCAGTGGTTGAATAATATTTTAATTATTGTGTGGGGTCGTAGTTCAGCACGGTTAGAACGCCTGCCTGTCACGCAGGAGGTCGCGAGTTCAAGTCTCGTCGGCCCCGCCATATATCTTAAGGCCCATCAATTCTATAATAACATAGCATGTTATTATTAGTGATGGGTTTTTTAATAATAGATGAATATATCCGGCAATATAGAATCAGAAATTTTTAAACTGATACTTTCAGCAGGGATTGTTGCCAAGATTGTATTATTTATACTCTTCATATTTTCAATCTTCTCATGGGCTGTAATCTTCTTCAAGTTATATCAGATCCGTAAGGCAGAAAAAGGGGCGGGTGATTTTCTTGAATCATTCTCCAGGGCTGATAGTATCCATCATCTGCGCCTGTCTAATAATAAGAATATAGATAATCCCCTCTCAGCCCTGTTTAAAGAGGGCTATAGCAGGTTTGAGGAGATAAATAAAGGCAAGAGCAGCCTCCTGGCTGACCGGCCTGCATTCCTGAATGCTATAGAGAGAAGGTTAAAGGGGACTATAGAGGATGAGGTAACCTACTATGAGGGATACCTCCCTTTTCTTGCCACAACAGGGAATGTGACCCCGTTTATCGGACTCTTTGGGACTGTATGGGGTATTATTCATGCCTTTCATCAGATTGGATTTCAGGGATCTGCAAATATAGCTTCTGTGGCACCCGGCATTGCAGAGGCATTGATTGCCACAGGTGCAGGACTCGCCACGGCTATTCCTGCAGTAGTAGCTTATAACTATCTCTTAAACAAGATAAGGAAACTTACTTCAAAGATGGAGGTATTTTCCGGGGAATTTATCGCCTCTCTTGAGACTGAGATATGGCCTTCAGATAATGGAAAATAAAAGTCACAGATTAATGAGTGAGATCAATATGGTGCCTTTTATAGATATAGTACTTGTGCTGCTTATTATCTTTATGATATCAGCCCCCCTTATGTACAGGGGCATTGATATTGACCTACCGCAGTCATCTGTAAATACTATCAAGCAGGAACAGAGGATATTACTCACTGTTGACCGTAACCACAATGTCTTTGTAGATGATGAGATGGTTCCAATAAACAGGCTTGAGAGTGTCATTCAGAAAAAGAGAACATCACAGTCAGACACCACTGTTTATTTAAAGGCAGACAGGGATGTGCCTTACGGGACTATTATCAGTGTGATGGATATAGTGAAGAGTCTTGGCATTGACAAGCTGGGAATGGTTACCGAACCATTGAAAGAATGATTATATGTCAGGCATCCTGATTAACAACTTAATTTAGAATTATGACTGCAACGGTTGTCATATCTTTCTTCTTCCATATAGTGATTTTATTTGCCATATTGTCCACCGGTATAGTGAATAAGTCAATATTTGCAGGCAGGGCGTTTATGCCGGGGTCTGCAATTCAAGTTAAACTGGTTGATATGCCTAAGGGATTAACTCTTGCAAATACAGTTACAGAGAAGGTCGAAAAGAACACAGAAACACCAGGCAATAAAAAGATAAGTGAACCTGCAAAGAAGAATGATACTGTAAAAAAGAAGACAAAGATAAATGAAGGTGTAATAAAATCTCAAAAATCCAGGACTGCAATGCCAGAATTAGTGATAAAAGAAAAACCACAACCATCCACACCCACTCAAATAAAGGAGGGTGGAAAAGGAGATATGCCGGAGGTATATGATCCGGATCAGGGGATTTTACATAATTACAGTAATGCTGAAAATGGAGAGGGGACGCAGGGGGCCAAGCTTGTACCCGGGGAGGGGATCTCAGGCGGACCTACGGTCGATATCACGAACTTTAAATATGACTATTACCTTGACATAATAAGGAACAGGATCAATAACAAGTGGAACCAGCCTATATAATACAATCAGGTTAGAGAGGCGCTGATAGAATTTACAATCAATAGAAATGGTAAGATAGATAATATCAGGATATCTGAGTCCTCAGGGGACAACTATTTTGATCAGACAGCCCTGAGGGCAGTATCTCTGTCAAATCCGTTTCCTCCGCTGCCACGTGGTTATAAGGATAATTATTTAAGGGTAAGATATAGATTCATCTTTGGCAGGAAGGGGTGAAAGCCATAGCCCTAATCTTTACACTCTTACTGTTCTCAATGATCTTACCAACCGGGATTTCATATGCAGAGGAGGTCTATTTAGAGACATTAAAGGGTGATATAAGCAGGATACCTGTTACAGTTATTGTTAACGGCAATAATTCAGATGCAGTTTCTAATATACGGAAAGTACTTGAGTATGACCTTGACAGGTCTCTTTACTTTGATTTGATAAAAGTTAACGGGTTTGATGTCTTTGATATCAGGGGGGGGGTCCCCTCAAGACTTGATGAAAATATGAGGATGCAGCTCAGGTCATTGGGGATTGATTCAGTGATCATGGCTTTTGTTACAAAGGATGAGAAGGGGATTAAATTAGACGGTAAGATATATGAGACTGGAAGTGGAGAGCTGATTTATGTTAAAAGATATATAGGCAATGACAATCTTCTCCGCAGGTTGGTTCACAGATTCTCGGATGAGATAGTCTTCAGGCTTACAGGGGAGAAGGGGATTGCACAGACCAGAATAGTTTTTATATCAGACCAGACCGGCCAAAAGGAGCTATATATAATGGATTATGATGGCTACTCTCCAAAGATGATAACAGGGAACAGGTCACTTAACCTCTCTCCGTCATGGTCACCTTCGGGCTCGCTTATTGCTTATACATCATACAGGGATGGGAATCCGGATATATATATTGTTGATCTGGGCACGAGTAAGAGGTGGAGGCTTACTGACTATTCCGGTCTGGACATATCACCATCATGGTCACCGGATGGGAATGTAATGGCATTTGCAACCAGCAGGGATGGCAACGCCGAGATCTATATGATGAACAGGGATGGTAAAGGGGTGAAGAGGCTCACATATATGCGCGGCGAGGATGTCTCTCCAACATGGTCTCCAACAGGCAGTGAGATAGCATTTACATCAGACAGGGGGGGCAGTCCTCAGATATATGTTATGAAGGCTGATGGCACCAATGTTCGCCGGCTTACATTTAAGGGGGAATATAACAGCGATGCAGTATGGTCACCGAGAGGAAATAAGATAGCCTTTGCATGCAAGAGGGGGAGCGGCTTTCGTATCTGCACTGTAAATCCGGATGGGAGTGGATTGGAAGAGATAACCGATGGGCCAGGGAGTGATGAATCACCTTCATGGTCTCCGGACGGTAGATGGATAATGTTCACATCATCGAGAAATGGTAAATGGAATATATATATGGTAGATATAGACGGGAACAGGGTGGAGAGGATTACAAATAGCGGTTCAAATAACTGGGGACCTGACTGGTCACCGAATTAATAAGCATGGGGGATTTTCAGGTGAAAAAAGTATTATTGATTACGATGGGATTGATATTCTTATCCGGTTGTGCAATGCAGGCAGACCTTGTGGATTTAGAGAATGAGGTAAGAAAGATGAAGGCAATATTATTGGAGACAAAGCGTGATGTAGCACTAATGCAAAAGCCTCAAAGGTCTGAACAACAGGAACAACTTGCAGAGCAGAACAGGGAGAAGATGGCAAGGATTGAAACAGAGACAAAAGAAAAGTTAAACAACCTTCAGAAAAATCAGGCGGACTTTGAGGTCAGGTTTGATCAGCTCTCCACAGATGCACAGGTCATACAGGGCAGACTGGAGGAGAACAACCACAAGTTATCTGAACTGTCTGAAGGCATAGATGATCAGGAGACAGCCATTCAGGAATTATCAAGAAAGCTTGATCTTATAGAGACAAGGATGAATGAGACTCAGCGGTCACCGGATAATAAGATACTACTCCCTGGTAAAGATATTGACCCGAATAAGGATATTAAGCCGGTACTGCCTCCTCCAAAATCAACAGGGCCGCACCCTGTTCCTATGACTCAGGATACTGACCTCACAAAAATAGCACCTTCAGAGCTCTACAATCAGGCGTATAAGGATTACATGGCAGGCAATTATGATCTTGCCATTACAGGATTCTCAAATTATCTCCGTCAGTCACCCACAGGGACTCTTGCGTCAAATGCACTGTACTGGATTGGTGAGTGCTATTACAGTAACGCAGATTACCCTAAGGCAGTCTCGGCCTTTGAGAGTGTCACCATAGATTTTCCCAGGAGTGAAAAGGTAGTGGGTTCATTATTGAAGATGGGTTATTCATATGAAAAGATGGGAAACAATAGTATGGCATTAGTCTATTATAAAAAGGTTATCGAACAATTTCCATTCTCTCAGGAAGCCGCTTTAGCAAAGGTAAAACTAACAGAGCTTAAATAAGTTTAATAAAAAGATTACATGCCTGATAAGATAAAACACCTGCCACAGGAATTGATAAATCAGATTGCAGCCGGAGAGATAGTGGAAAGGCCTGCCTCAGTAATAAAGGAGCTTATTGAGAATTCAATAGATGCAGCGAGTACACATATCGTTATTAAGATGGAAAAGGGCGGCACAAAGCTTATATCTGTTTCTGATAATGGCATAGGAATGAGCAGCAGGGATGCCATGTTTGCCTTTGACAGGCATGCAACAAGTAAGATTTCCTCAAAGGATGACCTGTTTAATATACATACACTCGGGTTCAGGGGTGAAGCCCTTGCCAGTATCGCTGCAGTGGCAAGGGTAAGGCTTAAGACAAGAGAAAGAGATTCAGATACAGGTACATATATAGAGATAGAAGGAGGCAAGCTGATAAACAATCTGAAGATTGGATGTCCTGCCGGGACAGAGATAGATGTGAAGGATTTATTCTTTAACATACCTGTGAGAAAGGGCTTTCTAAAAAGTCCTACAACAGAGCTGGGACATATAATCAGCATAGTGACCCATATTGCAGTCCCATATAATGAGGTGCATCTTACTTTAATCAATGCAGAAAGGGGAAACAGGGTACTCCTTGATTTTCCCCCTGTTAAGGGCATTGAAGAAAGGGTCTTTCAGATACATGGCGGTGATGTACTGGAAAAACTTGTTAATATATCCGGAAGCACAGATGGGTGCAGTATACATGGACTTGTCTCAAAGCCTTTCCTGACCTTTAACAGCAAAGAAAGCCAGATGCTTTTTGTTAATAACAGGTCAATCAGGAATCCTGCTCTTTCACATGCCATCCAGGCTGCATATCTGGATCTGATACCCAGGGACAGACACCCCCTGGTTTTTTTATTCATAGATATAGATCCGGGATCAATAGATGTTAATGTACATCCAACCAAGAGGGAAGTAAAATTCAGGGAAAGCAAATACATCCACAATATGGTAATAGATACTATAAGAAGCGGACTTAAGGCAAAACCTATAACTGAGGTGTGTGTCTATACAGGAGAGTTTGGGAGTAAAAAGTATGAGGTACATGAAGGTGCAGGAGAGATATTAAACAAGGAGATAGAGTTTCATGTCCAGGAGATATCCGAGGGGCCATACATAAGGATACTTGGTCAAATCGGTGCACTTTTTATAGTCGCAGAGATAGACGGAGATTTAAATATCATAGATCAGCATGCAGCGCATGAAAGGATATTATATGACAGGCTTAAAAAGGGACATATCTACGGCAGGGTTGATTCTCAAGGCCTGCTGATTCCTGAAACAGTAGAGATGACACTTGATAAGGCTCAGATATTGCTTCAGTATATTGCCCCCCTTAACAGACTGGGGTTTGATATAGAAGAGATGGGGGATAAATCTTTCATGATACGTGCCATCCCTGTGACCTTTGCCGGAGAAGACTCAGGGACACTCCTGACAGATATGACTGAAGAGATAATGGAGTGGGGGCTATCCCCTGGTAAGAATATGGAGCTCATAACTACTGAGAATATTATTAAGGCGCTCTTGAGCAAAAAGGCGTGCCACAGTGCGGTCAGGGCAAAAGGCCTCCTTTCAAATGGTGAAATGTCCTCCCTTTTAGCGAGCTTATTAAAGACAGATATGCCATACACCTGTCCTCACGGGAGACCTGTTATTAAGAGGTTTTCATCTGAGGAACTCGCGAGGATGTTTGACAGGAAGTGATACCAATAATAGTAATAGTTGGACCGACTGCAGTTGGCAAGAGTGCTGCAGCGATGAACCTTGCGCTGCTCTTTGACACGGAGATCATCAGTGCGGACTCCATGCAGATATATAAAGGATTGGATATTGGCACAGCAAAGCCATCAGGAGAGAACCTGAGAAAGGTCCGGCATCACATGATCAGCATCATCGAACCTGATGTCAGATTCAGTACAGGTGAATTTGTCAAACAAGCCCGTCCGGTAATAGAAGATCTGAATAGCAAGGGCAGGATTCCAATAATAGTTGGCGGAACAGGTCTTTACATACGGGCACTGGCAGATGGACTGTGTGAGGCACCGAGGGCAGACTGGAATATCAGGAAGAGTTTATATAATGAGGAAGAGGTGCATGGGAAAGGTCATCTCCATAATAGATTATCAGCTATCGATCCGGTGTCTGCAGGGAAGATTAAACAGAATGATACAGTCAGGATAGTACGGGCTTTAGAGGTATACGAATCAACAGGTATCCCTTTGTCAGAGATACAGAAAGGTCATGGTTTCAGTGAGAGAAGTTATGATATGTTTATAGCCGGGCTTACAATGGACCGGAAGAAGCTGTATAAAAAGGTAGAGGAAAGGGTTGACGGCATGGTGGAGCAAGGGCTTGAATATGAAGTAAGGAGGCTGATGGACAGGGGCGGAGACTCTCTCCCGGCCATGCAGGGTCTTGGATACAAACAGTTTGCAGGCTATATCAAAGGAGAGTATAGTCTTGAGGAGGCTGTTCGTTTGCTAAAAAGGGATACAAAGAGATATGCAAAGAGGCAGCTTACATGGTTCCGCAGGGATGAGCGGATAAGGTGGTATTCAGTCAGGGATGATATGTCACATATGGAGGAGATAAGATTAAACACCGTTAAATTTTTTGAAAGGAGCGGCCCATGAGCAGACCAACATTTAATTTGCAGGACCAGTTTTTAAATCATCTTAGAAAAGAGAGGACACCGGTGACTGTCCATATCTTAAATGGCACAAAGATTACAGGCATTATTAGAGGATTTGATAATTTCAGTATCTTATTGAAAGGGGAGAACCAGCATTTCATATACAAGCACTCTGTTGCCCTTATTGTTCCCAAGAAGGCCATAAGAGATTTTGATATGAAGGAACATGAAGAAAGGAAGATGGAAGAGGTTGTTAATGTCTGAAAAGGCGGGTTAGGGGAGGATTTGATAAATGTCAAATGTGGAAATTGGTGTAATCGGTGGAAGCGGTCTGTACAAGATGGAAGGGCTCGAGGGAGTAGAAGAGATTGAGCTGAGTACTCCTTTTGGACAGCCATCTGATAAATTCATTGTTGGAGAATTAATTGGAAAAAGGATAGCCTTCCTCCCCAGGCATAAAAGAGGGCATACCATTCAACCCGCTGATTTGAACTTCAGGGCCAATATATACGGGATGAAAGAACTCGGCGTGGAGAGGATAATATCTGTAAGTGCAGTAGGGAGTATGAAAGAAGGCATACACCCTAAGGACATAGTAATACCGGATCAATTCTATGATAATACGAAGCGCCGTGTCAGTACATTCTTCGGCGATGACATTGTTGCCCATGTATCACTTGCAGACCCTGTTTGCCCTGTTCTTTCCGGGATACTGTATCAATCAGCGGTTACGGCAGGTGCTAAGGTACACAGGGGCGGCGTTTATTTATGTATAGAAGGTCCGCAATTCTCAACGCGTGGTGAGTCACTAATCTATAAAAAATGGGGTGTGGACATTATTGGAATGACCAATGTGACAGAGGCCAAACTTGCAAGGGAGGCAGAGATATGCTATGCAACGATTGCACTTGTCACAGATTATGATTGCTGGCATAAGGAAGAGGCAGCAGTTACAGCAGACGCTATAATCGGGATATTGAATCAGAATGTGGAGACTTCAAAGAGGATTATAAAAGAGGCAGTTGGTGATATCAAGGGAAGTCGCGGCTGCATCTGCGCCTCGGCAATGAGTAATGCCATTATCACGTCACCTGATAAGATTCCATCTGAAACTAAGGAGAGGCTGAAACTGATTATAGGGAAATATGTGAAATAAGGATCCCCTTACCCTTCCCTCCTCCAATAAGGGTGAGGGATAAAGGTGAGGAGGGATATCTGAAAATGCATAGCGAGCGCAATCCCCGTAGCTTGCTGCAGGGAGCTTCAAACAGGAGGTTATATGAGTCTGTTAGTTGTTGGGTCAGTTGCGTTTGACAGTGTTAAGACCCCTTTCGGTGAGGCAGAGGAGATACTCGGAGGTTCAGCAACATATTTTTCCACTGCTGCGAGCTATTTTACAGAAGTAAATCTGGTTGCAGTCGTAGGTGAGGACTTTCCTTCACAACATGTAAATTTTCTAAAAAGCCGGGGGATTAATACAGACGGGCTTGAGAAACAGGATGGCAAGACCTTCAGGTGGAAAGGGGAGTATGGCTATCAGTTAAATGAGGCCCAAACGCTTGAGACACATCTTAATGTATTTGAAAGTTTTAAGCCCTTACTACCACAGTCCTATAGAGATTCAGAGGGTGTATTTCTGGCAAATATAAATCCTGAACTCCAGACCGATGTCCTGAATCAGGTAACGTCCCCGAAGATTATAGCCTGTGACACCATGAATTTCTGGATATCCGGCAAAAGGGATGCATTACTTAAAACACTTGAACATGTCGATATACTTATTATAAACGATGGAGAGGCAAGACAGCTCGCAATGGAGGCGAACCTTGTGAAGGCAGCAAGGATTATAAGATCATATGGCCCGAAACATCTTATAATTAAGAGAGGGGAGTATGGCGCCCTGATGTTCAATTCACAGAGTATATTTGCAGCGCCTGCATATCCACTTGAGAATGTCTTTGATCCAACAGGTGCAGGTGACAGTTTTGCCGGAGGATTTATGGGTTATCTTTTAAATACGCGTAATTTTTCAGAGTCTAACATGAGACAGGCGGTAATATTCGGCAGTGTAATGGCATCCTTTGTTGTAGAGGATTTCAGCCTGAACAGGATAAAGACTCTTGACTATAACGAGATACATAACAGATACAGGGAATTTAAGCAACTGACACACTTTGAGGAATCGGCAGAGATATTCAGACAATAACAGGTCAGGCTTCCAGCCTGACAGAGGGGCATTTTCAAATGATAAAACCTAAACAGATAATATTACTCGTAATCCTTTCTCTATTTCTTATTTCCGCCTGCGGGATCACACAGACCGGCATAAAGAAAGAGCGCGAGGCAGAGGTGCACTACAAATTAGGATGGGCTCACCTCAATGAGAATAACCTGCAATTGGCCTTCATTGAATTCCAGCAGGCAATTGAATTCAATCCAAATGATAAGACCTACCACTATATGAATGGCTATGTCCTCCTCAAGATGGACAAACTCCAGGGGGCAGTTGATTCCTTTAAGAAGGCACTCACCATTGATCCATCATACTCTGATGCCAGGACTAACCTGGGCATTGTGTATGGTAAGATGGACCAATGGGATGATGCCATAAATGAATTTAACAAGGCATTAAGTAATCCGAAGTATACTACACCCCAGATAGCTCATTATAATCTTGGTTATGTCTATTTCAATAAGGGTGACTATCAGTCAGCAATAGTTGAGTTTAAAGAGGCTGCAAAGATTCAACCCGAGATCGCCATGTTTTATCAATTGCTTGGTAATTCATATACAAAGTTAGACATGACAAAAGATGCCATTACTGCCTATGAGGAGGCCAAAAGGCTTGATCCAGCCAATGTTGATATCTATTATAATCTTGGTTTTGCATATTATAAGGAGGAGAAGAGGTCAGAGGCCATGAATGCCTTTAAAAAGGTTGTTGAATTAGCTCCCGATAGTACTGCAGCAGAAGAATCAATGAAATACATTGACATCCTTAAGGAGAAATAAAAAAACAGGTCATATGGAAACAGTAGGGGAGCATCTTAAAAGGGTTAGAAAGACATGCGGGTACAGTATAGATGATGTCGCACGTGTCACCAGGATAAATCTACGCTACCTTGAGGCCATAGAGAACGATGACTTTTCAAGGCTCCCCGAAGATATATTTATCCTTGGATTTTTACGGTCATACGCGAGATTCCTTGGCATAAATGAGCAGGAGATTATCAGCAGATTTAAGGAAAAAGGCGGATCAGAGACACATGGTGTTGATTTACAGGGACCAGAAGAAGGGACACGGGTTAAAGAGAATGGCCTTCCTGATTTTATTAAAAATATAAAGATCATATTGCCTGTAGGATTAGGATTAATATCCTTATTGTTTGTCCTTATTATTTTTTCAGGAAACAGGGAGAACTATACAGTACAGAGTTCCAATAGTATCCAGGATAATGGAGTAGAAAAAAACATGATAGAACCTGAGGAAAAACAAGAGATAAAAAATGAGGTAAAAAATTCTTTAAAACAAAATGAGGCAGCTAAAAAAGCGTTAGAACCTGTTCTGATAAAGATATTTGCAAAAGATCTTACATGGGTACAGGTAAGGATTGATGAGAAAGAGGTCAAAGAAGCGCTTATGAAACCAGGCGAAGTAGTATCATGGAATGCAGAGGGTAAGATTACTATGATACTCGGAAATGCCGGTGGCGTTAATGTAGAGGTCAATGGTAAGGCACAGGAACCTGTTGGTAAAAGTGGAGAGGTTGTCAGGGATATTGCAATAACAAGCGCCGGGGTATCGAGGTGAAAACTGCAGTCAACAGGTCAGCCCGGGATGCAGCCGCATATATAAAGGCAAAGAAAGATAAATCACCTTCCATAGGGATAATCACCGGTTCCGGTTTGGACTTCGCAGGCCTTATTGAAAGAGGAGATGAAATACCGTATAAAGAAATACAGGGATTTCCATGTTCTAAGGTGAGAGGGCATAAGAACAGGGTAATGATAGGGAAGTGTGGAGGTGAAAATGTTATTATCCTTCAGGGGAGAGTTCATTATTATGAAGGTTATTCTATGGAAGATATTACCTTTCCTGTGAAAGTTCTGTCAGAGATAGGAGTTAAAAATATTATTTTAACCAATGCAGCAGGAAGTATGAAAACATTTCTGAAACCGGGTGACTTTATGGTCATCAATGACCATATAAACCTTACGGGAATTAACCCTCTGAGGGGACTCCCTGATCATAAAGACCGCTCACGGTTTGTTGATATGTCACAGGCGCATGACAGAGATCTTATTAATAAAACTCTTGAATTAGGGTTTGGAATGGGAATAATGCTGCACTGTGGTGTGCTCGCAGCAGTATCCGGACCATCTTACGAGACACCGGCAGAGATTCAGATGATAAGGACTCTGGGTGCAGATGCAGTATGCATGTCAACAATACCGGAGGTTATAATGTCGAGATATCTTGGTATGAAGGTATTGGGGCTGTCTGTGATAACAAATTATGCGGCTGGATTGGGTACCTCTTCATTAAGACATGAAGAGGTTGTAAAAGTTGCAAGATCACGCAGTAAAGATGCTGTAAGACTTCTCTCAGCTATTATAAAATATATGCCGGTTTAGCTTACCTTTGTTAATAATTAGATAATAGCTATATTTATAAATCTGAGCCTTTTGCCTTCATCCACCAGATTTTCAAATGAGACAATATCGCCTCTCCTGATATTTATAAAAGG
>Ga0156167_1085_pt1 | contig 12929 bp, 12 predicted proteins | sample RifCSPlowO2_12_FD_107820 | JGI IMG/M metagenome (GOLD analysis project Ga0156167, IMG submission 107820) | Nitrospirae bacterium RIFCSPLOW2_12_42_9
TGCTGCACTGCACCTGCAAGGCCGTACCGCTCTCTTGCTGCTTTAGATATCTTTTGCTGCACTGCACCTGCAAGGCCGTACCGCTCTCTTGCTGCTTTAGATATCTTTTCCAACGTGTCAAAGTCAAGCTTAACTTTTGCTATGGTCCCATCAGGCAGCGGAACTCCACCATGTGTTGTTCCTGTCTGAACACTTATCTTACTTATACCCTTTAAAGAAGAACCTTTTTTTGAGAGTGTCTCTGAATATCCATCCATAAATGACCGGAGGTCTTCAACTGTACTGTTCTTCCCGCCCACTTCACCTATCTCACCACCCACTGAGATGGTTACACCTCTGGGCTGAAGTTGTCTGATAAAGGAAGTAAGCTCGGCAGCCAACTCAAAGTTCAGACGCTGCTGCTCTTTTAAATCCGGTTTTGAGAGATCAACCAGTGTAGAGGTGTCTATATCAATATTATAGAAGCTGGCCTCTATTGCCTCCTGAATTAGTTTCTTTAGGGATGTTATTTCTTTTCCAGGGTCTTGCTGATATTTCTTGGCATTAGCCTGGAAGTGGTCACCCTGAATGAAGACGGGCCCTTTATACCCTTCCCTTAATGCTGCTGCAATCATGACAACTGCATACTCAGCAGGTGATTGGAAGGTATAACCTATCTCTGATCTTGCTATCTCAAAGATAAAGGCACCTGTATTGTTTTTCTTTGCTGTCCTGTAAACAGCCCTTGCCACATCATAACTGAGTCCACGGATATTGATTGCAGGAACTGTGAACCCCTTAACCTCACCTTTTCCCATGGCATCATAAAGACCCTGTATAGAGGCAGACCTGATACCGAGTTCAAATGCAATGGCCTTTATAAGCCACCTTGTCTTATTTAATATCTCTGTATCTTCATTGAAGACGGCATTAAATAATAATCTATCGACCAGATCGCCCTGTACTGCAGCCTCATTTATTATACTTACCCATCCATCCTCGATCTTTACAACACCCTTAATTGAATCATTTAACTCTTGTAAGGATTTGTATCTCATTTTACACCTCCCTTTAATCTTTCTTAGAATTTATTTATCAGGACTTCCAGTTCTTCAATCTTTATCTCTGTCAAACTCTTTACTACCATGTCAGCCATTGTTAATCTATCCTGACCATACGTATTGGTAACAGCGATACACTTCATACCTGCTGAGTGGGCTGCTTCTATACCTGCAATGGAATCTTCGATAACCAGGCATTCTTCTGCCATGATCTCCTGCATGCCCTCTCCATTAAGCCCTTCCAGTGTCTTGTTAAAACACTCAGGGTCAGGTTTCCCGTATTTTACATCTTCTGCACTCACAATCAATTCAAATGCAGAATGTATACCTGCGTAGCGTAAGACAAACTCTATCTCATGTCTCAAAGCGCCAGAGGCAATAGCGAGGCGATATTTATTTTGAACTGTTTTAATAAAATCCTTAACACCGGGGAATATAAAGAGGTCTTTCTTAATATATTCCATTAAATACCCGGTCTTTTTTTCTATGAGCGATTGAATCTGATTAGAAGGGTTATTTAACCCATGAGATTGAAGTACAGTAGCAAAACACCCCTTATCATCCATGCCGAGGTATTTCTCGTAATACTCTTTTTCATTAAGGGATATCCCCATCTCCTTAAGTACCTTTTGAAACATCTTAAGGTGGACAGGTTCGCTATCTGTAATTACACCATCAAAATCGAAAATAATTGCCTTTAACATTGATAATGGCAATATAACATGAAGTGAAAGTCTGTTGCAATATACAATGAAAAGAGATTTAGTTATTGACAATTGAGATTTATTATTTTAGTGTTTTATTTAGTCTATAGGAGGGAAAAGTGGGTATAACTGAAGGCATCAAAGAAATACTCGTAGTAGATGATGAACCCCTGATAAGGGAGATAATCATACGTAAACTAAGCGAATTTGGCTATATTGCAACACCTGTAGAAAATGCCTTTGAGGCATTGAATAAGATGAGGGAGAAATCCTATCCATTAGTCCTCAGTGATATTATGATGCCTGGTATGGATGGGATTGAGCTCCTTAAAAGATTACGGTCACTATATCCGGATACAGCAGTAGTTATGATAACAGCAGTATCAAATGTAAATATAGCTATTGAGGCATTAAGGGAGGGTGCGTATGACTACCTTATTAAACCATTTAACTTTGAAGAGGTTGTATTAAGTGTCAAAAATGCATTTGAAAAGAGAGATCTGATACTTGAAAACAGGCTCTATCAGAAACATCTTGAGGCATTAGTGGAGAACCAGACATCAGAGATCAGGCAACTTTTATCGAGGGAGCAGGAGAGGTCATCGGAATTGAGCAAGGCCCTCGAAGAGATACAGATTACACATGATGCGACAATAGATGCCCTTTCTGCTGCCCTTGATTACAGGGACAATGAAACAGAAGGTCATTCACAGCGGGTTGTAAGATATAGTCTTGAAATAGGGAAGGTATTAGGGCTTGAAAGGCGTAACCTTGAAGTACTTGCCCGTGGCACCCTTTTACACGACATAGGGAAGATAGGTGTACCTGATTCTATTCTATGGAAGCCCGGTAAACTTACAGATGAAGAGTGGGTTGAGATGCGTAAACATGTTGAATATGGGTTTAAAATGCTCAAAAGTATCCATTTTCTTAGAGACGCAGCCCTGATAGTACAGCATCATCATGAGAGGTATGATGGTTCCGGGTATCCAGATCGCATGAGCGGAGACAATATTATAATCGGGGCAAGGATATTTGCAATCGCTGATACTTATGATGCCATGACTACTGACAGGCCATACAGAAAGGCACTTACAGACAGGGATGCCAGAGAAGAGATAAAAAGGTGCAATGGCACCCAATTTGATCCTAAAATAACTGAGGCATTTTTCCAGATACCTGTTGAGCAGTGGTTTAATATAAAGGATGATGTCGATAAACAGTTAAGGAGATATAAAGAGAGGATTTGAGATTTAATTTGTCAGTATATCATACTCCTCGATGTGAACACCCTTATCACCCTTGATTACAATCCGTTTCTGATATTCCTTTTCCAGTTCTTCAATTATCTGTCTTTCTTCATCCAGAATAAGACTGGCCACAACCGGGTGAACAGTTACAATGATCTTCTTGTCTTTTGTTGTGCGTGCTAATTTTCTGATCTTCCTGAATATCTCATAACATATGGTGGTAGCAGACTTTGTATAACCACGACCACTACAGTAGCTGCATGGTTCACACAAGGTTCTCATAATATTTTCCCGTGTCCTCTTTCTCGACATCTCAATCAGGCCCAATTCTGACATCCTGATAATATTGGTTCGTACACGGTCTTCCTGAAAAGACTCCTGCATCGTATTAAATACCTTATCCCGGTTTTTCTCCTTTTCCATGTCAATGTAGTCAATTATTATTATCCCGCCTATGTTTCGAAGGCGGAGTTGATATGCCACCTCTTTCACTGCCTCTAAATTAGTCAGGGTTATAGTCTCCTCAGGGTCTCTCTTGCCTACATATTTACCGGTGTTTACATCTATAACTGTGAGTGCCTCTGTATGATCAATCACTATATATCCGCCTGATTTCAGCCATACCTTTTTATCGAGGGCCTTGTTTAACTCTGCCTCAATATCATAGGCTTCAAATATATGTTCTTCACCCTCATAAAGCTCCACCCTTGGGAGCATGGCAGGCAGGTATAAACGAACAAACTCCTTTATCCTTTCATACTCTGTTTTTGAATCAATTACCAGTCTGTCCACTTTGGTTGTGAACATATCACGTATCGTACGGAATATAAGGTCAAGCTCTGAATATACGAGGGCAGGCGCTGATGCGGTTTCCTTCTTTTTCTGTACATTTTGCCAGAGGAGTTCGAGGAATTCGGCATCAGCAATCAGGGACTCTTTATCCACACTTTCGCTTGCAGTCCTTACAATAAAACCTGATCCCGGTTTTTTTATCGCCTGAACCATCTCTTTCAATCTTGCCCGCTCTTTATTGTCCTTTATCCGCCTGGATATGCCTATATGTTCTACTGTTGGCATAAGCACTAAATATCTGCCTGGAAGCGACACATAAGATGTAATGCGTGCGCCCTTCGTACCTATAGGTTCTTTTGACACCTGGACCATTATCTCCTGGCCTTCCTGTAATATGTCCTCTATGCTGTGCTGTGTGGTTGATCTGAACTCCATCTTCCCCTCTAAACCTTCTTCTTCAATCATCCTGGCATATTCCTCTGCATCAGCGCCTGCATCAGTAACATATAAGAATGCAGCACGCTCAAGCCCTATGTCAACAAAGGCTGCCTGAATTCCCGGCAGGATCTTTACAACCTTGCCCTTGTATATATTCCCTGCAACGCCGCTCTCTTTCCTCCTGTCAATATAAAGCTCAGACACCTCTTTGTTCTCAAGGAGGGCAACCCTTGTCTCTTCAGTTGTGGCATTAATGATTATTTCAGTAGCCATATACTGTTACTGAAAATGTATTCAAACATAATCAGTCCTTTCGCTCTCCGATTGACCTGTTTTAATAACAGAGTATCTGGAGTCCTGGTTGGACAGTCTCAACCGTTCCTGCAAGATGTCTTTGACCTTACGATATGGCGTATAAACCGTTATATCGGGGTCAGACATCCTTGTAAGATAATTTAATGCGGCGTTGTGGTCAGCATCCAGAACCCCGTGAACCTCACAGTAAAATTTATCACCATTACGGACACCGAAGCGCCCGCATAGATGACAAATCTGCGAACCGTATGCCGAATTCACAACGACCTGCTGAACACCGTTCAGCATTACTTTATAATCAATTCGTTCCTGCAAATAACCTTTTAACCATGATGAAAAATATCTTTTAACATTCTTCGATAGTTTCTTATTCCAATTCGTAAATCTAAGGTCTTCTGTAACCATTACTGCTGGTCTTTCTTCTGTAATAAACCGGTTAAGAGATAGATTAATAAATTGTTTTATCTCGTTCAGGTTGATCTCTTTTTGATAAAAATATTTCCTTTTGCCGAGATTGTTCTTTTTGATAATCTCGGACTTGACAATATCCCCTTTCTTTTCGTATTTATCAGTCAAAGCACGAATCTTATTTCGCTTCTTATTTTTTTCTGAAAGTCTGTCAGATTCTTTCTTTAGAAGTTGATTAAACTGTTCGCCATATTTCCTGCCGCTGCTTGAGGTAATTACCTCACTAAAACCCTTGTCAATCGCCCTTTTATCTTTGCCTTCTATTGGATTTACCTGTATATCCTCTGCCTGATGTATTTCTATATGTTTACCTTTTAGCACAATCCTTAAATTTCCTGTTGACTCTGTAGAAGATGTCATTTGAAGTCTTACCCTTTTTCTTGGTGTTAGTCCCATAATCCCTATCCAGGTCCTTCCCTTATTATCTTTGTGAATGTCATACATATTCCGGTCTATCTGAAATGAACGGTTTTTATTCTGATAGGATTTTGTCCTAAGATATTTTCTTGACCTGCTTTTAAGATATTTGTGTATTTTATCTCTACGAATGTCCTTATCCTTAAAGATTTCAGGAAGGTCAAAGGATTGAAAGGTTATTGCCTTATATAAAAGTATTGATGCTTTAAGAAGATAAAATGCATAATGTTTCTCAACTTCTGTATAGTTTTTGTTTTTATAAATATTATTCTTTATCTTTCTAAACCCATTAGACCAATTTGATTTAATATTAGAAAAAACTTCATCAACTGCCTGCTTCCAATAACGAGCCTGGAGACCAAATTTATTAGCATAGTTTGTTTTAACCCATTCATTTCTTATCTGTCGGGGATAAGAAAGATAATTTAATCCTGATATAGAACCGTATCTTTGAAAAACCTCATTTTTAACAGAGGTATATCTTAATGCTATCTCGTATAGCTCGTTGAGTTTACTCTGGGTAGCATTAAAACAGTAATTTTTAATTGTCTTTTTCACCTGTAAATGCTCCTAAATTGTCATTGCGAGCGAAGCGAAGCAATCTCGTCCTTTGGGATTGCTTCGGGACTTGCCTTTTGCCCTATGTATTCGAGATATTGGTCATGGATATAATATCTTCTCTTGAGCTTGTTTCTATATGCTTTAAATATCCCTTCTCTATCCCATCGTTGTAATGTTTGAACTGATTTACCTGTCAGTTTTGCAAATTCATTTAATCTATATATCTTCATAATGAAGATATATCCATATCATATAAATATAAAAGTCAAGAACTATTCATAACTCTCCTCTTTTTAGCTTATCTCTGATCTCCTTTGCCTTTTTGGGCATCGCCTTGTAGAAGAACTCCATCTGGGCCTCAAGCCACCTGAGTTTCTCTATCGCAGGTTTTTTTCTGTATGCTTCTATCTCTTCTTTTGTTCTGTAATAAAGTAGTGGTTTAGCTTTCATCTTTCCATTCATCCTTGATTTTTTTAAGGTAAAATGTGTCGGCTATATCCTGCGGTCTGTTAGCCTTATCTTTCATCTCGATAAGCATTTGTAGCGGAATAACAGAAATAGTTATCTTCCCTGCCTTCATTTTCCTTCTTTCTTTGTAGACCTTATCAAAATTAAATGGCATTTCTACAAAGACATCAAGCAAGAAGAACGGGTCTTTTGGATCAAGGAGGCTGAAAACCATCATCCCCTTTTCTTTTACCCATTCATCCCTTTTTTCCTTTTTAATAAAGTCTTCGATCATCACAGGGACTTTTGGTTTAAAACCCATTTCCTTTACCGCATCAATAAATCTTTGAAGGTTAGCATCTTCAAGATCCACAATGATGTCTATATCAGCAGTAGCCCTTTCTATACCATAAAGATTAACAGCAATACCACCCACAAGAAGATAACGCACTTTATTTTGATTTAGTGCATGAAATAAAAGTTCAAATTTTATCACATAAACCTCACAATGACAGTTTTACAAATCCCAATGGAAATTTTCCACTAATCAGGTGTTTTGATTTTCCATATCTTCTTTCAGTCCTGAGGTCTTCAGAGATAGTCATCGAGATAAGTCCGCTTCCCCAACCAAGACGAAAGAGATAACTACCTTTTGCCCTTTCTAAGATCTGTTCATATACCGCTGGCGTTTCAACAGCGCTGCCGAATAGAATCAAACGCGTAGCCATGTAGGATTTTGCCAGGGCTATTATTTTATCAATGTGTGTCTAATTAATGCCCATCTTTACGACTCCGTGTTATATGATAGTTTAACAAAACCCAAGAGGAATTTTTCACTGTTCCCGCAGTATCGCCGTCTCCATATCTATAGAGGGATAGGATTTCATGAATCCAAAATCTCCTTCAGTTTCTGATATCTTTCCAGCTTTGTCTTATCTCCCTTTTTCTCTGCCCGCTTTTGTGCATCTTTTAGGTTTATTTTTTCTATGAATTGTCTGGCAAGTATTTTCTTGATACTTAATGGAATAGATTCAGTTTCAAAAAGCTTGGTTGAAAAACCGACGTCAAATCCATTAATTGCGAATAGGTCTTGATTGGTCAACCACTCAGCATCAGTTTCTTTTAACGTCAAAAGCAAATTGGAAAATTTCTCATGATTTGGTGATTTTCTTAAGGCTTCAAATGCCGATTCACATGCTGATGGTGCTTTTGGTTTTGGTTTAGGCATAGGAACTGGTTCATCTTCTAACTCATTAAATATCCCATACCCGACCGAGCTTTTTGCGCCTACTCCCCTATCTGACAATGCAGTCTTGAGAAACTCAACGGCGTTTTCAAGATTACTGTGACTATCTGCTACTATAGGGAAATAAAATTCGCTATCAGAATCAATTACAATAAAAGGAACTGGATTCGGGTCCATGTCATCAGAGGGGAAATCTACCTCTTGGGAATAATATTTCTGGAAATGGTTATTCATAATGTCGATTTTTAATTTTGGTACATCCACTGGGAACCCATCCCAAAACTGAACATGACCAACTCCTTCCTGACTGCCAAATATTATAGGTTCTTTATTTTCAATTCTTTTATCTGTTTCTGTGTCAAACTCTGCGAAAAATTTAGAAATACCTTTGATTGACGATGAGGGTATAAAGGGAAGTCCTGTGCAGTGATCTAATCTGATAGAGTTTTCAAGGGTATGTTCATCACCTAATCCACAGATTAAAGCATCAGACACTTTAGCCTTGATTATTGCACAATGATACCCTTTTGATTTTAAGACTGAAAGAATATTAAAAATCCTGCTCTTCTGGAATTCGGCTATTTTTTGTAATTGAGACTTTCTATTATCGAACTCTGTCTTGAGTCTAATAAATTCATCAACCTTTTTGTCTTTTAATTCTCGCGGCATATCGAAGCTGCCGTTAAACCTTACCCATTTATTAAATAACAAACTGTAATTAGCGTTCTTTTTATCTGCTTTAGTTATGCAATCAGGCAAAGGTATAAAAAACATACCACCTCCCTATTCAAATATTCCTGCGTTTTCATAACGTTTGACCCATTCAAGGAATCTCAAAGATTCTATCTGAACCTCCAGATATCTCTGAGCATCCATAGTGTTAATTTCCTTCAGTACATCTGCTTCAATATATCTTAACTCTTTAAGCCATGCATTTAAAGTCTTATACATCTTGTCAAATTTATCATTTTCTTTTTCTTTCTTAGCCCTTATAAACGCAATCGCCTGACCAAGTCCATTTTGCAATATCATTGTCGGAAAGGATTTGCAGAATTGTTTGAATTTTTCTCTCTCATTTCCTTTTTCTGGTATGCCTTCCAACAACGCCAATGCTTTCGCTGCCCTTTTCTGTGATAATGTCTGCATTACTCCACCTCCTGCCATATAAGCCTTGACCAGCCCCTGCCAAGGGTTTCATCACCGCCAATTTGGATATACTCACATAAAATATCTTTTAGCGACTTCATTAAATCATCGGCTTTCTTTTTGTCGTTGCTTTTCCTTTCATCCATCATATAAACTACGGTATAAAAAACGGTATCAGAGGGGACTAATTCCTGATACCATAGGTTATTTGATGTCTTTTGGTCTGTAAGTTGAATCCTTGCATGTATTTCGGTTGCTGTTTCAATGAGCATGGAAAAGCTCTTATCAGAGATTATGCATAAATAGTCTACAAGTTTTGATGAGTTATAAAAATCGTCTGAGGGAAGCAATGATTTCAAAGTATCAAGAATTTCTTTTCCTACCTCACCGATATTTGAAAGCTGCAAGTCCTCAAAGATAATTCTTTGTGCATTTACTTGTCCCAAATAATTTTCATCTTCAACATCAGGAACATTCCATTCATAACTTTTTTCGATTATTCTGCCATCTCTCTTGAGTTTTCTTAAGATTGCAGGACACGTAACCCATAAAAATGGAGCGACAGAAGATCTTACAGGGAACAGCAAAATCCTTGCGTCTCCGATGCTGATTGCTCCTGCCTGATCTCCGCTATGTTCTGTGCCGAAGATTGACTCAGTGTTTTCACCCTCATACTTCTCATAAGCATCCCTGAATGAACCCTTAAGCCCCGATGCTTGGATTGTTGGCCAGCCGGTTGTTTTTTCTCTTTGTATAGGCAGGTCAACTGCCCCAATTGCTTGACCTGACCCTGTGTGAAGCGGTGTTTCGCAATATATCCCTACAATACTATGTTTACTGTACATTTTCCCCTCCCAATAAAAATTTATTGTTTTTGCCTTTTACATTGCATTTTTCGAAATAAAACACAGAGCCTGCTGGCAGATATTGAACCATGTCTTTTGATTTATTCTTTGCCATATCCCAACCCCCAAACAATAAAGGTCTTTTTACAGAGTATGATATTAACTTTGATTTTATACCGCCTGGGAGTGAAACATTTAAATCATCATCCAAAAAATCTGTTATGGGCATTCCAGCAACCACTTTATTAACCTTAAAAGGTGTAGTCGTTACCAGAAATTCAATGCCTGCTTCAAAAGAAGGGAATATCAGGTCAGAAGTCTTTTCATAAATGACTGTTCTGTTTTCTCCCCCTAACGGTAGAATGTCTGAATCGGGGAAAGAAGAAACTCCATCCAGACAGAAGACCATGACTGCATTTTCTTTAAATCGCTTATGCGAGGTTATATACAAATGTCTTTCTTTTGCCGTCCTTAATCCTTTATTCAATGCAATACCCGTCCGCTTTTCATTCTCAAATATATCGCCCAACTGAGTAAAATCATCTCTATTTAAAGAAGCTATTGAACCTTTTAAATATTTCTCCATTCCTTTAACCGTTATATAATCCTCAACAGGTTTCCAGTCTGAACTGTCAATGTCATTATGCTTGTCAATCCACATTATATGTTTGAGTCTTGAAGAATGCTTTACTTCATTTAAATGTTTTGGTACAGCGATGGCAAATTTCTTTTTATCAGATGTTGCAAAAAGATTCGAGGGTGGCGTAAGGAGTATATCAGTGTCTTTTTTTAAGAATGGTCCGATAAAATTGAAACTTTCGGGCAATTCTCCGAAGCCGACTTCTTTATACCAATCTTTATCGCTATATCTACCGTTTTTGTAACCTTCAAAATCCCCGTTGGATTTCCGGGCAATTACTAACGTTCGGATAGCGCCTATAAATGTTTCCGGAGACGGAGGGAATATGGATGTTTGAAAATGAGACTCTCCCATCCCCATAGGTTCGCCGCCTCTAAAAAATAACGTATCATTTGGTATCGCTAAATATATAGGCATTTTACTCACCCCCTAAAGCCTGAGCCAGGAAACGGGCAATCATCAATCCATCTGTATTAAGTTTGTTGTTTTGGTCAAACGACATAATAGCGTTAAGCCGTTGCGCCCTTTCTGCCTTGACTTTCTTAAATTCGTCATCATTCAAAGACTTGTCCCTTTTCCCTTTTTCTATAAGAGATTCGATAAACTTCACAACAGAACCATCTAATCCCTTTTCTTTAAGCGTTTCAAGAGCAAGTTTGTTTTCATCAATCTTATACATAAGTTTTGAAGACTCTTTATCATCTGTTAAATCCTCTATCAGTTTTTGGAAGATAGCAATGAAACTTTTGCCGTTATTATCATCCCACTTTTTTGAAATTACCTTCTCTGCTCCTGACCGCTTTCTTAATGATATGGCAATAGCGTCCCTCCCCGTCTTTTCTTTAGCCTCGCTGTCCAAAATATGATGAGCATCCGTTATTAAACTTCTTAGCGGCTCCTTGTGATGTGCAATGACGACTGCTGCAGATATTGTTGAGGCGTCTCCGAGATGTATCAAGAGCCTTTCATTTTTTTGCGGTGTATAGCTTTCAGTACATTTCTCTATATTTCCGTCTGCTCTTTTGATTAAAAAAGGTGTCCTGTAAAGCTCTCTCAGTTCCTGAGCAGCTCGCAAAACAGTATCAACTGGCATTACGGCAAGCACATCGTCACCACCGGCATATATTAAGTGACCTTTATATTTCTTGATTACAAAAGGAACTGTATTTAGCGAAAAATCACCCAATGCCTCGCTGATTGCCTTGTGCACAGATGGGGTTATATGCCTTTGTTCGTCTATCCTGTTGTTACCGCGCCATCCCGCTGTCTTATCTGTTGCAAGTGATTTTTCCATTTTTTCGGGCAAGCTGGAATGCATTATATCCCGCCAGGTTGCAAGATCCTTTGACTTTCCATTTACCAGATCGCCCATCTTATCTCCGTCCATCATAAGAAGTGCGTAATACTTCCCGAAAATATTTGTAATTTTTATATGTGCCTCATCATTAAGTCTCTTGAAAAATCTTTTAACCTTACTATCAGGACTATTTTTCTCATCATTGTCATGCAACATGTCATAAGCTTTCTCATCACCGTCGCACTCAGTAATGAAATCAGACCAAATGCTTATTTTCTTCTTATCTTCCAACTTTCTAATAACAGGATCAAAAGCCATTTCTGTGGATGAAGGAAATTTAGCCCCTTTAAAAACATCTCTTAACTGTAAAGGCAATATATTGGGGTTCTTGTAAATAAACCGCTTTGTCAGACATATGCTGCAAAGCCTTTCATGCTCTTTAATTTCATCTCCGCTTTGATCTGCAATATTTTTCCAAAAGCCTTTAGTGGCGGTTCTATCCTCATCAACGCTTAACTGCTGCTGGTTGCCGCACTGAGTACATTTATCTCCCGGTTCTCTGTAGTTTTCATGAAAATGACGAGAATTCTTTGAGGCCGCGAATATTGACTGTGCCAATTCATGAGAGGGCTGATATAAAATCCCCTGATTCGCAGGATATCCGCTGCTTTTTTCAAAGAGCATGGATAGTTCTCTGGCTCTCTTAATATCCTTATCTGAAAGCACACCGGTTAAATTATCCTGAAATGTTTTTAGCCATGGAGATGCCTCCCAGTAAAACTCCCATAAGTTTTTATTTTGTCTCTGCCATATTTGCTCAAAATAGTTAGGGTTTGCACCGGCCAGCATTTTTACAGATTCATATACTGACCTCGATATTTTATTCCAATCATCACTTATCGCAGTCATGATTTTTTGTTGTATAATTTCAATAGATTCCTTCGGAAGTATTGCCACAAATTTGTTTGGGAATGAAGCAATTTTAAGGGCATTATTATCAGACGTATCAGAAACTTCGGTCAGTCCAGTTTCCTTGAGATAGCTATAGAATAAAGGCTGTCCTGATAATGATGGATAGATTATATGATCCGGACCGAATTCATCACAGATGACCCGCATTCCAGACCATGATAAATATGACAATATCATTGAACCCACCCATAAATCTCTTAACTTTCTTGCCTCTGATATGAAACCATGCACAGGGCCGATGGAAAATATAAAGAAATAAGGCTCATCTTTGCAGGCAGACAAAGCAGAGACTAATGAGTTATGATGCCAGATTGAATGATCAGGAACTCTGGTGTCAGCAGGGATCTTATT
>Ga0156167_1013_pt1 | contig 12768 bp, 9 predicted proteins | sample RifCSPlowO2_12_FD_107820 | JGI IMG/M metagenome (GOLD analysis project Ga0156167, IMG submission 107820) | Nitrospirae bacterium RIFCSPLOW2_12_42_9
TACACTTAAATCCAGTGGAACTACAAAGATGAGCAGTGCACTTTCTTCCTTAAAGGATGCAGTTGCCTGTTTAGATAAATCATATGATTTTGTTATAAACTCTGACCCTGATCCCTTTACGGATAATGGTATAAACTTTCATGAAATGAGTGGAGAAGAACAAATAAACCTTGAGAATTGGATCAAATTCGGTACTAACACCCTGAATGGTCCTGCTGATTTTCCTCTTGAGAGGGGAGATGATGGTGTCTCATTTACAGGTGATGACAAGTATCTCAGGATGGACATATCAAAGTTCTTCTTCGCACCGCTTGACAGAACAGACCTGCCCAAATTTGGCTATGATCTCCCTATAGATGGTACATTATCCCTGCAGTATAATTCACCGGAACATAAGGTTGTTGATGATGAGATAATAGATAGCGAGATATGGCTCACCAGCGATTTTCCTAACATGACATTGAATGGTGTATTTCCGGACGGCCATCCTGATTGGGATGCCAATCTCTATCTTAAAGAGGCAATATTATTACCTCAGGAGGCATGGGAGGGTGATGATTGGAGTGCAAATATAGCACTCGGAGGAGATGGGAATATAACCCTTAGAAAAGAGGCATGGAATTATGAGACATGGGATATAGAGGTTAGACTGTTCACTATTAATCCCATAGATGGTTCTTTAATCAATACAACGTCAGGTATTATGAGTATCTATGAGGAGAATTCGATTAACTGGATTAATCAAAGGGTCTGGCATGGTAATAAGATGTGGGCATCTGGTGGTTATACTGACGAAGATTATGATGATTTTGAAGGGGTTTTCACAGTCAATCAGAACGGCCTTGAGTTAGGTTCTAAACAGATCCCTTTGTTTGATGACGAATATAGTGTTGGTGGCATTGCCAGTGACGGTACTAACCTGTATGCAGGTATTTGGAAGTGGGATGATTGGGATGATGACAGTGATAGCATCACAGCAGGAGTTGTTAAATTTCAGACAAATGATTCAGTGATACCCACAGCGTCATTACTTGTTCCTACCGGGGAGATGCCTTATTATCTGACCTTTGGCGGCGGTTATCTCTGGGTTACTACAGGTGATGGTGTTATGAAGGTTAATCCTGATACAGGCAAGGTTATAAAGAGATACGATGGCCCGGGGGATGCACCCCAGATGTATTACGGGGGGAGCTTATGGTCAGTGCAAGGAAAGAAACTCATTTCCTTAATTGCACCATAAGGTTTGTAATGCCATTTAAACGTTCATGACAAGGCTGTTGCTCGACCATGGTATATTTTGAAAACTATTTTGACAACAATCTCTTTCTTGACAGTGTCTTATGTTTGTAATACAATCATCATATGGTGATCTTTGATTCATCCACTTTGATCCTGCTTGCCAGGACAGAAGTGCTGGAAGTGTTTATTGCAAATTTTACAGGACAGGTGCTTATACCGGAAAAGGTCAAAGAAGAAGTTTTGGTGAAGGATGGCACAGAAATGCTGCAGGTGGCCGCTCTGATTGAGGGCGGGCAAATTAGTGTTTTGAGGGTATCTGATAGGAAACTGCTGCAGAAACTTGTGGAAGATTTCAATATAGATTTAGGCGAGGCAGAGGCTATAACACTTGCATTGCAGAAAAGGGGAGCGATGGTTGCCACCGACGACAGAAATGCCATCAGGGCATGTAAACTCTTGAAAATAGATTTTATTACAGCGATAGCCATTTTGATAAGGGCTGCCGAGAAAAAACTCTTTAGCAGGAGTGAATCGCTCTTAAAATTAGAAAAGCTCGAAGCCATCGGAAGATATAAAAAGTCAATAATTGCCGATGCTAAAAAGCAAATAAAAGGAGGATAATTAGCATGTCTGTAAAAACCTTGAGTATTCGCATAAATGAAAACGACTACCGTTCCCTCGTCTCTCTTGCCAAAGAGGAGAAAGAGGACGTCTCAAAGACAGTACGCGGGCTTGTTGAACTGGGACGATTGATGCTATCCATTGAAAAATACAAGAGCGGCGAGGCATCAATAGAAAAGTCTGCCCGCATAGCAGGCGTATCTATCTCAAAGATGCTCGATATAATGAAAGAACACGGCGTTACTGCGAACCTTGAAGAAGATGATTATCTAATGAGTTTAAAGACGGCAAGGAAGACGTGGTGACAGGAAAAAATCGGAAGTCTCTCAGTCGCAGCTCATCCGTAACCGCATGGCTTACATGGTGATCAGCAATTACAGCTTTGCTGCAGCCACTGGCGTAACCAAAGGAAAAGGCCGGTTTAATCAGTTGAACGGTTATATCATTCACAAGTAGGGATGTAAAAAAATATGAACTGAAGATTAAGGGTAATGGGCCGGATGAATCAATTCACCTAACGTTTACCTCCCCACCCTATTACAATGCAAGAGATTACTCTATCTATCAAAGTTATCAAGAATACTTAGAATTTTTAGCTGAGGTTTTTAAAGAAGTTTGTAGGATAACTAAAGAAGGAAGATTTTTCGTTCTGAAGATTTCCTCATCAAGCCTCCCTTAACTTACCATATCAACGGAGGTATTCTAACTATTGACAATAACAGGTATTTTCCCATAAAATGAGGCCGTGAGCCTGCTTATCCATTACGACAAATATTGTGACCTGTCAGGCGGAGCTAAGTGGGATCAACTCTTTGATCCTATGCTGCCACCCGACTCGCTAATTCCAGACCAGGCAATTCAAAGGGATATAGCCTCACGTTATTTATCACCTGATCAATTCCTTTATTCAGATGATATATCAGGACTCTATCCCCTTGAAATTCTATGGTTAAAATGGAATCTCTTTACTGAACTGTGTAAAGGAATTCTAAGATTCCATACTGACAAACGACAGCCCCATCTTTATTTTCACCCTGCCAATACCATGATTACTATCCCTGCTTATGTTACTGATTCTCTGCCGGCCCGCTGGATTTTTGGACTGAGGATCCCTGATTCAGAGATTTCTATCCCTTTCAGAGACCCTGATATACCGGCCCAATATCTTCCGAGGCTTTTCTCTCCACCAAAGGATTCTCAGAGTCTGTATGCGGCACCAATTATCAGAAAACGGCCTCCGGGTCATGAAGAGGATGTTACTGTATTGATCCGTTCAAAAGAAAAGGTACGAAAACATCAGGGGTCTGAAATCCGTGCAATCCTCCAGGTTCACCTTATATCAGAGAATATCCGTCCATCGGAATATTCTGAGATGGATGTATTTAATGTAATACTCCGCTTTAATGATGAAAATATACCGCCGGTTAATATATGGGGGAGTAAGATAGAATCACCTGAACGTGGTCTTCCGATTAAAGGGAATACAGACCCGATAACCACTGCTGTGTGGGAGGCCCTTGAGAAGGAAAGCCAGTCAGTCTTCTATAAGTCAAAGGTGAAGATTTATCAGAGCCTTCATGTCCCCTGCGATCTATACAGCCTCGGGATGATGTTATTCAGGACATTTCTTGTTAATGATAATCAGGACTTCTTTATGGTCGATCAGATGATTCACAGGATTGCAGACAGCCTCGAACCAATGGTCCAGGGGTTGGAACCTGACAGGGACAAGGATATCCTTATCAGGAGACTCAGGACGCGTTTTATTGAAGAGAGGTTATTTCCAAAGGAGACAGTACTATTCAGAGGAGAGGATCGTGGAGGTGCAGAGGGGTGCAGTTTTATCCCGGATGATATATGGTATGAAATCATTCTTACAGGACTACGTTTGATTACCTGGATACCCGGATTCAGTTTTTGCAGGAGTCATGGTGATTTTGATATAGAGAATCCTCAATATTCCATGGATAAGGTGATGAGGCCGGTTCAGGATCTCCGGAGGCGGATCAGGATCGAGCTGTTCGGTTCACGTCAGAGGAACAGGGAGGTCCTTGAGGTTTGTGACATGGTAAGAAAAGAACTTACTGCAGGCATGGAAATATAAGATGTCATTTAAACTTATGCTGCGTTCAGCTTATGATAAACTGGATAGCCCTGTATCCGAGAGATCTTTTAACAAGGACATTGTTAGTATAGGCCGCAGGGATTTCAATGACCTGCAGCTCCAGGATCAGAGGAGGCTCATATCAAGCCGTCATGCAGAGATCCGGAAGAAGGGGAATAATTTTATGGTAGTAGATGTTGGAAGCAAGAATGGCACACAATTAAATGGTCAGCGTATTGATGTAGGAAAGGAATACCCCCTGAAACAGGGTGATCAAATAAACATCGGGGATTTTCTTATTGAATTTATGCCCATTATTTCTATTTTACCTGAAGGAGAAAAGGTACAAAAAGGTCTTGATTCTACTACTATTACATCAGATGTTACAGAGGAGGTTCAGGAACTCATTGCGAAGTTGAAGTATATCTACGCTGATCATCTAAATGAAACCAATGAAGAGAGAAAGACCCTGATGCTGGAGATTATTCGTAAGGCAATTGAAGGGAAAGATGAAGAAGATTCAAGAAGGATTATTGACCTGATAAAGAGCCAATTCCCGGAGAAAGAGTATCAGCAGGGAAGGGTTCTGCAGAGTCAATCAGAACAGATAATGGAGTGTAAAACTCAGGAATACGAATTGTATAAGACTGCCTATCATGAACTTATAAATATTGCAGAGAGGTATCTCGCAAATCTTGAAGATCTGAGGTCTCCGGAGAGTGTGAAACAGCTTATAAAACGGATTGATATGGCCCTTAATACAATGATAGAATGTCTTGCTAATGCGATAAAAGGACGTAAACAGTTCGAGGAGGAGTTTGATGTTGAGGCAACAAGGATCTTCTCATGGAAACCAAACCCGATCAAGCTGGCTGAGGATAGCAGGGGGATTGGAGAGTATCTGATAGACTGGAGGAGGAAAGAGTCTATGGAGCAGGTTTCTTCCAATCTCGCGGATGCATTTACAGATCTGGCACTCCACCAGATGGGATTAATGGCAGGATTCAAGGAGTGTCTCAGGGGCATTCTAAAACAACTTGACCCTGAATCATTGGAAGCCGAGGGGCAGGCCTCAACTGTAAATCTCGGGATATTAAAGATACATCCCCAGTTCGGGCCTTTAACAAGTCTTGCAGCATGGAACCGGTTTAAGGAAAAACATAAAAAATTATCAGAAGAGGAGGTAAAAACCTTTGAAACTATTCTTGGACCCAGTTTTGCAAAAGGATACCTGTCAGTACAGGAAAAGAAGAAGAAGGCATCTTAGCGGATTATCCTTAATTGTTTTATTTCTCATGATATCAACCTTTGTAGTTGCCTGCGGCGGTAAGAAAAATATTCATATCTCCATGGAGTCTTCAAAATTCCTCAATTTAGACGACAGCGGGGCCCCGCTTCCGGTTATTGTAAGGGTTTATCAACTGAAAAATAAGGAGAACATGGAAAAGGCAGATTTTTTGTCACTCTGGAAGTCAGACAAAGACATACTCGGTGAAGACCTCCTTGATCGAAGTGAAGTAACACTTCTCCCTGAATCCACAATCGAGCTGAATGTTGAATCAGGCAAGGATGCAGGGTATCTTGCTGTAATGGTCATGTTCCGGAAGCCGCAGGGGGGGAGCTGGCGGCAGATTATTCCGCTTAAAGAATCGAGGGTTCACTCTGTAAAGATATCTGTGCATGAGAGGAGCCTCAAGATAATTAACGTAAAATAAAAGGATGATTAAACATGAATTATTTTAAAAAGATTATCTGGAATGAGGGGATGTTCCTGACACCGCATCACTTCCAGCAGTGGGACCGTTACAATGAGGCAAATATATATGACAGGCTTCGGTTCTCCACGCCATACGGTTGGGGTGTCAATGAGATGAGTATTGATAATGACGGCCTGGCAAACGGCAGTTTTACGCTGCTTAATTTTTCAGGTGTGATTCAGGATGGCCTGATAATAAGGATTCCGGAGCAGGACCTCCCGCCGGAGACACGCCATGTAATGGACCTCTTTCCCCCATCCATGGAACATCTGGATGTATACCTTGGTATACCTGTATATAACCCTTCGGTTTCAAATTGCAGGATGGATGATACTGCAAGGTCACGGCCCACCCGTTTTACAGTAGAATATACAAAGGTCCCTGATGAGAATACAGGGGAGAATCTGCGGGAGATTGCAATTGCCAGAAAGAACCTGAAGATATTCTTTTCCGGTGATGAGACCGGAGATAATATAACCCTCAAAATTGCAGAATTAATCAGGACACCCGGCGGGAGTATTACCATCCGGGATACCTATGTGCCTCCGTGCCTTAACATTTCAGCTTCACCATATCTGACAAGGCTGATCAGGGGGCTGCTTGGGTTGATATCTGCAAAGAGCAGCTCACTTTCAGGAGTGAGGCGCGGCACAGGTGATGTAGTGACTTCTGATATGAAGAAGCTTGCACTCCTCCAGACAATCAACGGTTATATACCCTTATTATCACATATTAATAATACCGGGAAGACGCATCCTGAATCACTCTATATGATATTATCCAGGCTGGCAGGGGAACTGAGCACTTTTTCAACTGCGTACAGCCCTAAAGATATTCCTCCCTACCATCATACTGATCTATTCAAGACATTCGGTGAACTGGATAGAAAGATCAGGAGTATCCTTGAGGGTGCGACACCTGTCCAGTGTATAACAATCCCTCTGGAGGTTAACCGTGAGAATGTACTGGTAGGCCGTGTCTCTGATGAGAAATTGTTAGAATCAGCCCAGTTCTTTATTTCTGTTACAGGTGATCTTCCTGAGGATCAAATCCGGGACCTGATACCGAGGAGGATCAAATTAGGCTCACTCCATGAGCTGGATATGATTGTCAGTACTGCGATGCCCGGGGTCCGTATTTATTACACTCCAAGACCACCTTCAAGTATCCCCATGAAGGCAGGGTATCAGTATTTCAGCCTGGAGAATCACGGAGAATTCTGGAATTCGATCTGCCGCTCAAAGGTATTGGCATTCTATGTGCCGGCTGATCTTAAAAGATTGAAATATGAACTTCTGGCAACAAAGGAGTAAAAGACAATGCAGACTACCATACCTGCTGTACAAGGGCAGTTAGCTGAGGCCTTTTCTGATCTGTTCATCCTTACTGCTCAACTAAGGAAGGCAAGGGAATATGGGGACCCTGAGGCCCTGAAAAGGCGTATAAGGGAGATGTTTGATTCAGTAATCCAGAAAGGAAAGAATCTGGGAGTCACAGATGAATCCATTTTACAGGCAAAGTATGCCCTGGCAGCCTTTATTGATGAGACAATCCTGAGCTCCTCATGGTCACAAAAGGATCTATGGTCTTCGTCCCCGCTTCAGTATGAATTCTTTAAAGAGCACCTTGCCGGTGTGGAGTTCTTCAACAGGCTTGAGAATATACGTAAGGCATCTCCTATAAGCATGGACATCCTTGAGATCTACTATCTCTGTCTTATCATGGGATTTGAAGGTCAGTATAAACTGCACGGGAGGGATAAACTAAAATCCATTGTAGAAGAGCTATCAAAACTATTCAGGGAGAGACAGGGTGAGATATATCCACTCTCACCACATGGGAAGAGGTCAGATGAATTTATTGAGGTAATCAAACAGGGACTCCCTTCCTGGGTTATCGTGGTTTCGTGTTTTTCAATAATATTCTTCTTCTATTTAGCCCTTTCCTTTATGATACGCCGTGATGTCAGCAGTACAATGGATAATCTGAAACAGATCATGGGAGGAGGGCTATGAAAGGTCTTCTCTCCATAATAAAAAGGGCCTTTACCCTGATATTAAAATATCCAAAGATTATTATGGCTGCGGCTATTGTCCTCCTCATCTGTCTTATCTGGGTAGGCGGTCCCATTGTTGGGATCGAAAGGTTTGAGACAAGGCTGTTACTCACAATAGGTGTCCTCTTTCTCCTGACCCTTTCTCTTTTATTCGAGCGTTACAGGGCTGATAAGGGGGCAAAGATGCTTGAGCAGTCCCTCCGGAAACAGGCAGAGGAACAGGTTGTAAGTGCGAGGCCTGACAGGAAAGAGGAGATAGAGGCACTCAGAAACCAGTTTGATAAGTCCATATCATCTTTGAAACAATCAAAACTTGGAAAGGGACAGAGGGGGAGCGCTGCCCTATATGCCCTTCCGTGGTATATGTTTATCGGCCCCCCTGCCTCCGGTAAGAGTACAGCACTACTCCACAGCGGCCTGCAGTTTCCTGCCCTTGATACATCAGGAAAAGGGATCCAGGGGATTGGGGGTACCAGGAATTGTGACTGGTGGTTTACCAATGAGGCTATCCTCCTTGATACAGCAGGGCGTTATATAACAGAGGATGATGACAGGGAGGAGTGGCTGGGGTTTCTTGACCTGCTGAAACAATACAGGAAAAGGAAGCCGATTAACGGTGTCCTTGCAGCAATGAGTATTGCTGATATCTTCCAGTGTAATGAGGAGGAGCTGGAGGCGCATGCAAAGAATATCCGTGGCCGTATCGATGAATTGATTCAGCGGTTAGGGATAGTATTCCCTGTGTACCTTGTATTTACAAAGTGTGACCTCGTAAAAGGTTTTGTGGAATTTTTTGAAGACCTGAGCAAGACCGAGCGGGATCAGTTGTGGGGGGTAACATTATCAAAGGCTGCTACAAAAAATACACAGGCCGGTGAGATATTTGACCCGGAATTTAAGACCTTATTAAATAGCCTCCATACACGCAGGATGGCGAGGCTTTCTTCTGCCTGGGGTTCCCAGAAGATCCGTGACATATATGGCTTTCCGCTCCAGTTGGCCTCCGGGCATGCAAAGTTAAAGAGGTTTGTCGAGGTACTTTTTCAACCTAACCCCTACCATGAAAACCCGCTGTTTCGAGGATTCTATTTTACCAGTGGTACACAGGAAGGGACACCCATAGACAGGATCATGGGGTCGATAAGCCGTGCCTCCGGTCTTACTGACATGATCAGTGATGCATTTGATAGCCAGAAAGAACCCAAGAGTTATTTCATTAAAGACCTCTTTACAACAGTAATTTTCCCTGACTCCATCCTTGCAGGTGCATCATCCAGTGTGGAGCGGCAGCGTGATTATCTGAGGGTCGGAATATTTGCAGGCGCTGTTGCCTGTTCCCTCCTTGCTGTAATCGGTCTTTCATTTTCATTTGTAGGGAATAAGCATCTGATAAGTTCTATAAATTCCAGTGCTATTAAGGTCTCACAGATGGATGTTGAAGACGGAAGCAAATACACTGATAACATATATCTGCTTGATAAACTTGGTGTGAGGGTAGCTCAATTGCAGGACTATGAAGTAGATGGCGTACCTCTGAGGCTCCGGGGCGGGCTTTATCGCGGCTCGTCTCTTTATGTCTTCCTGCGGAAGATATACTTTGAGCGGTTTAACAGGCTGATTTTATTTCCGACCAGAAATTCCATTGAGCTTGAGCTTGGAGGTTTTATTTCAGGTCCGGGCAATCTTTCATCAGAGAGGGATAGTGATTATTACTATTCCCTGTTGAAGGCATATCTCATGATGAATGATCCGGCCCATATAGAGCGGGATTTTCTGGATCAGTGGCTGCAAAGGATATGGAAAGATTTTACAGATATGAACTATGGCAAGGATCAAAAATCAGGAGAGCTTTATCAAACTGTCTCAAGGCAGATTACCTTCTATACCCATCAACCGGATTATGCAGAGATTCCTCGAATAAATATTGATAAGCATCTGATGGAGGGTACAAGGCGGGAATTACGCAAGGTGCCTTTTACAGAGCGTTTGTATACAAGAGTCCGCAGGGAGGCATCATCGAAATTAGAACCTTATACACTTGATAAGGCAATGGCCGGTATTGAGCAGGATGTACTGATAAATGATTATAAGATACCAGGGCTTTTTACATATGATGGCTACAAAAATTCGTTTAAAACAACCATAAAGAGCGTAATAGAAATATCAGGTCAGGAGGGGTGGATTCTCGGTATCCCTGATGTAAAGCAGGAGGACCTGGAAGGTTCTGTTGAAAGGCTTTATTTCAAAGAATATGTCTCCCAGTGGCAGAGATTTATCGAGTCTACAAGGATGAGGCCTGTTGAATCTCTTTCTGATATGGTGAAACAGATGGAGACCCTGTCACAAAAAGATTCACCATTAACAGTGTTATTAATGGATGTGGTAAAAAATACTGACCTTGAAGGTGAGTCCGATGCAGGCGCCACTGGTATGGGTAGCGGCCTCCTTCAGAAGGTGAAGAAGGGATTGAGGCTGAGTGATAACAAGGAACGCCTGAGTTCTAAAGCAGATATAAACCCGGTGCTGGCTGAGTTCAGTTCTTTCCATGAGTTTGTATCCCCTTCAGGCGGAGGGAAAGAAGGCTCGCTGCTCGACCAATATTTTAAAGAACTCAGCGCTGCACGGGAAGCGCTCCGCTCTGCAGTGGATTCGGCTGGAACGGATCAGGGGGCTGCGGGATCAGGGACTAATGCAATAATACAGGCATCAAGAAACACAGATAGACTGCTTCTCGATCTTGATCCTGACTCCCGCCGGGTTATTGGTTCCCTTTTGCTGCAGCCATACCACGTGGTTGTTTCAGGTGTTATGACACGCGCTCAGACTGACCTTAATACAAGATGGAGTACTGAGATATACGAACCCTGTGTACAGAGTATAGGCGGACGTTACCCTTTCAAAAAAGACGGTGAGGATGCTGCACTGACAGACATCTCAGACTTTTTACATCCTGACAACGGCAGCTTATGGAGATTTTATAACAAGGATATCAAACCTTTTGTAGAAGAAGGTAAAGACCAGTGGGAGGTTAAGAAAGGCCTTGGGGCAGGATTACCATTGACTGCAGGATTCCTGGAGAATATGAGGCAGTCAAGGATGATCTCTGAAGGTTTGTTCCCCCGCGGGACCCCTGACCCTGAGGTATCATTTGACCTCTATCCATATCCCACACCTGGAGCAAGTGAGATATTATTCAGGGTGGATGGAAAGGAATTTCGTTACAGGAATGAACCCCAGGAATGGCATGAGCTTACATGGACAGGGACTTCCGGTAATGCAGGGGGCCTTTTGCAGGTTAATGTTGGCGGGACCCTTTATACCCGTAATTATCCCGGCAGATGGGGGTTTTTTAAACTGCTCAGTGCAGCCCGTGTGACACAGGTCAGTTCAACTCATTATCAGGTGCAATGGGATTTCAGTACTCAGGGTTCAAAGGCACTGAAGGTAAGGTATGACCTTAAGGCTAACAGTTACAGGAATCCCTTTAAACCCGGGTTGTTTTTAAAGTTCAGTTGCATGAACAAGATTGGATAGGAGTAATATAATGGTGGATTTCTCTCCCGGATATTTTGGCAAGCTCCCGATTTACCCTGATTTTATCAGGCACAATGCAACAAGCAGAGAGGTCAGTCAGCTTGATCAATGGTTTCAGGAGGGGATACATTTTGCAAAATCAAGATTAGGACAGGGATGGGCAGATGACTTTCGTAAGGCTGAATCATATAATTTCCTGTTTCAACAGGAAGGTTCTGAATATTATCTGTTAGGAATATATACACCCAGCAGGGATCAGAGCGGCAGGTTGTATCCCTTTTTTATTTTCCTGCGCATAAGCAAAAGAAGCTTCGATCTTCCTTTATATTTTGCTCCGGTATGTTTTTCTCCTTTTTTAGCCGGATCGTATGAGATTATACAGGGGGGATGGGAAGGCACTGATCTCAAGTCAATTGTATCAAGGCTTGAACAGATGAGTGCGCCACTGCTGAAAGATTTTAATCCGATAAAAGAAGGGTATCTCCGTTATCTTAAAGAGCAGAATATCCTTTCATTATGGAGAAATATATTTAATGATTTTGAACATGCCGGCAAATACCTGATAACCCATAACCTTACAAATATTCTTCAACCGCTAAGGAATCATTCCCTTAACAGGTTTGGTCTTGGCCTCAAGTTTCCGCTGAGTTCAAGGGATCAGGCAGAGACTTATGATATACCCTTCTGGTTTGATCTGGTCATTAGATTACTCAGGCAGGATAAGGTAAGCCCGGTCTTATTCTGGAACAGGAGGGGATCAGGAAATGCACCATCAATGATAGCCTTTCTTAATCAGCCGTCTCCTAAGAATTTTCTGTTATTAATCAGACCGGATATGAACAGTGATTTATGGTATGATCTGGTGCCAAGGGACCCTGCGGAGATTGACAGGGTATTGCCTAAGATCGATAAGGGACAAAAAGACCTTCTTGATAATGGGGATATCTCAGCGGGCGCCTTTCTTGCTGCTTTAGAGGCAGGCGGATGAAATGAAAGGGTATTAACATGAATGGTGAAATAACAGAATGGCAGGAGATTGGTGCAAGGCCTATTCGTCCTGATGCCCCATCCGGTGATTCTGCCCGGTATGACCCTGACTATGAGCGGCTTCAGACAGAGATAAATAAACTGGAAGGTTTTAGTGCTCAATCCATTAACTGGAAAGAGGTGGTTAACCTCGGCAAGGGAATCATTGGGAATAAATCAAAGGATCTTCTGATTGCATGTTATTTGTGCCGTGGATTATTTGAAGATAAGGGATACACAGGCCTTTTGTCAGGACTATCCTGCATTAATGGAATGGTGAATACGTTCTGGGAAACACTCTATCCTGAGGCAAAACGCATGCGGGCCAGGATTAATGCAGTAATCTGGTTATCTGAAAAGGTGGGGCCTGTAGTATCAAAAAAACAACCCCAGGGAGGGGAAAGGGATATTGTTAATGCATGTGCCCATGA
>Ga0156167_1173_pt1 | contig 12611 bp, 9 predicted proteins | sample RifCSPlowO2_12_FD_107820 | JGI IMG/M metagenome (GOLD analysis project Ga0156167, IMG submission 107820) | Nitrospirae bacterium RIFCSPLOW2_12_42_9
TTTTCAATCCTTACATATATCTCCCAAATCATATTCCAGAATTCTCCATATTTATCTTCTTTCTTTATATTTAATCCAAATGCTTTAGCCTCATCAGGACTAATAGATCTACCATGAGTGTTTTTATCGCCTACCTCAAAGAATTTCTTAACAACTTCTGCTATTTCTTTCTCGCTTTTGCTTTTTAACATATGTGCCTTCAACTGCTCTTTCGCAAGGTTTTCAGTGGCGTTTCTGGCTCTAACACATTCAATAATCCATGAAGGGTCTTGTCTGTCTAATAAATGTAAAAATGGAGTTGCAGGCTGCTTGGCAGCAATTGAGTTACGTGCATTGTTAATCAAATCAATATACGCGTCTATGAAGGATTTTGCAGGTCTCATGATTACAACATCTTTTGACTGAACAAATATCATTTGCGGGTCAATGGGCCCAAGGTTGGATGTGTCACTCATAACAATCTCATCCGATCCCATTGCAATCAATGTTCCAGCGCTCATTGCAGCATTTGGGACTACAACTCTGAATCTTTTGGAATAGCTCCGACAAACCCTGATGATATCGGCTGCTGCTTCGGGAGACCCTCCTGGCGTATGCAATAATAAGTCAAGATTATCGTTTTTATCCTTCAGTTCTATAGACCGCAATATATTCTCGATGAGTTCACTGTCTTGATAAGTTATAGCCCCTGCTGGATGTCCGAATAAGGCAGTATAGCAAATCAAATTTGTATTAAATCTTTCCTCGAATTCTTTAATAAGCCGCTGATGAATAATTGGCGCATTGGATATCTCATCCATTAAATCAAAGATAAAGCCTCTATTTGGCATAGTTCCACCTTTTTGGAAAAACATTCATTAGTGCACTAAATCCGAGTGTCTTTGTAGTGCAACAGGAAAATCGAAAAACTGAGCTTAACAATACTCTCCGAAATCTAAGGCGTCAAGGAGATTTTCTTTGTTTCTGGGGGTCTTTCAAAGGTCGTCAGCGGTGGGCATGGGTGAGATTCTCCTATTTTGAACCGTGCTTACTACTCATTAAGGATATGGAATCCCAAAAGATGATATCCGGTGAAAATATTACGCACATGAGGGAAAGATAAGAGAGCATACACGTATGGCAGGATTAGAAAGAGAGCAAAAAAGACATGTTGGATCGGCACGAACCGGCTATTGGAAACTTAAAAATTAAATCTATTTATATTTAGTTTTGTTTGCTTTTGTTAAATATTGTTTGAAATTTCATATAGTTACAAATGACAATACTAAATATATTCTAAATATAAATTCTAAATATAAAAATAGCGCTACAGACACATGGCGTTTCTATGACAATTCATATCCTTACGGTCCACGCCTGATTGCATAATTAATCACAATCCCTTTTTACTTTTGTTGACCAAATCCTTTTTTCCCTCTTTCCATAAATTGAATAAATTGAATTTACTGACACATTTAACAGTTCTTGTTATAATTCTATCATAATGAAGACCATTCATGTCACGTCAGGCATATCTATCTTCATTTTATTTCTATTTATCCTTTGTTTATCACCGGAATCATACGCTGATGAGATGATTTGCCCTGAACCTGCAAGTTGCCTCGATGAAGCAATAGAGGCATATAAGAATGGAAGAAACAGAGAGGCACTGGATAAATACAAATATATTGCAGATGGCATTAATGATCAGAAGATCGCAGGCATATCTTCTTTTATGGCAGGGCGTATCATGAGTGAACTCATGCTGGAAGGTGCAGAGGCTTACCTCGGGAAGGCATACTCAACCTATCCACTAATAGCTGATTATGCATTGTTCATTATGGCAGAGGTGATGGAGAGGAACGGAGATTACAATGAGGCAGCATATCTTTATAGAACGGTCTTTAGCTCATATCGGGAGAGTGTTTTACAAAAAAAGGCACTCCTGAAAGCTGCTGATACATATCTTGCAGCCGGAAGTTTGAAGGATTCATTAGAAACCTATGAGGATTTTTTAGCCCTTTATCCAAAAGATAGGTCTGTGCCTTCTGCCTTATACGGCATAGGCACCTGTTATCTGTTAGAGGGGAAATTTCCCCTTGCCAATGATTATTTTAAAAGGGTATGGATTGAATACCCTTCCTCTACAGTATCATCATCTGCAAAAAAGGGAATGGACTGGCTGATTGCCAATGGAAAAGAGTCTTTACAACTTACAATATCAGATTATTTTATGAGGGGAGAGAGATTTTTTGAGGCTGGCTTATATACAGATGCGATTACTGAATACAACAGGTTTTTGTCAAACTGGAAAGGGAGGGCAGGCAGAGAGGTTAAAGAGGCATATTTTAAGATAGCCCTGTCTAATTTTAATCTCAGGAGTTCAGATGAGGCAGAGGAGGCATTTGAGTCCTTTTTGTATAAATTCCCCGATCATTACAGGTCGCCAGAGGCATTATACTGGCTGGGGAAGACTTATCTGAGGGAGGGGAAAGAGGATGCCTTTATCAAATCAAGCAAGGGATTCATCAGACTTTATAAAAAAGATAAGAAGAGACCAGAGGTACTATACAGGCTTGGTATTATTTATGCGGAAAATGGGGATGTTAAATCTGCTGTTTCGGCTTTTGACAGGGTGATAAGAGAATATCCGGGTAATGATTTTGCCTCTGACAGTCGATGGGCAAAGGGATGGCTTTACTATAAGAAACAGGATTATAAAAAATCTCTTGCGATGTTTAATAACATACTGGATACGGCTGCTGATTCTTCATATATTTCCAGAACACTCTACTGGAAGGCAAAGGTCATGGAGAAGATAAATGAGATTGGGGGTATGGAAAAGAGTTTGTGCCTGTTATGCAGTAAATTTGGGGGATCGTTTTACTGTCTGTTTGCACAATATTATTACAACATTCAATGTCTTTCCTCTCAAGATATTACCGGGATGGAAATCACAGATAATCTGTCAGATGATTATCTGTTTTCAGAGAGCCCTGGTAATAATGATGAAAGGATTAAATTATTCTTCTATCTTGGTCTAAGAGAAGAGGCAATTGAAGAGATTAAATGGTTTAAGCTGGAAAATACAGTAGATATCGAACAGTCTATCACAATCGCATCTATGCTCTCGGAAATGGGAGAATACAATCTGTCCCTCCGGACACTGTATTTAAATCTTTCAAAGGAGATGTTGAACAATTACCAGAGTAATAATACAATACTAAGCAGACTTATGTATCCGGCCGGTTACAGTGAATTTGTTAATACATATGCAGCAGAGAATGGTATTGATCCCCTCCTGATATATGCCCTCATAAGAGAGGAAAGCAGGTTTAATGAAGAGGCAATCTCAATTGCCGGTGCAATAGGTCTGATGCAGATTATGCCCCAAACAGCCGCCACTATTATGAATGATACATATGGAGGGAGGGATACACTTTTTTCCCCGGAATTAAATATCGCATTAGGGACAAGATTTTTTGCTGAACTTCTGAAACGATATAAAGGTAATTTTATCCTGGCGCTGGCAGGATATAATGCGGGCCCTCATATTGTGTCAAAGTGGCTTGAGGATAGGGAAGGATTAGGTGTTGACGAATTTATTGAAGACATACCCTACAAAGAAACGAGGGAATATGTGAAGAGGGTCTTTAAAAGCTATATGAAATATTCCAGGTCTCTTAAACCAATTCATATAGTATTACCTCCTCTCATACAGAGTGGATTAGAGGGAGCAGATGTAATTGACACCCAGGAGTAAAAGGTGTATATTTTGGGCTTGAATCAAAGGGAAAAGCATGACAGATAATAACGCAGCAACAGAACATTTTGAGGACAGGGAATCGAGCGGGACTCTGCTTGATATTACCCTGACAGATGTCCTGCAGGTTCTGTCTGTTAACAGGAAGACATGCACGCTCTTTCTTAAAAAAGATAATGAACGGGGAGAGATATATCTTAAGGAAGGGAAGATAATGGATGCCAGGGTTGGTGAGTTTAAAGGTGAGCAGGCATTGTTCTATCTCCTGAACTGGGAAGGAGCCGACTTTTTTATTGGCACCTTTGTAGAGGCTGGAATTGAGACAAGGATCGATAAAGATCTTCATATATTAATAATGGATTGGATAGAGCAGAGGGACAGGCAAAAAGAAGAGGAGACGGTTGAGTCTGAATCAGAACTGATTAGTGAGGAACCGTCCGAAATTAAAGATGAGACACTGGTATTTTTGAAAAAACTCGAGGCTTCAGGCCTCATTAAGGTCCTGAAATAATGTCAGAGACAGAAAAGATAAAGGTTGCTATTGTTGGGGCAGGACGGGAAGGGTTAGAGACCTTAAACATCATAAGAAAAGACATAGACCTTTCTGTCCTGATGATCCTCGATGCTGACAGGGAGGCATTAGGGTTCAGACTTGAGAAATATGGATACGGATATGCTGATGATCTGAACCTCCGGTTATCACATCGCCTGCGTGAGCTCAAAACCATACAAGATCTGAATCTTATAATAGACACAGTACCCGGAAGGTATCACAGAGATCTTTATGATCTTGATATATATCCTTCAGAGATTATTAATGGAAATTCTGCCAATCTGATATGGGAATTAAAATTTATTGATGACATGGAGAAGAGAAGAACACTTTTAACTGAGCGCATCAATAATGTTATTGAGTCAACAAGCAATGGTCTCCAGTCCCTTCTTCCTTCCATCAGGCTGAATGAATTCGGCTCTCTTATATTGCGATCTGCTTTTCTTACATCTCATGCAGATTCTTCTCAACTCACAATCATAGAAAAGGACGAACCATCTAAGGTTATTAAAGATATAAGCATCTCTTCAGACCTGCTTATTAAAAAGGTTAGCAGTTGTCAACATGTTGAAGAACGTGAGGAAACAGACAGTATAATAAGGTATGTGTTGGAAAACAGGAGTGTATGGGAAGGTGGAATGGGTAAGATAAAGGGATGGGATGCAATAAGCGCTATACCGGTAATGGCCGGTTATGATGCAGTCGGTATATTATGGCTTTATTATACTTCCTCAAAAATAAACTTTTTAAAAGATGACATAAAATATTTGTCTGCAGTCTTACCTTATTTTGGAAACCATGTAAAAGAGGCAATAGACTCCGAAAGGACAAGGCTCACTGTTGGAGAAGAGACACTTGAGATAGAATCACTAAACATACTTGGATCAGAAAGGCCTATCGGGACAAAGCTAAAGGATTTCAACACATATATATCACGGTTGCTCTGCTCAGAGGATTCCCGCATATATATAAAGGATCCTGCAACCGGGGACCTTGTACTTCAGGCTGCAACATCCAGATTTCCTTCTATTTCAGAGAGAACCCGTATCCGGAAGGGTCAGGGTATATTGAATGAAGTCCTTGCGAGGGGGACTCCTGTAGTCCTTAGGGAAGAGAGTTTATGCAATGAAAAACACCAGGGAAATGTAATTTGGAGGGAAGATACTATCTCATTCCTGTATCTTCCATTTATTTTTAAAAATAAAGGGGTGGGAATTATGGCTATGGAATTTACAAATACTCACAATTTTACACCTGGTATATTTAACTCATTGGTAAATGTAGGGAATCATCTGGCAAACACAATCAGCAGTGATGTTGAGAGGTACCGCATGTCACAGAAGATTATTAAATTATCTGCTGTGAATGAAGAGGGGATTGAACTCCTCTCAACAGTAGACCCTCAGAAGGTCCTTGCCCTGACTACCTCAACCTCTGCCATGCTCCTCGATTCTGAAGTCTCGATTCTGAGGTTGTTTGAAGAGAACAGGCTTATAGTCAAGTCTACACATGGTATTCAGGAAGAAAAGATTGATCAGGCCCTCCTTGATATGGATAATAATATATCCAGCATGGTCTCACAGATGAAGGTCCCGATTCTGGTACATGATACTATCAATTACCTGGAAGAGATTCCATCAGGAGATTTTCCTTATAAAACAGCAATGGTAATCCCTATAATCTACAATAAGGAATTGTTTGGTTCTTTATCAATTTATAATAAAAAGGCATCAGAGGGATTTAGCAGCAGCTTTTTTACTGAGGATGACAGAGAGATACTTGAGCATTTTTCCCACTATGTAGCAAGGGGAGTGATGAATGCAAGGCATTACAATGACAGGCAATCACTTATAACTATAGATGAAACCACAGGTCTCCGTAATGAGCGTTATCTGCAGATTCGGTTCCCTGAAGAGATTAACAGGGCAAAACGTTTTAACCGTTCGGTTTCACTTATATTTTTTGAGATAAGGCCTTATGATGAAAGTATAATAAAGGAAATATCCAGACTGATTAAAGATACCTTCAGATACATTGACGTACTTGTAAGGTTAAAGGATGCAAAGTTTGCGGCCCTGCTTCCGGATACAGGCGAGGGTGTGAGGGATGCTGTAAAGAGGTTATCCTTCGCTTTTAATCAATTTAAGATCAAGAGACCTCATCTTGCACTTTATGCAGGGTACAGCACTTATCCCGATGATAGCGATGACATGCATGAGCTTATTAAAAAGTCATCAAGACTGCAGCAATATTAGATAAATAGTCAGGCAAGAAAATCTTTTAGAAAGAGGGGTTGTTGATATGAGCTTGGAAAAGATCAAGATGTTAGAAGAGAGGGTATCTGAAGTATTAGGGTATATTAAGATACTCCAGAAAGAGAAGATGGATTTAGAGAAGAGACTCCAGGACAAGGAAAATGAGCTAAAGGGTGTCCAGCAACAGATTGAAGTCCACAAAAAGATAGAGGATGATTATACCAGGATGAAAGATGAGAGGGGAGAAATCCGTTCGAGGGTTGAAAAGATATTGGATGAGTTAAAAGGGATAGGGGCGGCGTAATCTAATCACAGGAGGCCAGCTCAGCCGGTATGTCAGTTGAAGTAGAAATATTTGGCCAGAAATATCTAATCAAGGGAGATGCGGATGAGGTCTATATCCGGACCCTTGCGGAATATGTTGACACAAAGATGCGTGAAGTGTTTGAAAGACTTAAACTTTCCACACCCAATAAGGTTGCAGTCTTAGCCTCGCTGAATATTGCTCATGAACTTTTCAATATCAAAAAAGATATGGAATCTCAGGAGTCTGTGATATCTGATAAGACTGATAAATTATTGGAACTTATTTCTCTTGAATTTAAAACCTGAATTTGTTATTATGAAAACGCCCTGCTATGTGCGTGATGTAAAGGAAATTTTGACCCAACAGTCAAATAAAAGGGGATTCTGTCCAGGGAGATGGTGTGCAAGCCCTCACGTTTTCATCTTTTTTAAAGATGGCAAGAGGGAAGCCTGAAGTCTTCATCAGGATACCCACCTGGTTTGACCAGGTTTAAATTTCTTTTATACACGGCAAAAGTGGGGCGGAATAGAGAAATGGTGTGGCAGTAGGTATAGATAGTATTATAATAATATCATGTTACTTACTTCAGGCTCTTTTTATGACAGATATGACGATTCCGGCAGGCCATAAATTTATCGGATATAAAGATATAAGAGGGAAGAAAGCCCCCTTATTTGCCAATAAAATCACTATAAATACCTATCTAAAAACACTTCTCCATTTCTCTTTCCCTGTATACAGCTTAATAACAAATTGAACTAAACCCTGAACGAGTCATTTTGAAAATTGGTTCATAATTACTTGGTAGGATAGGTTTATTTTAGCATCAAATGATGTCAATGGACTTATTTAACTCAAAATCGATTGACAAGAACGTCCCCCTTGCATGGAGGATGCGGCCTAAAAGGATTGAAGATTTTGTTGGTCAGCATCATGTTATGGCCCCTGGCAAACTGCTTAGGAGGGTTATTGAATCTGACAAACTGAGCTCTTTGATAATATTTGGTCCTCCAGGGAGCGGGAAGACTGCGATTGCCCATCTCATAGCAGACCTTACGAAGGCCCTGTTTATTGAGATAAATGCAGTAACCTCAGGTATTAATGAAATCAGGGGTGCTATTGAAAAGGCAAAAAAGTTGAAGTTGAGCGGAGGAGGGAGGACAATATTATTTATTGATGAAATACACAGGTTTAACAAGGTTCAGCAGGATGCCCTGTTACCTTATGTGGAGCAGGGTGTAGTTACAATGATCGGTGTGTCAACTCAAAACCCGTTTTTTTCTATTATCCCTCCACTATCATCAAGGTCTCTTATTATAGAATTCAAATCCCTGAGTGATGGAGACATGAGGATTGTTCTTGAAAGGGCACTTAATGATGGTGAAGGAGGAATGGGTAATTATAATGTATTCATAACTAATGAGGCAATAGAACATTTAATACGCAGTGCCGAAGGAGATGCGAGAAGGCTTTTGAATGCATTAGAGACAGGTATCCTGACAACCAGACCAGATGAAGAAGGGAGGATAAATTATGATCTGGTGGTGGCTGTAGAATCTGTTCAGAAGAAGTATATACAGTACGAAGATGGAGATAGTCACTATGACACAATCTCTGCATTTATTAAGAGCATGCGGGGTTCAGAGCCGGATGCGGCTCTTTACTGGCTTGCCAAGATGATATATGCCGGAGAAGATCCGCTCTTTATAGCAAGACGCATAGTGATATGTGCGTCTGAGGATGTTGGCATGGCTGATCCGAATGCCCTTTCAGTTGCAGTTGCTGCATTGCATGCGCTTGAGGCTATTGGAATGCCGGAGGGGAGAATCCCGCTTGCCGGGGCTGCTGTCTATATAGCAACAGCACCCAAGAGTAATGCATGTTATAAAGGAATTGAGGCTGCTATCAGGGATATAGAAGACGGCAAAGTCTACCCTGTCCCTGATTATCTCAAAGACAGTCATTACAGAGGGGCATCGGGGCTTGGGAGGGGTATGGGATATAAATACCCTCATGACTTTGGTGGTTATGTAGAGCAGGAATATATGCCAGTGCAGTGCAATTATTATAACCCGACTATTAACGGGTTCGAGAAAGAGATTAAAAGAAGGCTTGATGGACAGAAAAAGAGGAAGACTTGATAAAGTCAAACCGGGACAGAGGTGATCGAAAATGGAAATAATAATTATAGGTCTTGCCGGATTAATAATCGGGGCAGTAGCAGGTGTAATCTTTAAGACATTATCAATGACTGATAAGGTCAAAGAGGCCCGTGAAAATGCTGAGAGGATTGTCAAAGAGGCCGAGAAGACAGTAGAAAACAGAAAAAAAGAGATAGAGGTTGAGATCAAGGACAAGATGTATCAGTCCAGGATTGATACAGAGCGTGAGACTCAGGAGAAACGTACAGAGCTGATGAACTTTGATAAGAAGCTGTCCCAGAAAGAGAATCATCTTGAAAAGAAGGGAGAGCAGCTTGAGAGAAGAGATAATGAGTTACACAGGCGGGAACGGGAAGTCGTTGTACGGGAGAAAGTTGCTGCTGATAAGATCGACCAATACGAACAGACCTTACGGACAGCGAGAGAGCAGTTGGAACGGATCTCCGGGATGTCTCCTGATGAGGCTAAAAAGCATTTGATGAAGGTGATGGAAGATGAGGCCAAATTTGAGGCTGCCAGAGAGATTAAACGTATAGAGGATGAGGCAAAGGGTACTGCAGAGAAAAAGGCGAGGGAGATTATTGCAATTGCCATACAGCGGTATGCAAATGAACATGTTGCAGAGGTTACAGTATCAGTTGTAAATCTGCCGAATGATGAGATGAAGGGGCGGATTATAGGAAGGGAGGGCCGGAATATCAGGGCGCTTGAGAGTGCTACCGGTGTTGATTTTATTGTTGATGATACACCTGAGGCCGTGATTATCTCAGGATTTGATCCGGTGCGGCGTGAGATTGCAAGGCAGACCCTTGAGAAACTGATATCTGACGGAAGGATACATCCGGGGAGGATTGAAGACCTGGTAGAGAAGGTAAAGAGAGATATTGAGAAAAATATGCGTGAAGATGCAGAGAAGGTGTTATTCGATCTTGGGATACAGAATGTCCATCCGGAGATAATAAAGCTTTTAGGCAGGCTGAAATACAGGACAAGTTATGGTCAGAATAATCTTATGCATGCCAAAGAGGTGGCTATTATTTGCGGGATTATGGCAGCAGAGCTTAAGCTTGATGTTGCCCTGTGCAAGAGGGCCGGACTGCTCCATGATATTGGCAAGGCCATGACCCATGAACATGAAGGTACACATGTGGCCATAGGTATGGAGATGGCAAAGAAGTATGGTGAGAATCCAAAGGTGGTAAATGCAATAGGTGTGCATCATGGGGATATAGAGCCTATATGTCCTGAGAGTGTACTTGTAGCAGCCGCTGATGCACTTTCGGGTGCAAGGCCGGGTGCGAGAAGGGAGACCTTTGAGGCATATATAAAACGGCTTGAGAACCTGGAAAAGGTTGCGGCTACATTCAAAGGGGTTGAGAAGGCGTATGCAATATCTGCAGGAAGGGAGATTCGCGTAATAGTAAAGCAGGAGGATGTCTCTGATGCAGAGGCATCCCAGATAGCAAGAGAGATGGCTAAAAAGATTCATGATGAATTAACATATCCGGGCCAGATAAAGGTTACAGTAATAAGAGAAAGCAGGTACATAGAACTTGCCAAGTAACACGGGGAAAATGTGAGGATACTTTTTATCGGTGATATTATAGGAGAGGTCGGGAGAAAGGCTATTGCAAAGAATCTCAATACCCTCATAGACGAATACAGGATAAACCTTGTAATAGCAAATGGTGAGAACGCTGCCGGAGGTTTTGGTATTACACCTAAGATTGCTGAGGAACTCTTTGAAATTGGTATAAATGTTATTACTTCAGGGAATCATATATGGGATAAAAAAGAGATCATCCCTTATATAGAAAAAGAGAAGAGGCTCCTCAGACCTGCAAACTACCCAGAGGGTGTGCCTGGATACGGTGATATTACAATACATACTAATTCAGGGGACAGGGTCGGGGTATTAAACCTCACCGGCAGGGTCTTTATGGGGAATTATGACTGTCCCTTCCGTTTCTTCAAACGCGAGCTTCAGCGTATAAAATCAGGGGTTGATACTGTTATCGTAGACTTCCATGCAGAGGCTACTTCAGAGAAGCTGGCCTTTGGGTGGTTTGCCGACGGTGAGGTTGGTGCTGTGATCGGGACACACACCCATGTCCAGACAGCCGATGAAATGATCCTCCCTAAAGGTACAGCGTATATAACAGATGTGGGGATGACGGGATCAGCAAATTCAGTCATTGGTATGAGGAAAGATGAGATCATTGAAAAATACCTGACACTCCTTCCAAAGCGTTTTGAGGTGGCAAAGGGACATCCTGTAATCTCTGCTGTTGTTATAGATATAGATAAAAAGGAACGGAAGGCTGTCTCAATAGAAAGGCTCCAGATAAAAGATGGATACTGAGACTGGTATAAATCGACGCCATATCCTTACTGTATCTGAACTTACATCTTTAATAAAATCAACACTTGAAGGTTCATTCCCTGACGTATGGGTAGAGGGTGAGATATACAACCTTCGTATCCCATCCTCAGGTCATGTCTATTTTACTATAAAGGACAACTCATCCCAGATCAGGGCTGTAATATTCAGATCATCTGCACGTACAATCCGGTTTATTCCAAAGGATGGGCTTCATGTCCTGTGTCGCGGCAGGATTACAATATATGAGTTCAGGGGTGAATATCAGCTTATTGTGGACTACATGGAACCAAAGGGGGTTGGTGCATTACTCCTGGCATTTGAGCAGTTAAAGAAAAGGTTGTCTGAGGAGGGTCTGTTTGATGAGGCAAGGAAAAGGCCCATCCCGATACTACCTCAGAAGATAGGCATTGTAACATCTCCTACAGGTGCTGCAATAAGGGATATCTTAAAGGTAATAGAAAGAAGGTTTGCCAATGTGGAGATTGTAATAGCACCTGCTTTAGTACAGGGGGAGAGGGCTGCACCTGAGATAGTGGATGCAATTCGGGAACTTAATAATATAGATAATATTGAAGTGATTATCCTCGCACGTGGCGGCGGCGGCATAGAGGACCTCTGGCCATTTAATGAAGAGATAGTTGCGCGTGCCATTTATAACTCAAAGATTCCTGTAATCTCAGCAGTTGGTCATGAAATAGATTATACAATAGCTGATTTCGTTGCAGACCTGAGGGCGCCAACACCTTCTGCTGCTGCAGAGATGGTGGTAAAAAATAAGGAGGATATGCAAGGGCTTGTAAGGGCACTTTATTCAAGACTTGCCTATGCACGGGGTACATTTTTTGAGAAGCGGAGAGAGAGGCTTAAATCCATTATGCAGCGGATCCTGAGCCCTGAACAAGAGATAAACAGATATATACAGAGGTTGGACGACTTAGACAACCGGATTACTGTCGGAATAAAAAGGACTTTACGGGATAGACGCCTCCATGTTGAAGGTTTAATAAAATTACTTGATAGTCTGAGCCCGCTCTCAATCCTTGCAAGAGGTTACAGTATTACATACAAACTCCCCTCCTGTTCTCTGATAAAATCATCTGCAGATGTCCATAGAGGAGATAAGGTTGATATAAGACTCCATGAGGGGAGTATAGTCTGTATCGTGGAAGATATCTCATCTTGACAATCGTTTAAATAAAGGCCATTATT
>Ga0156167_1052_pt1 | contig 12522 bp, 17 predicted proteins | sample RifCSPlowO2_12_FD_107820 | JGI IMG/M metagenome (GOLD analysis project Ga0156167, IMG submission 107820) | Nitrospirae bacterium RIFCSPLOW2_12_42_9
ACACAAAAAAGCCAGGAGAGTTTGAGAACACTTCATGGACTAATTTCTTACATTGAAAAGTCTGATGTCTAAAGTCTGATGTCTACTGTCTGAATTGTAGAAAGGAGATAGCTATGATTGACAGGCACAGTATACTCATTGAGAGGCTGCGTCGTGAGAATGATCAATTTTTGTTCTGGGAGGGGGAGCATAAGAGGCTTGAGCGGGAGATAAGGGATCTGAACAGAAAGAATGTCCTGACCCCGGAAGAGGAGATAATGAGGAAGAATCTCCAGAAAGAAAAACTAAATGCCAAAGACAAGATGGTTGAGATACTAAAATCAGAAGAAGATAGAGAAAAGGTGAAGAAGGTTAATTAGTCAATAATCAGGTTTTCAGGGTTGGATATGGAAAAGATGGAAGAAAGGCGAATGTCCCTTATCGAACACCTCACTGAGCTAAGGAGGTGCCTGATAACATCCGTGATTGCGATAGGGATTGGTTTTATGGCCGCATTTTATTTCTCTGAAAGGATACTCCAATTCCTTATTGCAATTATAAAACCAGGGTCCAGACCTGAATTTATTTTTTTATCCCCTGCAGAGGCCCTGTGGGCCAATTTCAAGATTGCCCTCTTTGCCGGGATTATACTGGCCCTGCCGGTGGTATTATACGAGGTTTGGAGGTTTATCTCCCCGGGCCTTTATAAACAGGAGAGGCATTACGGATTACCGTTTATTATCTTTGGTGTAATATTTTTTGGGGTGGGACTTCTTTTCTGCTATTTTGTGGTACTAAGGTTTGCGATGGATTTTCTCCTTACTTATAAAACCGCTAACCTTAGGCCAATGCTCTCTATAGGGGCATATCTTGATTTTATAATGAAGTTTTTTTTAGCCTTCGGACTTATATTTGAATTGCCGCTTGTAATTATCTTCCTCACGAAGATAGGCCTGTTAACCCCGGAATTTCTGGCAAAAAAGAGGAAATATGCAATACTGATAAACTTTATTATTGCTGCAATACTTACTCCAACACCTGATATCTTTAACCAGGCGCTTATGGCCGGTCCACTTATAATCCTGTATGAGATTGGAATCATTGGTGCAAAGATATTCTGCAGGGAGAGGAGGAAAAAGGGAGAAGAGGTCAGTACAATTTAGGTAGAGTAAACGAAGCAGCGTCCGGCGTGTTGGGGGTTGACAAGCAATATTATATTCCTTACAATAGAGTAAGGAGTATAATCCTTACAAGGAGGTGAAAACATGCCGGTAGCCAAGGTAACCAGTAAGGGACAAGTTACTTTACCCAAAGAGGTGCGGGACAGTATGGGGATATCCCCAGGGGAAGAAGTAGAGTTTCAGCAGGAAGAAGATGGTTATCTCCTGAAGAAGAAGGTCAGACGCTCGCCATTTGACAGGTTTGTAGGTTATTTAAAAAAGAAAAAAGGGGAATCCCCTGATAAGATCATCAAGGAGCTTCGTGGAGAATGATCGCGGCCATTGATACCAATATCCTGCTGGATATACTTATCCCAAATGCGAAATATGCCAAGAGTTCCAAGGCCGTGATTGACGATGCCTTCCGTAATGGCAGTCTCGTGATCAGTGAAATTATATATGCAGAGCTCAGTTCTCAGTTCCCAACGAAGAATGAACTTGACCACTTTCTTATAGAGACAGGGATTCGATTAGTTCATTCGAGTTCCGATTCATTACATGCTGCAAGTCTTGCGTGGAAAGAGTATCTTGCCACAAAGGGTAAAAAGAGCGGGATATGTCCTTACTGTAGGTCAAAGCTACAATGGACCTGTTTTAAATGTGGGGAAAAGATTCCAGTTAGACAACATATACTAAGTGACTTTCTTGTAGGTGGCCATGCATTAAAGCAGGCTGACCGTCTTTTGACCCGTGACCGGGGATATTACAGAACGTACTTTAAGGAGCTTAAGATAATAAGTCCTGCCACCACTTCAGTCTTTTCACATTCCCCACAACCTTAATAAGGAGACGAGTTTTCTTGTCAGGAAGTCTGTAATTATGCTGCCTCCAGCCTGACCTCAGCCACCACGATATCCCACGGTACCAGAACACGACCATCCTTGTGTCTGGTCACAAGGCCGACGCTCTCCAACTCCTGGATATCCCTATGAACGTTTTTATAGTCTCGTGACAGGGACTTTGACAATGCCCTGACACTCAGCGGGCCTTCCCGGCGGAGTAAACGAAGCAGCGTCCAGCGTGTTGGGGTAAGTACCCGCAATAAGGTGTCAAGATTATCAAAGGTAAGATACTCTTGTGATGCTACCGGCTCACCTCGTTCAACCTTGCGCCATGTCCCGACAAATCTCCTGGCTGACTGCTCAATATCACCTACACTAATCTTTATTTTCTTTTTCATCGTCTAACCTCCTCACCCTTGCCACATCGGCTAAGAAATCCTGTACGAGTGTCTCAACATCAATGAAGCGATAAGTATCTTCCCTGTCTTCGTAATGGCGGTGGTCCCCTTTACCCGATTCATTGTCATACCGTACCAAAGAGTGTCCCTCCTTTGTTCCATAATAAAGCCGGTATTTGATTCCATGAGGCTGCGCTGGTGTAGATTCAGGCTACTGCCATATTACCATCTCTACAACAGATCCATCAGATAGCACATGTTTTTCCCGATGAATCAACTGTGCAGGCATATGTCATATATACCATATGGTATTTAATGCAGTCAACTGATTCGTGTCCTCATGTCTTGAAAAAGATTCTGTTTGGTGTCGGGGATTACTACACACCGGGGGGCGGAAGGTTTGAGTTGAAGGCGAAGATTGATGCTCGCGGTCTAACCGGGGCCAGCAGACCTGCAACCCTTCGGATGAATGTTGCTCTTGGGAGAGAAGGTTTTCCCGGGTCTGCAGGGGTATCAGAAGGAGAGTGGAACAAGCTTTCAACCAAGGAATGGAAAGCGGAGTTGAAGTAAAAAGATATCCTAAACAGGAAGATAACGAAGTGCGTATTTATTTGCCATGAAGTCGTTGTCTGAGTTTTTTTATCACTTGCGAATGGGTGAGCCTTTTTTCTCCAGCCGCAGCCTGTACCTGGGCAACAGCGAGCTTTTCAAAAAGATCAAATCTCGCCTTGAGTCTTTCATAATGTTCGATGCTCATTACAACAAGGTCGCCCTCTCCGTTAATGGAAACTCCTTTCCGCCGGTATTTAAAAAAAATTTTTATCACATGATATTGATAAGATCAAGAGCAAATTTGAGGCATAATTTGATGCATAATATTTGTGGTAAATTAGGAATTTATCAATTGTTTCTTAAATGAAAGCTGTGTATTCTCTATAGCAGTAGAGATGTATCTCGAAAAGAGAGACAGTTCTCTCAGATCATGTTCTGTGAATAACCTGTCTGTACTCTTTGTATAACTCAAATTAAGGACACCTATTACCTTACCTTTTAACTTTATTGGAAGAGAGATAGCAGAATTTATCTGGGATGCCTTATCAATAAAATTTTTAAATCTGTCGCCATCTACATTTCCTGACAGAATAAGCGGCGACTTGTTCTGATAAACCCATCCTGCTACACCTTCTTCTAATTTTTGAGGGATTACCCTGACCATGTTCATATCAATACCTATAGAACTTGCAATAATAAAGATACCTGCCTTCTCATTTGGGAGCATGATGGATGCCCTGCCGGCTTTTACCAGTTTCATTGCGAGGTATAATATCTTATCAAGTTTCTTCTGCAGGGATAGATTGGACACTGTAATACGACCCACCCTGTATAAAAGGATTATCTCTTTTACCCGATCCTGGAGAGAGGCTGATCTCACACGCTCTTCAATGTTCTTGAATTGCTCCTCTGTGAGGCTTGTATTTAGCCTTTTAAGTTCTTTCTCTTTACTAATAATGTAAAGTGAGAATAAGATGGAAAGCAGGCCTAAGAAAAAGAGTGTCAGGTATTTTTGTTCGAGAACAGCCAGGACAATTACAGAGACGGTAAGGAAGACCAGGATTATTATCTCAAGGCTCAGGAGCTCCACCCTTTTCTTTTCTATGGCCTGGAGATTTTTCAGGTACTTATCCATGTACATAAAAAATACCATAGCATTGAATACTTGACAAGGGAAAATAAAACTCATAAGATTGATAAATTTACTAAAAGGGGTGTCTGGTGAAAATAAAGAAAAAGGTTAAGCGTAAGAAGGATATCAAAGATATAGTAGTTGAAACAGCGGAGATACAGGGGCTTTTACAGGACCTGTTATTCAGGTTAAGCCAGGTATTTGAAAGGTATCGCACATTAGTCCTTGCTTCAATAGCTGCAATTGTTATACTTATTATCTTGGGAGTTGGCTACCATTATTTATCCCTGAGATGGGACAGGGAGGCGTCTGTGTTGGAGGGGAGTGCATATTCTTCTTATACAGAGGGGAACTATCAGAAGTCTATCTCCCTTTATCAGGAGGTTCTTGATAAATATTCCGGAAGCGAAAGTGCGCCTGTTGCTATGTATTATATAGGAAACAGTTACCTGGCATCAGGACAATCAGAGAAGGCAATAGGGACATATAATAAATTTATTAAAGACCACGATGATCAGGTTATTATCCTCCCTCTTGTATATTTGAACCTCGGATATTCCTATTTGAATATGAAAGATTATAATAATGCAATTTCTGCTTTTAAGCAGGCATCAGCATTAAAAGGCTCATTGGTTGCTGACAGGGCCGCATATGAGACTGCCAGAGTATATGAGACCTCCGGTGACAAGGTTTCTGCCATTGATAGGTATGAGTATCTTGTAAAGACTTATCCAAATTCCCCATGGAGTCAGGATGCCTCAGCTAAATTAAATAAAGTCCAGGGCAATATCCCAAAAGACCGGCAGCCCAAAGACCATCAGCAGGATAACCGATAATAAGTAAGTCGCAATTCAAAGGAGGATAATGGATGCCTACAATACTTGTAACAGGCGGCGCAGGTTTTATCGGGTCATATCTGTGTGACAGGTTCCTTGCAGAGGGTTTTGAAGTTATATGCATGGACAATCTCCTGACAGGGGATGTAGAGAATATAAGTCATATAATAAACAACAAGTTTTCTTTTATAAATTATGATGTGACTAATTATGTATACATAAAGGGAAAACTCGATTATATACTCCACTTTGCAAGCCCGGCCAGTCCTCTTGATTATATGGAATACCCGATTCAAACACTAAAAGTGGGTTCACTCGGAACACATAAGACACTCGGTCTTGCAAAGGAAAAAGGCGCACGGTTTCTGTTAGCCTCAACATCAGAGGTATATGGTGACCCGCTTGTACACCCGCAGAATGAAGACTACTGGGGGAATGTAAATCCGGTTGGTCCGCGAGGGGTTTATGACGAGGCAAAGAGATTTGCCGAGGCCCTCACAATGGCATATCATCGTTATCACAAGGTAGATACCAGGATAATAAGGATATTCAATACCTATGGTCCCAGGATGAGGATTAAGGATGGTCGTGCAATACCAAACTTTATTACTCAGGCCCTGCTGGATGAGGATATTACAGTATATGGTGACGGGATGCAGACCAGGAGTTTTTGTTACATAAAAGATATGGTCGAGGGTATTTACAGGCTTTTACTGAGTGATTATAATCTTCCTGTAAATATAGGCAACCCCAGTGAGATGACAGTTAAGGGACTTGCAGAGGAGATAATCCGGCTTACAGGGAGTAAAAGTAAGATTACAAATCTTCCATTACCTGAGGATGATCCGAAGGTAAGACAGCCTGATATATCAAGGGCAAGGAATATTCTGGGATGGCAACCACGTGTAGAATTAGGAGAAGGTCTTGAAAAGACTATAGGGTATTTTAAGGCTAAACTTGGAGCTCCCAAATAATTAGTAAAGGAATAAGATTTAACAAAAAGATCATACCTGTATTAATAGTTCTTATAGTATTAATTCCATCATTATCATTTGAGGACCACTCTTTTGTTGGAGAGAGGCTTGTATTTGACCTCTCCTGGTACGGGATTAGCGGAGGCACCTCTGTGTTAGAGGTAGAAAAAGCGGTCTATAAAAACCACATGGTATATAAGACGACCTCCACCACCAGGTCTAACCAATTTATTTCTTTGATTTACCCTGTTCATGATGTTATAGAGTCGTATATAGATATTAAATCTTTATATCCGTACCGTTACAGGGCAAGGCAGTCAGAAGGCTCATTCAGAAGCGATAAGGAGATCATCTTTAACAGGGAGAGTAACAGCGCAAGCTATGTTAATCACAGGTCTGCAGGGAAACAAAAGACATCAGAGATATCACAGGGGACGCATGATCCTTTATCAGTTGTGTATTACTTCAGGACTCTCCCTATCGAGATTGGAAAGGATATTTATATAGATGTCTTTGATGGTAAAAAGAATTGGTCAATCCTGGTCCAGGTGTTGAAGAAGGAGCAGGTGTGGACGCCAGCCGGTACATTCAATACTATAAAGGTAAAGCCGCAGATGAAATTTGAAGGTCTTTTTGTAAATAAAGGGGATGTGTATATATGGTTTACAGATGATAATTTGCGCATACCAGTAAAAATGGAGAGTAAGATCAAGATAGGGAATATTACTGCAATGCTTTTAGAGAAAAGGCTCCCTGCACCTTAGTACCTCAATTCACAAATACGGTTACATTCGGCAGCCGATCCATCCCCACTGGCTGCGTTGCGCTCCCTGCGACATAGTGCAAAGACTATGTCTCAGTCACGCGCCTTGCCGGTGGGGCGGCTCGGCTGCCTCGGTGTGTCACCGTATTTATGAACTGAGGCACTTAGGCAAAAGCTGCATGGCAGGCATGCATATATTACCATCTTTAGGCGTCATCATGTTGACACAAGCATGGTTTTGTTGACAGGTACTATTATTCTCACGGGATTCATCATTTTAAATTCCTCAAGAAATTCAATCAGGTATAAAGATTCATCTAATTCAAATGGGGCTTTAAAAAATTGGTATGATTCATGCAATACCTGAATTGCAATGAAGAAAAAGTCCAAAGACAAAGTAATCCTGATAGACAGTGACATTGCCTGTATGGATACTGCAACCTTACGTAAGCTATTCGATGACTTCAGGAATGCAAACAGGATGTTGAGATTGCAGAAGAAGAAATTACTTGAGGAAAAGAATGCGCTGAAAAAGTGGGGAGAGGATTTGAGTCTTCTGAATGAGCTTAACAAGGCAGTTGTGGCCACATTAGATGCTGACAGGATAGTACACACTGCTCATACGAATTTGAAGGAGATTGTGCACCATGACATATTATCTGTTATTCTCTTTAAACAGAAGAAGCTCTGGCTGTTGTCAGGTATAAAATTGGATAATGAGGAGACTGCAAAGATAAAATCTTTTATCTTATCATCCCTGAAAGAGATTGCGGATATAACTGATGAAGAGACATATAAGATGGCAGTGAAATTCTTAAAGAGGGAAAAGGCCGGGGATTCTTATAAAAAGATTGATCATGATTCAATAAAACGTCAATCTCCAAACAGGGTCCTTTTCCCTATGGAGATTGGGGATAACAGGATTGGGGCAATACAACTCATACGTTATTCAGGAGACCAGTTCACTGAACATGAATACAATATAGTTTCTATGGTAGGCAGTACACTGACCCTTGCCCTGAGGAATTCCGAGATTCACCGCGAAGTGCAGGAGCTTGCAACCATTGACAGTTTAACCGGGCTTTACAATAAACGATATTTCCTCGATATCCTGAATAAAGAGTTCAAGAGTACACAGAGGTATCAAACCCCTGTCTCATTAATCATGATAGACCTTGATAACTTTAAATTGATAAATGACAAGTTCGGTCATCAGGCAGGGGATATGGTTTTAAAGAATATAGCCTCCCTCCTTACGAAGAGCCTGAGAGAGATTGATATACCAACACGATATGGCGGCGATGAGGCCGCGCTTATACTTCCGGAGACTGTGATAGAACAGGCATTTTTTGTGGCAAAGAGGATCAAGAGACTTATAGAAGAGCACCCGATAAGGATTGGTGAGGACTCTATTAAAGTGACTGCAAGCTTTGGAATATCAAGTTGTCCAAACTCAATGATAAAGACAGCAGAGGAAATGATCACTGCTGCTGACAAGGCACTTTATGAGGCCAAAAAATTTGGCAGAAACAGGATAGCATCCTGTGAGGATATATTTATGCAAAATAACGCCTACCTTGGACCTCTTGTATTTTGAATACCCTCAATAACCAGGACCTATGCAAGAACAAAGGGCAAATGTAAGGGTTAAAGACAGACTTCAGGTCTCATACCGGTTTATATCCGATGAAGATTTCAATCCTGAAGAAGGTGCGGATAAATATTTCCCAAATGTATGGGCCAGGTATCCGGATTCAATCATTTTATTAGAAGAGTCTGAAGATTCTAATTTTAAGATACTTCCTCATATCATAGACCTCAACAGGAAGATTGACCTCCTTATTGAGTTTCTGACTCAGGAAAACAGACCGAAAGTTGAGATTCCCCCAAATATGAGTGTTTGCATAAGTGCATCAGGGATAAAGCTGAATATTAGTGAACATTCAACCCCGGGACAGAAGATAGCATTGTGCATAATACTTCCTTTTGTTCCACCAACCATGATATTTATAATGGGAGAGATTACAAGAAGCATTCCTATGAGTACCTCCCTGAATAGCGGAGAAGAGGAGATGGGAATCTGCTATGAGACCGCAGTAAGATTCCTTGATCTCAAAGATGATGATTATGAAAAGATAGTTAAATATATATTTAAGAAACAACGTGATATTCTTCGCGATATGAAAAGATTGACTACAGATGGGATTTCCGATTAAGTGAAGGTGGAGATAGATGCCATTTCACCATGCCCGATAGATACTTGTATATCAAGTTGACGCTCAAAAATGCCCCGCATTTTTCAGCGTCAACTAAATTGCCTTTTGAACAAGATTGGATCGAAGACACCGTGTACATACCATTACACGCTTTGGTGTCTTGTTGATTAATACCTTTACCCTCTGCAGGTTTGGTTGGAATACCCTCTTATTCTTATTATTGGCATGACTTACATTATTTCCAACACTTCTTCCTTTACCGCATACTGAACATGCTCGGGCCATTGTAATTATACCTCCTGACTATTTTTAGTCTTGTATATAAAGACTGATAATATTATCATAATTATTATATATAACGCAAGAAGTAAATAAATCCTGTTTAAAATGGCAAATCTGCACAAAGAAATACAGTACATCAAAGGTGTGGGCCCGGCCCGGGCAAAGCTGTTTAAACGGCTTGGGATTGCTACAGTAGAAGACCTCCTCTACTATTCACCTTTCAGATATGAAGACAGGGGAAATATAAAACCCATAAGGGATTTATGCCAATCCGGCAGTGACGCTTACCAGACTGTTCAGGGCAAGGTAATGTCTGCAAGGGTTATAGTTACACCAAGACAGAGGATGAAGATATTTGAGGCCACAATTGGAGATGGTTCAGGGCAGATAACTGCAAAGTGGTTTAATCAGGTATTTCTTAAAAACGTTTTGAAAAAAGATAAAATGGTTGTATTGAGCGGTCATGTTAAAATAGATAATTTTGTTTATGGACCATACATGGAGGGGCCGGAATTCGAGATAATAGATTCAAATGAGGGTGGGTTAATACATACAGGGAGGATTGTACCAATTTACCATGGAACAAACGGGCTGTCACAGAAGGTTATCAGAGGGATAATGAATGGTGCACTCGATTCATACCAATTGAAAGAGATAATCCCTGATTTTCTACTTAATAAATACCACCTCCCTGGCCGTGCTGAGGCAATCAAGGATATCCATTTCCCTCCGGAGGGGTCTGATATTGATAAATTAAATAAATGTGATACGAGTGCACACAAGAGGGCCTCTTTTGAAGAGTTTCTATTATTAGAGCTTGGTCTTGCATTAAAGAAAGGGGTTGTTACAAAAGAGCATGGGATATCTTTTAATGTCAATGGCCCTGTTACTGATAAATTGCATTCAGCCTTACCATTTAAACTGACATCATCACAACAGAGGGTCATTGATGAAATAAGGGAAGATATGTCAGGACCTCACCCCATGAACAGGCTCCTCCAGGGAGATGTTGGCTGCGGGAAGACCATAGCAGCACTTACTGCCATACTCATTGCTGTTGAAAACGGGTATCAGACAGCGCTGATGGCCCCTACAGAGGTGCTTGCAGAACAGCATTACAGGAACATCAGGACTTACATCGACCAGCTCGGCATTACATCATGTATCCTGACCAGTGGACTAAGAGCCAGAGACAGAGAAATGGTTCTTCAAAATATTTTAAGTGGCAAGGTGGATATTGTCATTGGCACTCATGCCCTGCTCGAAGAGGGTGTTGTCTTTAAGAGGCTCGGGCTTGCAGTTATTGATGAACAGCACAAATTCGGTGTCCTTCAGAGGGGAGCACTAAAGAAAAAGGGATACAACCCGGATGTCCTCATAATGACAGCCACTCCAATACCGCGTACACTCGCCATGAGTGTCTATGGTGACCTTGACCTGTCAGTTATAGATGAATTACCCCCGGACCGCATCCCTGTTATTACTGAGTGGCTTTATGGCGGCAGGAGGAAAGATGCCTACTTTATAATGAAAGACGAGTTAAAGAAGGGGAGGCAGATATATGTGATATACCCGCTTGTTGAAGAATCTGAAAAGGTTGATCTTAAAGGGGCGACAGAGATGGCAGAGAGGTTACAGAAGGCCTTTCCTGAATACCGCATTGGACTATTGCACGGCAGGATGAAGTCTGAGGAAAAGGAAGAGATCATGAACAGCTTCAAGGGTAATGAGATACATGTACTTGTGTCAACCACGGTAATTGAGGTAGGTGTGGATGTGCCTAATGCCACAGTTATGGTTGTAGAACATGCTGAGAGATTCGGATTATCTCAATTGCACCAGTTACGCGGAAGGGTTGGGAGAGGTAGTGAGAGGTCCCGTTGTCTTCTTCTCACAAACGCAAATATCAGCGAAGATGGCAGGAGACGTCTAAGTATAATGGAGAGGAGTGGCAATGGATTTGAAATAGCCGAGGAAGATTTGTTAATAAGGGGACCAGGTGAATTCTTTGGTACGAGGCAGACAGGAATTCCTGAGCTCAGGGTGGCTAATTTACTGCGGGATGCAAAGATTCTGGAGGCTGCAAGGAAAGAGGCATTTGATATTGTAATGAAAGATCCGGTTATGGAAAAGCCGGAGAACAGATTACTGCGTGATGCTATGGAAATAAAATGGAAGAACAGACTTGAGCTTGGCACAGTGAGCTAAGATATAGAGACTTGATTTTACCTGGTTAATTATATAATATGCAAGTCATGGACTTGATGGGTAAGATACAGCATGATCTGTCAGAAGGCATTTCAATCCTGAGAAAAGAGGGGACTTCCTTATTTCTTAAGACTATGACAGAGGTGGATATGCTGAAGTTCAGGTATGACCTGCATAAGGTTGGGAGCCAGTTATCTGATTTCTACAGGGAACTCGGTGAGAGATTTACAGAGGCTATAGTAAAAAAGGATCATGGTTTTCTGTCAAAACAGGAGACTAAGGATTTAATCGAACGGATTGATACAGTCAGGATAGACGAAGAGAAATATAAGAAAGAGTTAGATGATTTAAGAGATCTCCAGAAGGATAAGGGAGGTTGATATGAAGTGCATAGTATCTATTTTGATTACATGCCTTTTTCTGGTTTCATGTGCGCCCAGAATTATCCCTCGGTCAGGCCAGCTTGGTTTGGTTGACCTTAAATCAAATATAATTACAAAGGAGAAGGATGGCATAAAGGTATCAGTCCAGACAGAGGAATGGCATTATCCGCCGTATGCGTTGATCGATTATTTTACACCCTTTCTCTTCCTGATAAGGAATAATACTGAGGATAAGATATCTGTTAAATATAGCGGTCTTATCCTCTTTGATGAACTTGGAAACCAGTTTGATGCAATTCCGCCCGAAGGTGTAGAGTACATGATGTTATCGAGGGAGATTTATGGTGACAGATATCCAGATCTGTTTTTCAAGTTTGAAGAGTCAAGGCCTCCCTATACTTATGGGTTTGAATTACCCGCATATTTGAAGAAGCCATTCAGTAATATATCTATCCTTTCCCTCCCGGAGGCTGTGGTATATCCACATTCACAGGTGCGTGGTTTTGTCTATTTCAGGGAGGCTGTAGCGTATGGGAATAGTCTTAGATTAAGGGTTGAACTCGATGGATATGAAGACGAGTTTGAATTTGACATAAATAAGTAGACTATTCTTGTTCTAAAGGAGGAAGTTTTGATTACAGTCGCAGGCATTGACATAGGGACTAACACCCTTAGATTACTTATTGCTGAGTTTTCTCCTGGCGGCAGATTTAACAAGATACATTCAAGAAGGCATATAACGAGACTCGGGGAAGATATTACAAAGACCGGCAGGCTTAAGGGAGAGGCTATGGACA
>Ga0156167_1174_pt1 | contig 12098 bp, 13 predicted proteins | sample RifCSPlowO2_12_FD_107820 | JGI IMG/M metagenome (GOLD analysis project Ga0156167, IMG submission 107820) | Nitrospirae bacterium RIFCSPLOW2_12_42_9
CATTTATGGCATTTATCCTGCGGGCCGTCTTCCTGACCTCATGCCCGATCCTCCTCATATAGGACTCATCAGAGGCTGCCATCAACAATGTGTCCAATAATATCTCAAATCTCTTTGCAGCGGCATCAACTGTACCTGATACTGTCATAAATGCATAACCCCTGGCATCAAGCCTCCTCAACATCGTATCATGATGTATCTCAGGGAATCTTACACCCCATACATTCCTTTCTGTCACCTCAACAGAAACCTCCCTTTTCGCTGCAAAGGCTGCTGACAAGACCCCTTCTCTCCCCTCTATCCCGAGGGCATAAAAAAGGTCAGAGGCAGCATCCTGCATCTTACCCCTCAAATCATATCTTTCAGATATCACCTCTTTGTATACACTCATAAGTTTTTTAACAAGGGCACTCCTCTTATCCTCGAGGATACCTGCACCCCTCTCTGCTGTGGCAATCTGAGAGCGCAAGTTCAGAAGATTCATCCTGTTAGGGCTTATTCGTTCCCGCATAATATTTCTCCATTATTTCCGGTCTTACCCTCGAGAATCTATCCTCAGGGAAGCGGCGTAACATATCCCATCCACAATCCAGCGACTCTGTGATATTCCTGGTTGTATCACCCTGATTTATATAACCCATCTCAAAATTATCTGCAAATCTCAACAGTAACCTGTCTGCTTCAGAAAGCCCCTCTTCACCTACTATAGAGGCCACCCGTCTGAGATCCCTTCCCTGGGCATAAAAGGCATAGAGTTGGTCAGCAAGCTCTCTGTGGTCTTCCCTCGTCTTTCCATCACCAATCCCAAGGTTCATAAGGCGTGACAAACTCGGTAATACATCTATTGGAGGGTACACCCCTTTCCTGTGGAGTTCTCTCGACAGGACTATCTGTCCCTCAGTAATGTACCCGGTCAGGTCCGGTATGGGATGGGTAATGTCATCATCTGGCATTGTGAGTATAGGGATCTGTGTTATTGAACCCTTAGCCCCTCTGATGCGTCCTGCCCTTTCATAAATCGTAGCAAGGTCTGTATACATATAACCCGGATATCCCCTTCGGCCTGGTATCTCTTCCCTTGCAGTTGCGACCTCTCTTAACGCCTCACAATAGTTTGTCATATCTGTAAGGATGACAAGTACATGGAAGCCATGCTCAAATGCGAGATATTCTGCAGTGGTCAGGGCGAATCTCGGAGTCAGTAACCTCTCGATTGCAGGGTCTTCAGCAAGATTCAGGAATATAACACTGAGATGGAGTGTGGCCCCGCGCTCAAACTCTTCTATGAAAAATGATGCCTCCCTGAAGGTGATTCCTATTCCGGCAAACACGATGGCAAACCTCTCCCCTTCTCCCACCACCATCGATTGACGGAGTATCTGACCTGCAATCTCTTTAGCAGGAAGACCGGATGCAGAGAAGATAGGTAGTTTCTGCCCCCTCACAAGGGTATTCAGGCCATCAATTGCAGAGATACCTGTCTGGATAAAATCAGAGGGTTCACCCCTTGACACAGGATTGATAGGATAGCCTGTGATACTTGCACGCCTTTCAGGGATGATATCCGGCATACCATCAATGGGCCTTCCGATACCGTCAAACCTACGGCCCAGTATATCAGGAGTTAAATTTACCTTTGCCACACTCTCAGTAAAACAGATTTCAACATCGTGTATACTCAGACCTGTTGTCTCTTCCAGTACCTGTATAACTACATGTTCCTCAGAAACCTCTATGACCTGCCCCTTCTTCTCCTCCCTCTCAGGTAAGACTATCCTGACCATCTCACCTATAGAAACATTTAAGGCCCGCTCAACAAAGAGGAGCGGCCCGACGATCTTTTCTGTTGTCCTGTATTTTCTGGTAAGCAGATCCATATCCCTTGTTTTTGTTACTCCCATTCCAGGTTAATTCTTACAGTCTGTTCATAATCTCTTCTGTCACTGCAGGGAATTTCTCTCCAGGCATATTCTTCAAATCCTTCAGGATCATCTTTCTCTCCATAGTAAATATCTCATCTGTGTCACGCCCCTCTCCAAGTTCCTTTAAGGCTATCTCATAAAACCTGGAGAATATCTTTAACATCGAATACTGTTTTCCCATAGGACAGAAGGCGTCTACCGGTGAATACGGGGACTGCTGCAGTAAGTTTTCACGTATCAAATGCCCTGTCTCCACAACAATCCTGTCCTGATCCCGAAGGGCATCCGGGCCTATAAGCTGGACAATGTCCTGTAGTTCTTCCTCTTTCTGAAGTAAGGACATAAGCCACCTTCTCATCTCCGGCCAATCATCAGCAACATTTTCCCTGAACCAGTCATCAAGCTGATACAGACTGAAACTCCTCCCCCAGCTTATTGCAGGAAAGTGCCTCCTCCTTGCAAGATTGGTATCCAGTGCCCACATTGCGCCTGTTACCCGCAGTGCGCTTTGAGTGACCGGCTCAGAGAAATCCCCACCCGGTGGTGATATGGCTGTGCAAATTGTAATGGAACCCCTCCTGTTTCCATCATCCGTACATTCAATCATGCCAGCACGTTCATAAAAGGATGCAAGTCTTGAGGCAAGATACATTGGGAATCCCTCCTCGCCCGGCAGCTCTTCCAGTCTGCCGGAGATTTCCCTCATTGCCTCTGCCCATCTCGATATACTATCAGCAAGTATTGCCACATTGTAGCCCATATCCCTGTAGTATTCACCAATAGTGATACCTGTATATATAGACGCCTCACGGGCCGCAACAGGCATATTGGATGTATTGACTACAAGGACTGTCCTGTCCATGAGCAGATATCCTGTATACGGATCAATGAGTTCCGGAAAGTATGTCAATACCTCTGCTATCTCATTACCCCTCTCCCCGCACCCTATATAGATAATCACATCTGATTTTGCAAATTTGGCGAGGGTCTGCTCAAGGACTGTCTTTCCTGTACCAAATCCACCTGGTATGATGACACTACCGCCTGATGCAACTGGAAATAGTGTGTCGATTATGCGTTGGCCCGTAATGAATGGGGTGTGAGATGTGATCTTCTTTTTAAAAGGCCTTGGCCTTCGTACAGGCCATTTTTGAATAAGCCTGATATCCCTGCCATCCTCAAGTATGGCAACCTTATCTTCAATAAGTAAATCAGTCTCTGCTATATCTTTTATAATACCTCTAAACCCTTGTGGAACCATTACCCTATGAATAATACTGGTGGTCTCCTGGATCGCACCGATTATATCCCCTTCCTCTACTGCATCTCCTGGATTTACCGTTGGGGTAAAGTGCCATCTCCTGGATCGATTAAGCGATGGCAGGGCAACACCGGTCGGGATAAAACTTTTATATTCACCGGCGATCTCTGCAAGCGGTCTCTGTATACCATCAAATATTGAAGAAAGAAGCCCAGGGCCAAGCTCAATGCATAATTGTTCCCCTGTATCAATTATCTCTTCGCCCATCTTAAGTCCATAAGTATCCTCATAGACCTGTATAGTTGCAGAATCACCCTCTATTCGTATAACCTCACCGATTAGCCTCATTCCGCCTACATAGACGAGATTATACATCCCGGACTTTCGCATGCCCTTCGCCACAACTGTGGGGCCTGATATCTTAGTGATAATCCCTGACAATTTCAGTTATCTCCTTATCTTTACATAGAATCCCAGGGCCCGCTGTAAGACCCTCTCTATATACTCCTCTTCCTTCCCCGCTTCTCTCCACGATTTAACAGATGGGATGCTGATGAAGATAGGTAATATACTCTCTTCTATCTTCCTGTGAAGAGATTCCGGGAGATTTCCTGAATATTCATCGCTGTACGCTACAATCTCATACTCCCTGTTTCTAAGAAACTTCTTGATATAGTCCTCTGCCTCTTGATGCGATAAGACGCTGTAGGCATCAACACCTGCGAGCCGGAACCCGAGGGCAGTATCAGGATCTGTTATTATTGCGACCCTTGCCATATCCCAAAAATAGAGCCAAAAATAGAGATTGAACAGCAAAGGAATCAGTTGCCGCTCATTCTCGGCGGGCGTCCTGCCCGCGTCCGAGGTCAGCGTCTAATCTCACCATCCTGGTGAGACTTTACGACGCTGAAATCCGCTATATCTGACTCCTTTGCTGTTCAATCTCTGTTTCATGGATATCAATTTTATATAAGTATAAGGCTCTCCACTTCTCCCTGCGGGAGGTTATAGTGGATACCCCTTATCATGGTCCTTAGATTTATAACCTCATTGGTCTTTCTCCATATATAACTTATCACAAGTCCGATGTGGAGGGGGTCCTTATGTGGAAGTCTTTTAGCATGGTTTAATATTTCGTAATCCATCCACCTTTCAACCTGCAAGAGAGGGTTTGTTATACGTGATTGTGCAGAGAATCTATCCCAGTGCATCTTCCACACAGCCCTGTCAATCATGGCCATACACTCGCTTACGCCCCTCCCCTTCACGATCTTTTTATATATCTCCAAAGAGAGCAGACTTCCCCCTTCAATAAAGTATCCAAAGGCATCCTCTGAATGTAATCCACCTTCTGCCATCTTGATTGAGGCAATGAGGTTATATCTGTCAATGAGCATCCTTATTGTATCTTCCACTATTGCACTATTCAGTCCCCTCTCCCTGGATGACTTTATTCTGTTTATCGCATCTTTGAAAAATGCCTTCTCCAATTCCACCTCTCCTTTAAACAGATTCCCCTCATTGAAATTCCTGATCTTCTTAAGCGATGAAACATAAGTATATCTCAGGGTAAATAGCATATCTATCATGGCCTGGACAGATGGTTGCTTATACACCTCCCTGAGCATCCCCTCATCGAGGCTTCCTGCCGGGACTGTCGCAGAAAGGGCCTCATCTGAAGGGATATTATTCAGTTTCCCCCTGACAAGGGTCTTAATATTAAAGAGATCCCACCGTGATAACAAAATATCTATCAAGGTGCTATCATCCCCTTTAAAAAAAGAGAGGATCTTTTTCATGGAAACAGAGAGGGAGGTCCTGAAGGTCGTATCCATTGTATAAATCAAAGGCCCTTCAACCCATTCACTAAAATAGAAACCGTAGGTGGTCTTTTTAAGGTAGCCTGCGGCTGCGGAGAGTTCACGAAAGGATAATATCTCTCTCAGTTGTCCCTCATTGAGGAGATCCCCCTCCATTGACCGTATCCGTGCATTGATATATGCATAATCAGGCATTGTTCTTATCAGTAAACAATATCTCCCTTAACTGAGGCATCATATCTTCCCTGACCTTATCAAATCTGCTCCAGAGGGTGTTTATTATTGATATACTATTATCATAAGATGATATCTTGACACCGGCATTTATCCTGTCATCTTCCTTAACAGATAAAACTTCACAACCGGTAAGACTGATATCCTTTAAAATATCCTTAACCAGGGGGCAGTCCCTGCTGTTTGCAATTACATGGACCTTCCCTTTTACCTCCTGTAAGCCTTCTATAAGTAAATTCTTTAAAATTGAAGGGTATGCCGGACCCTCTATGGTGGAATGAAAGGCATTCTCCACCTCTTTAAACACATCATCCACTACTTCCCCTTTTGCAGCATAAATATATGCGTTCCCTCTGTGCCTGGCCTTATTTAATTCTTTAACCCTGTATTCATCAAGGTCTTTTTTAACATTGCTGAATGCCCTCGCCTTCAGGTCTTCTATCATGTTTCCAAGTCCAGTAAGCATGGCGTCGGCCTTTTTCCGGGCCTCTGCAAGGATATCTTCCCTCCTCTTCTCCGCCTCCTTTATTATGTGGTCTATAAGGACATCATAGGACATATCTTCACCGAGGCGTTGAGAGTATAATCACTGCTGTGACAAACCCGAGAATAACCAGTGTCTCCGGTATAACAAGGAGTATCAATATCCTCCCTATGAGTTCAGGCTTTTCTATCAGCGCACCAATACCTGCAGCACCGATCTTAGCCTGGGCAATAGCAGTAGCTATTGCAGCAAGTCCAATCGCAAGACCAGCACCAATTGCCATCAATCCAAGTTCCATCATATCACCACCTTTCTCCCTCTTCCAAAGGGTTTGTACTCTACCCCGCCGGGATAGAAGAATTTATCAAAAAACTCCACGTAATGGAGCCTTAAAGTCTGGATCGCCGGTGCATATACCCCCACTACTAAATTTATAATATGAAAGAATATCCCTATGATAATACCGAGGACAATGCTCCTTGGCATCGCAGTAAGCCTGTTCGCAATAGAGGCAAGAAAGATAGAGGCAGCGCCAAACCCCATAATCCTTGCATATGAGAGGATATTAACAATCAGCTTTATTGCATCAAATGGGGCAATCCACTTTTCAAGGAAAAAGAGTGCAGCAATTATCCCTATTGCAAGTAATACCATTATGCGTAATAAACCTCCGGGCAGGAGACCGGATGCGGCTGCTGCTGCACCAAAGATGGAAAAGACAAAGAACATCTTGAGGATCCGCACAATCGCCTCATTCGCCTCTCTCCTCTTAAAAGAGATAATAACACCTATAAGAAGGCCGAGTGATATATGAAGCCCGCCGATTATAATCGAGAATATGAGGAAAGGGATCAGTGCCACAGACCGGTCAATATAGTGGTGAAGACCAATGTATCTGCCAAGGTCTCCAAAGAGTTCTCCAAATATGACCCCGAAAAATATTGTGAAGAGTGAACTGAGCATTAATACACTGCTCATATCTCTGATTGTCTCATTACCTCTCCACCGCCACCTCACAAAGAAAGATACAAGAAAAATGATCATCCCGTATCCCATGTCACCGAGGATAAGCCCGAAGAAGACAGGAAAGAACATGGCCAGAAGTGGTGTAGGATCAAATGTCCCATATTTGGGGAGTGCCAAAAACCTTGTCAGCGCCTCAAAGGGTCTGATAACTCCTGGATTACTGAGCAATACAGGGGTAATCTCTATTTCAGTCCTGGCCGGAGTTAATATCCTTATGATAACCATATCATTGAATCGCTTCCTGATATTATCTATAAATGGGTGTGTACTCTTCTCCGGTATCCATCCACAGAGGTAGAAGGTATCCTTTGTCCCGTAAAGAGCGGAGAAAATCTCCATTTGTCTTAAACGCTCCTCAATAATATTAAAACACCTGATGAATTCATCATATTTCTCAAAAGCCAGTTGCTTTAAAGTATTTTCAAGTCCCTTCATATCCAAAGGTAATTCATCCTTTTTCTGCATAATTGTCCGGAGGGCTTCCATTAATGGCATATCAGCCAGGTCTGCGGGCATCCTTAGTTCACTTATATTTTCCATATGAAATAGTCTCTTTATCTCAGGTGCAAATTCCTTTGGATATACGACTACACATGCCATTAACTCTTCATCTACATCTTTTTTAAAGATTTCATACCTGCCATCTGTAACACGCTGGATGGCCTCTTCGAGGAGCGGCAGAGGGGATTCTCTTTTATAGAGAGTAATACCGGTGTAGTCTCTAAAAGGGCTTTCAGGGATAAGCTCCATAAGAGGGGATAAGGAATTGAGTATTTTCTCATATCTGGTATACAGGGAGAGTTGTTGTTCTATCTCCTTAATCTCCTGGTTCAGATTATCAACTGAGATACTTATCCTTTCTATAGATGCCTTAGCCTCAGTGGTTCCAATCTCTTCATGCTTATTAGTGATAGAATGCTGTTTAAAGAAATCATGTTGTATACTTCCGGGAATGTCCCCGCTATGAACTCTAATATACAGGGGCTTAATTGTGTTAAGAGTCCTCCTTGCAAGGGCAAGCACCCTTTCCAGTTCTGCCATCTCATTCTTCTGCTCTAAAGAGAGGGTTAACTTCCTTATGTATGGGGTGTCCTTAACATATTCAGGCGGGGTTTCAATATGCAGTACTCCGGCCTCATATATATACGCCATTATCTCCTGGAGAAGACTATGCGGGCCGATAACAGAGACCTTCGACATCTTGATTATCATGTTAAGCTGCCTCGAGTTACATCGTAAAGCGGGGACACTTCCCATATTTTTAAAATATGGGAAGTGTACCTACTTCTACTTTGGTAAAATGTAAGACAAAATCTTTTTTATAGCAACCGGTATCCTCCCTTTCGATATCTCTTTTATTCGCTCAGCAACAGATTCTGCCTCTTTTACGACCTTTGAAGCCTCTTTTTCTATCTCTTTGATACCTTCCTCTCTTATCTTTGCAACTTCATCTGCAATTGCCTTTTCCTTCTCTTTTAATTGAGAGGCAATATAATCTTCTGTCTCTGCAATAAGCTGTTTTGCATCCTTTTCAGCCTCTTCTATCTTCTCTATAGCCTTCTGCTCGGCCTCGTGGATCTTCTTTAAAATCTCCTGTTCATTTAACTTCATAGCAAAATCCTAACCTTATTCAATTTATATCACAGCCGGTATAATAGTTCAAACAAAGACCAGCTTATCCATTGAGACTTTTCCTGTTATTTGTTTTCTAATTGAGAGGAGATGCGTTCCCACTCAGCCATTAATACATTAATCTTCTGCTGGACCTGAGTATGGGCCATTATCGTCTCTGAGAAACGTTTCTTATCCTGATATAATTCCGGATCTGCTAACAACTGTGTAAGTGATTCGAGGGTCTTTTCGGTTTCTTCCATATCGGTTTCGATCGATGCCAATTTCTCCTTTAACAGATTTATCTCCCGTTTATGTACCTCTTCCTCTCCCTTCCTCTGCTCCGTGGTCTTCCGGGTCTTTTTAGTTTCAGTCCCGGTTTGTGAAGCTGGTTGGCTTAATAGCTCATCTGTAATCTTCTTTTTATAGAGGTAATAATCATAATCACCGGCATAAGGGGTGGCTTTCCCATTCTGGACTTCTATGATCTTGTTGGCAACAGATTTGATAAAGTGACGATCATGAGTGATAAAACATATCGTCCCGGTAAAATCTTGCAGAGCCTCCTCAAGCACATCACGTGAGGGGATGTCGAGATGGTTCGTTGGTTCATCAAGAAGGAGTAGATTGGCAGGCCGTATCAGCATCTTGGCCAATGCCAGCCGGCTCTTCTCACCACCCGACAGTACAGCAACCTTCTTCTTAACATCATCACCTGAAAACAGGAATCTCCCAAGGATGGCACGAAGAAAAGACTGCTCTTCCAGCGGTGCAGCCAATGTTATCTCTTCAAGGATTGTATTGGAGGGATTCAGCAGCTCCAATTGATGCTGTGCATAGTAGGCCAATGATACATTATGACCAAGTCTTCGATCCCCTTTCTCAGAGGGTGTAACACCTGCCAGAAGTTTCAGCAATGTAGATTTACCTGCACCGTTCGGACCAACCAGGGCTATCCTCTCTCCCCGGTGAAGCTCGACATTTAGTGCCTGATAGATCGTGTTATTATCGTATGACTTGTCGATATCGATCAGACTAATGACAGTCTCTCCGCTCCTTGGCGGGGGTGGAAAGGAGAACCGTACAAGTTTCCTCTCAGGATCCAATTCTGCCTTATCCATCTTATCCAACATCTTTATCCGGCTTTGGACCTGACGGGCCTTCGTGGCTTTGTATCTGAAACGTTCGATAAAGGCCTCGGTCTCTTCTATCTTTTTCTGCTGGTTTTTAACAGTAGCCTCAAGGATTTGCCGAGCCTCGGCCCTGGCAGTTTCAAACTTGTCATAATTTCCAGTGTATGTAATCAGTTGTTGACGGTCCACCTCCACTATGCGGGTTGCAAGCCTGTTCATAAAATTCCTGTCATGGGAGATCAGGAGTATAGCACCGGTATCCCCTGCTAAAAACTCTTCAAGCCATATGACTGATGCTAAATCCAGATGGTTTGTTGGTTCATCAAGGAGGATCACATCCGGCCCTGATAAGAGGAGCCTCGCAAGTGCAATCCGCATCATCCAGCCACCCGAGAACTTTTCCATAGGACGGGTGAGGTGTTTCTCCTTGAAACCGAGTCCAAACAGTATCTCCCTTGCCCTGGCCTCGCGTGAATACCCGCCAAGATGTTCATACCTGGACTGGAGTTCACCGTAACGGTCAATAAGCCCTTCTGAAGTATCAGGGGATGTTGTTGCAATCTCCTCCTCAAGGAGCCGGAGATGGTGTTCAATAGTTGATACCTCAGACTCACCTGCAAGGACCTCTTCAAGTGCAGTCTTCCCCTCACTTGCTTCCAGTTCCTGGGTCAGATAGCCTATGACAGCCTTACTGTTTATGGTTATTGTCCCGCTGTCAGGAGAAATCCTCCCTGCTATCATCTCCAGGAGTGTAGTCTTTCCAGCGCCGTTTGGGCCAACAATAGCCACACGGTCTTCCAGGCCGATGCGGAGCGATGCATCTTTAAAGAGCACACGGCCGCCATAACTTTTTGATATATGTTGAATTGAGATCATATCTTATTATATCTTAATTGACGCTTTTAAGGCGTGCAAGAGTATAAGAGAATTAAGGGAGATATGTCAATCAATGGTCTTAAAGTTTATCAATAGTTATAGGTCTTAAGTTAACAGATTACAAAAAAAAGATCCTCTCTCAGTTTTATATAAACCTGATTGAGGATCTATAAGGATTTGAAGGGTACTATTAAGACCGGAGTAAAAACTGTGCACCGGTCAGCATACCTACGGTTAAAACCAGGACAACTAAACCGTAGACAGTAATTGCTATCTTCTCATCTCTTTCCATTTAACATTACCTCCTTTCTATAATCATGTTTTACATTTATTCTTAGATGGCTGCAGTATATAACCATCTTCTGTCTTTATAAATACATTATACTTATTCAAGATTAAGATAGGATTAAACCCTGGCTGATAAATAATCACTGCTCTTATTTTGGTTTACTATCCCAGTTTGGATCAAAAAATACTTTACAGAAGCAGTGTCCCTTCTTCTTTATATCCTCATCCATTTCATCGCACGGACACACCGGTCTTTCCCTCGGCAGGCAGGGACACCTGCCCATAGTTAAAAGAACTGACTTTGCTGCTATTTCATAAAGTGGTTTGCTAAATTTTTTGCTATACCTCTCATTCAAGACATAGCCTTTTTTATTGGCCACATCCTTCCATAACCTTATTAATTCATCTACGGTTGTATATCTTTTATTCATTATCACGCTGGTTCTATGATGCACCTTAGCGGATACCCTGCTTTTCGAGCCATGGAGTGAGTCTGCTGTTGGCGAAACTCAGCTTGTTCCAACGGCATGACATCCACAACGGCTGACCCATTGTGATGCACATCCAACATCAAACGTACAGCCGTCATCTTTTCCCTCTTAAAAACCAATATTAGGATTTTTACCACAAAATCCATAGTGGTCACATCGTCATTTAGAAAGATTAATTTGTACAGGGGAATCTGTTCAATTTGGGAATCCTCCCGGCTTCCAATCCTGGTATCAGGTAACAATAGGGGTGGCATCGCTCTCTATTATAATACTTTGTTCCCCTTGAAGATATTTTTATTATTATATTATCCTATATAGAAAAGGGATTCTTTTATTGCTTCACCATGACATATTGGGCATTTGCCAGGTTTATTAAGCCGTTCCCTCTTTCTGAATACAAACCCACATTTCCTGCATTCTGCCGGTGTAATAACCAGTGTGCGGTCACTTTTACTGATAGTCTTTTGTATATGCACCAGGTGTTCGTAGACCTCTTTCTCAGAGACCCTGACCTCACTGGAAATATCTCTGGCTGAAAGTGTGTGCCCTTCAAGAACTAATATGATCTTCTGGCGGATGGTCTCCTTTCTGTAGGCAGGTACAAAAGGACCTTTTGCTCTCTTTTTTATAGTCATGTGTGAAATTGATCTATAGAGCTAGTTCTTCCGGGTAAATTCTATCATATCCTGAGGAGTGGATATAAATATTTAATAATGGAATATCAACACCACAACGATATTGGCTTTGTCACAAGATTTGAAAAAGAATCAAGTCTTACGTTAATCCTTTCGCGACGTGTTCGCTTTCACTCCAAAACAATAATAAACCTGCACAGTTAGGGGTAACATCATTGCTTCCTGTACTAAACAATCTTCAAGCCTTTTCCAAAATGCAGGGTTACAAGTGTTAATCAATATTTTCTCTTTTTGCCTGAAAACAATATTTGAGAATC